>JGI20214J51650_10000792_pt1 | contig 19829 bp, 20 predicted proteins | sample WetSurMetagenome_FD_51650 | JGI IMG/M metagenome (IMG submission 51650) | reverse complement strand
GGTTATCAGCACTAAATCAATTATCAATTATTTTCGGCGACAGAGTACCACTCAAATGACAGAAGAGAAAGAACTATTTACACAGAAAAAATTACAGGGCCCGACTTGAGGTAGTTATCAAGAATTTCCCTGTCCGGCGGCAGCCACTCAATCCCCTGTGCCCCCTCCTTGTCCACCCACCGGATATCCTGGTGCTCTCTCATCGAAAAATCATCCTTGTCAATTCCGCACACAAACGGAATGAGCGTAATGGTCTTGTCGGGATAGGAAAACGTCACCTCGTCGAGCCTGCACCGCACCGTTATTCCCACGCCCAGTTCTTCTTGAATTTCCCTGACAATCGCATCCTCCGGTGTTTCTCCCGTCTGTATTTTTCCGCCCGGAAGTTCCCAGGCCCCCGCGTGAGGCTGCCCGGGCCCCCGCTGGGCGGCAAGGAACAATCCGTCTTTCTCGATGACGGCACATACCACCGGAATCGTCCCGTTTTTTCTTGTCATAATAGGAAAATAAGTCCTGCTCCGGGACGGACAAAAATCAAATCCTTAACCAAAAGACCTAACGTATATTATCAGTTTGCCATTGAAAATCACCGCAAAGGCCCAGTGTTCGCAAAGGTTTGAAAATCGCGCCGTTACGGTGGAAGCCCAATGTTTTTCCTTGCGTTCTTCGCGCCTTTGCGGTGAGGCTTTCTTCGGCAACAGGCAATCGCGCAGGAACAATTACTCATCGAAATATATGAACGCCGCTTTCTCCCGCTATCCCGTAATGATGACGAAGGAGGAGTTCCTTCCGGTCGCCTACCGCTGGATGTATTTGTCCCGGAAGCTCGAGGAAAGAATCATCGAGCTTTACAAGAAGCGCTACGTGAAGGGAACCGTCACGCTCGGCATCGGCAACGAGGCCACGGCCGTGGGCATGGTCGCGCCGCTGCGTCCCAAAAAGGACGTGCTGGCGCTCATGCAGCGCGACTTCGCGTCGCACATGATAATGGGCGAGACGCCGTATTCCATGCTGTGCCAGTACATGGCCAACGCCGACAGCCCCACGCACGGACGCGAGGGAAACGTGCACCACGGCAACGCGCATGAGCGCCGCTTTCCCATGATAAGCCATCTTTCCAATATGCTTTCGCTCATCGTGGGCGGAACGTGGAGCGCCCGTAAAAACGGCGAAGACGCCTTCGGACTCGCGGTGATAGGCGACGGAGGCAGCAGCAAGGGCGAGTTCCACGAGTCGGTAAATATCGCGTCGGTTCGCAAGGCGCCCGTGCTGTTTCTCATCCAGAACAACCATTATTCCTATTCCACGCCCACCAAGCTTCAATACGCGTGTGAAAAGCTTTCCGACCGCGCGGCCGGATACGCCATCAAGGGAAAGACCGTCGACGGCACCGACGTGTGGGAGGTGTACGCCGCGGTGTGCGAGGCTCTTGGGGAAATGTCCGCCACGTCGATGCCGTACATCATCGAATGCATGACGCTCCGGCTCGAAGGCCACGCCGTGTACGACAAGGCCGAATACGTTTCCAAGGAGGAACGCGACGAATGGCTCGCGCGCGAGCCGCTCGCCCGGGCGCGTCGCGCCCTTTTCGAAACCCGCGGCTCCGAGGCCGATGTGTCCGCCATTGAACGCGCGGTCGAGGCCGAGGTCGACGAGGCGGTTCGGGGGGCGCTCAAAGCGTCACCGCCCGATCCCGCCGTCGGCATGGGAACGGTTTTCGCGGAAGCCAAGCCGGTCCCGGAATGCAAACCGTTTTCTGCCGACAAGGTGAAATTCATCGGCGCCGTGACGCTGGCGCAGGACTACATTCTGGCCAACGACCCCTCGGCCGTGCTCATGGGGCTCGACATCGGCCCATACGGCTCGGCGTTCAAAACGTGCAAGGGCCTGTTCGACAAATACGGCATGGATCGCGTGATGGACATGCCTCTGGCCGAATCCGCCATCACCGGTTTCGCGCTCGGCGCGTCGCAGACCGGTTCGCGTCCCATCATAGAGTTCCAGTTCGCGGATTTTTCGACCGAAAGCGTCACGCAACTCGGGCTCAACGCGGGTACCTGGTATTTCCGCAGCGGCAAGGAGGCGCCGCTCCTCGTGCGGCTCCCCTGCGGTGGAGGCATCACGCTCGGCGCGTTCCATTCGGGAGAATTCGACGGTCTGTGGTCGAGGTTCTGCGGCCTCAAGCTTTTGTACCCCTTTACGCCGCAGGAAATGTTCGAGGCGCTCGTGGCGGGTTTCTACGATCCAAACCCCTGCTTGGTGTTCGAACACAAGCTGCTCTACGGCAGCGCAAAAGGCACCGACATACGGTTCGACGGCGATCTTTCCAAGGTGTGGCGAGAGCGTCGCTACGCCTCGGGGACCGACTGCACCGTGGTGGGCATCGGCGCAATGCTCGACACGGTGCTCGCCGCCTGCAAGGAGCTCGGCGCGAGCTGCGACGTGTTCAATCCCTTCATTCTGAACCCGCTTGCGCCGGAGCGGATAATGGAATCGGTGAAGAAGACCGGCAGGCTGTGCGTGGTGCAGGAAAACACGGCCTCCGCGGGAATCGGCGACAGGATTGTTTCCGCCGTGAGCCGGGAATGCTTTTCCTATTTAAAGGCCGCGCCCGTGCTCGTGAGCAGCCCGGACACGCCGGTGCCGTTCGCGGCGGAGCTCGAAGCGCAGTATCGTCCGGGCGGCCAGCGGGTGAAAGAGGCGATAACCAAACTGACAGGAGAGAAAAAGTGAGCAACGACGCGTTCAGGATTCCGCTGTACCTTCCGTCGCAGGCGGCCGCCGAAACCGAGGCGACCATCACCAAGTGGAATTTCTCGGTGGGCGACTCGTTCAAGAAGGGCCAGATTCTCGGGGAAATCGAGAGCGCCAAGACCTCCTTCGATTTCGAAGCGCCCTGCGACGGCACCGTGGTGAGGCTCATCTCGGTGGCCGGCGACACGGTGTCGTTCGAGAATCCGGTGATGGAAATCGAAACGGCCGATGTCTCCATGAAGAACGCGATTCCCGCGGCGCAGGCCTCGAGGGTGGAGACGCCCAGGCCCGCGGCAAAGCCCGCCGCCCCGGCCCCCGCCCCGGACACGGGCAGGGCCGTCAATATCCTCGGCATCGGGAGTTACTTGCCCGACCGGGTGGTTCCCAACAAGGAGCTTCTGCGCGAGTTTCCGGCCGTTACCGAGGAGTACATCTTCGGCGTCACCGGCATTAAGGAACGGCGCTGGGCGAAAGACGGCGAAAAACCGTCGGACATGGCCTTTCAGGCGTCGAGCGAAGCGATCCGGAGGTCCGGCCTCGATCCGAAAGACATCGGCGGCATCGTCGTTTCCACCGAGACGCCGGATTTCGCAATGCCCTCCACGGCCTGCATCCTGCAGGACATGCTCGGACTGCGCGGGATTCCCGCGTTCGATCTCAAGGCGGCGTGCTCCGGCTGGATTTACGGGCTCACCGTGGCCAAGGGCCTCATCCTGTCGGGCGTGGCCGACGATATCCTGGTAACCGGCGTGGAGATGCAGTCGCAGCTTCTTGACAAGACAGACATGGGAACCTATTTCCTCTTCGGCGACGGCGCGGGCGCCGCCGTGTTGTCGAGCAAACGGCCGGGCCACGGCATAAAGCAGTCGATCCTCAAGGCCGATTCGAAGGGATTGCCTCTTGCCAAGCGCTCGGTACCGGGGTACAAAATTCCGCTGGGGCTGGAAAACCTCAATCCGTGGATACGGCTCGACGGCCACGCGCTGTTCCGTTTCGCCACCGGCGGGTTCGCCACCGTGATACAGGACGTCATCGCCGCGAGCGGATGGGCCCCGGAGGAGGTGGGATGGGTGGTGCCGCACCAGGCCAACGCCAGGATTCTCAAGGCCGCCGCGAAGCGGTGCGGCGTACCGTTCGAGCGGTTCTACATCAACATCGACCGCCTGGGAAACACGTCAAGCGCGAGTATCCCGCTCGCCCTCACGGATTTGCAAAAGGAACTCAAAACCGGCGACAAGCTCGTGTTCTGCTCCGTGGGGGCGGGCGTGACCATCGCGGCGCTTACGGTGGAGTGGTAGGACGGAAGATGTTGCGTTGTTGTACTTTGCCGGGTATTTCACTGGCGGTTTGCATTTGCGCCGTCCTTAAGGACAATGTAGTCTGTCAATTTCCTGTTGGATTTCCTTGATGGTATCTTTATTCTTTATTTCCTTTTTGTCGCCGACTTTCTCGGAGAATAAATAGAAAACTTTTCCGCCAAACACTTCCGTAAATTTTTTATGCGACTCCGCCTGAATGGCATACTCTTTAAATATCTCCGGAAGCTGCAACCCTGTATTTACCGGTTTTATTTGCAATCCAATGTACTTTTCCTTAACCTTGAGGAAGAAATCGACATTGAATAGACGATCCCATTCATCAGGCGCAGGTTCGATTTTTACTTTCAGAATGTCTTGAAGTTGGCCGTATATTGTTTGAATTTCCGTTTGATAACCATCGTATGTTCTATCGATAACAAGTTCAACCATGTAGTCAATACAATCTTGTTCCGTTATTTGGCAGATTTCCGCTTGCAAAACTTCTGTGATTTTTTCAAACAAAAGTTGGCCTAATGAATCTATAACTGATGGATTCTGCTTAAGAAAAGTGCGTATCATGTGGTTATCCATAAAGTGCTAGACAAAGACACGTCGATATGCTAGTTTCCAAGCATGAGATATTATGTGTTGACTACGGCGAAATTTGCACAAGAATGCATTGAATTTAAGAAGTATGGAGCGACCAATTCAAATTGGTTATCAAACATAAATGTTGGAGATACGATTTTCATATCTCAATTCAATTATAACGATCAAAAAATTTTCGGACCTTTTGAAGTCGTTTTACCAATGTTCTATGATAAGAAAGTAATATATCCAGATCAGAAATATTATTACAGAATCGGCTTCGACTATAATGACCTTCAAATTATCGATGAAACACACCTGTATTGGCATGGGATAAATTCCAATAACAAGGATTTCGCATTTAGAATTATCTGTTTGTTACAGCAAAACAAACATATGCATTCAATATGTCTTAATGATCAAGAAGGTGAATTTATTATAGAGGCTATTAAGAATCATGGCCGTCATTGGAGAACAATCATGGCCAAAGATTATTCCCCTGAATATGGTAAGTTGAAAGTTGATCTAAAATTTCTTTCAGAAAGAAACAAATTATCTAAGAAATCATCTTTCTCTTCGGAAAGCGATTTTGAAGCATTCCTAATTCTTTGTTTAAAAAATCAAGACAATCCAACTTACTGTAGTCTAAACGACATCTTAAGTGTTCATTCGAATAACGATTTAAACAAATCAATTATCAACAATCAGTTTATTTTCGGCAACGCATATCCTTCCGACATTGTAATTGTGAACGATAACAATATCAATATACTTGAGCTTAAAAAAACCAGTCTAGAGAAAGGAATGGTTCGAACAATTGAGAAAGAGCTTATGAAGTATTGTGTATATTCTTTACATTCCTATCGACTTGAAACGAGTCCTGCACAAATCAATTTTTACTTGATTGTTTTAAGAGATAGAAACAACTTGAACTTTATAGGCTATTTTAAAAGCTATTTTCAGAAAAATATTGCGGCCTCTTTTCAGACAAAAAAGTTTAGCTTTTCAATTGTAGAATATTTTATCGAAAATCAAACCCCATTATTTCATATACTTTAGCAAATTTTCTGTTCGAATAGCCGGAATAATAATCCCCTCCTTTACATCCAAAAAATCCTCCTCCTTCCCTTAAAACCCATTAAAATTATGTATTTTGTTCCCATGCCCTCCTCCTCACACGAAGGCCACAGAACCAGGCTCCGGTCGCGCTTCGCGAAGAACGAAGCGGAGCCGCTGTCCGGTTTCGCCGACTATGAAATCGTGGAACTGCTGCTCACCTTCGTCGACAGGCGGGGCGACACCAAGCCGCTCGCCAAGGAACTCCTCAAAAGGTTCAAGACCGTCTACGGGATTCTCAACGCCGCTCCGGCCGACCTGCTCAAGGTGCCCGGCGTTGGCAATCGCACCTGCGAGCTTTTCGCGCTCGTGCGTGAGACGGCCGCGCACAGCCTGCGTGAAAAGCTCGCCCGACAGCCGCTTCGTCACCGCAGCGACGTCGAGGAATACCTGCGGTTCAACTTCGGCGGCCGGGGCGACGAATACGTCGCCGTGATATACCTCGACAACGGCAACAACGTGATTGCCGCCGAGATCGAGGGCGCGGGCACGGTGAACCAGTGCGTGGTGTACCCGCGCGACATCCTCCAGGCAGCCTTCCGCTGCAAGGCCGCGAAACTCATCCTTGCGCATAATCATCCCGGCGGCGCGGCGTCTCCATCCGAATCGGACTGGAACATAACGTTGCGCATGTTCGAACTGTGCAGGCTGCTCGACATCGAGCTGCTCGATCACGTCATTGTCGCGCGCGACAAGGCCGTGAGCCTGCGCGACCTGCCGCGATGGCCCGTCGCCCGGACCGCCGCACCGTGAACCGGCCCCTGGCGGCCTACGCCGGTCTCGCGCTGTGGACGGCGGCCGCTTGCGCGGGGACGATTCGCGGTACCGTCACCGACGCGCAATCGGGCAAGGCGGTCGCGGGCGCGGCGGTTTCCATCCCGGCCCTGGGACGCTCGACCGTTTCCGACAGCGCGGGTGCCTTCGGTTTCGACACCCTTCCGCCCGGCGGCTGCAACCTCCGTTTCTTTCGCGCCGGCTATGACTCCCTTATCGTTAACGACGTGTACGTGTCGGGCGACGCGCAGAAACGCTGCGACGCCGAACTTTCGCCCCGAGCCGTGGCCGTCGACCGCATGGTGGTGCGCGGCACGTCGTTTAGGCGTCCGCCCGACATGACGTCGTCGGCCAAGGTAATCACGGCCGACGAGCTTCTGCGCGCGCCCGGCGCGCTTTCCGACGTGCAGCGCGTGGTGACCGAGCTGCCGAGCGTCACCTCGGGCGGCGACAACACCAACGAGATCGTGGTGCGCGGCGGAACGCCGGGTGAAAACTTGTTCCTCCTCGACAACATCGAAATTCCGAACCCCAATCACTTCGCGCAAGAGGGAACCGGCGGCGGCGTGATTTCGCTCGTCAACTCGCTGCTGGTGAAGGGTCTCACGTTCAACGCGGGTGCGCCGCCCGCGCAATACGGCGGCAAGGCATCGAGCGTACTCGACGTGAAAATGCGGGACGGTAATTCGAACGTCGTACTCGGCGGAGTGGATTTGGGCGTGGCCGGCGCCGGCGTGCACGTGGAGGGGCCGCTGTTTTTGAAACAGGCGAATTTCATGTTCTCGGCCACGAAAAGTTACCTCGATTTCGTCGCGCATTCCTTCTTCAACAACCAGGCCGCGGCAGTGCCGGAATACTGGGGACTTGAGGCGCGCGTCGCGCACAACACGGGCGATCACAAAATCTACGCCGACGCGTTATACGGCGACAACGGAATTACCATAGATTCATCCGACGTTCGCTACGGCACGCGCGGCTCCACCATAACCTCGGGCGGGTACGTATACGCCGGCGGCGCCACGTGGGAGCAGTTCGTTTCCAAAATGCTGTCCACGAGCGTCACGCTCTCGGCCACGGGCAACACGTTCGACCGGCTCGAACACACGGCTGCCGACACGTTTTTCAAGAGCAACTCCTTTGCACGGGAACAGGAATGCAAGGCTCAGGCGGCGTTTGAGTTCGACAACGCCAACAGGCTCACGGTAGGCGCGTTTGTCAAAAGGACCGATTTCGGCGGCGACGCGCAAAGCGGCCCCGACACCCTCAAGCGGTACGACGGCGCGGCCGACACCACGGGCGCCGTCGTGACCGACGCGGCCACGGGAGCGCCGGTCGCCTGGCGGCAATCCGTTTCCGGGCGCGACGTGGGATACAAATACGGCGGCTTCGTTTCGGGCATACTCCGGCCCACGGCCCGCATACGCGTGGTGCCGGGCGTGCGGCTCGACGCTTTTTCTGTCACGGGCGGCCTGTACCTCTCGCCCCGGTTGGGCGCGGCATGGGCCATTCTCCCGGAACTCGAGGCAACCTGCGCCTTTGGCGTGCAGTACCAGGACCCGGACTACAGCGCGCTTGCGGCGTCGTCGTTCAACAAGAAGCTGTCGGCCAAGAAGGCCGAGACGGCAGTGGCGGGACTGGAATACGAGTTCGGGTCATGGGGAATCAAATGCGTCGGCGAGGGCTTTTACAAGCGCTATACCGGGATGCCGGTGGACTCCGCGCTTCTGCGGACGCGCGCCACCGCGGCCGATACGTTCGTTCCGTCCGTAGACCTCCTGTCGATAGGCCAAGGCAGGAGCTACGGTATCGAGCTGTTCGCGCAGAAAAAGCTCACGAAGGAATTTTCGTGGAGCGCCGCGTATTCGCTGTCGAAATCCGAAAACATGGACCCACGACCCGGCCATGAGGGCCGGTGGTACCGCGCGGATTTCGATTTCACGAACTCGCTCACGCTCACCGGGGGATGGAAAAAGGAACTTCTCGAATACGGCTGGTACAAGTCCCTGCGCGGGCATTTGTGGTTCCAGATACTCTCGCCCGTCATGCCCGTCGCGGACCGAAACGAGTTCTCCGCCAAATGGCGCTACCTCGGCCCGCGGCCCCACACGTCGCCCGTGTACGATTCGATAACGTATCATCGCTGGTATGTCGACAACGCCGCGCCGCTCAACAGCGACGTGTACGGCGAATATCACACGCTCGACCTCCGGTGGGAACGCAGATTTGGCTTTGGTTTTTTGCAGATGATGTACTATTTTGATTTACAAAATGTGTACGACCGCAAGAACGTTTGGACAAGGCTTTACACCGACGGGAGGCCGGAACCCGGCAGTGTCTATCAATTGTCGTTTTTTCCGGCGGGAGGCATCATAATTGGTTTTTAGACCCGAGCTTTCGTGGGAGTTTATGTCGGCCGACGAGATAGAGGCGCGCTCGGTGCGCGCCGTGCGCAACCATGTCCGCCACGTCAAGGAAATGTCGTCGCATTACCAGAACGCGCTGTTCGACGTGTTTCCCGAGGACATCAAGGGCGCAGACGACATACGAAAGCTGCCGTTTACCGAAAAATCGGACCTCGTGGAGGACACGGCGGGATTCTTGGGCGTGACGCCGGAACAGGTGGTGGAGACCGTGGTCACGAGCGGATCCACGGGCAAGCCGCTCGTGTTTTCCATGACCCAAAACGACCTCGACCGGCTCGCGTTCAACGAAGCGCTGTCGTTCCACTCCGCGGGCGTAACCCCGCAGGACAGGGCGCAGGTGCTCGTGTCGCTCGACAGGCTGTTCATCGCGGGCATGGCCTACTATCGGGGGCTCACGCTCCTGGGCGTCAACACGGCCCGTATCGGCGTGCTGCCGTTCGACATGCAGAAGCATTACCTCGAACTGCTCAAGCCCACCGTGGTGGTATGCGTGCCGTCGTTCATGCTCAAACTGGCCAGGGAGCTTGCCAGACTCAAATTCGACACGAAAAGCGCGTCGATACGCAAGATTTTCTGCATCGGAGAGAGCATTCGCCAGCAGGACATGGAGCTCAATCCCGTGGGAAGGGCGCTGGAGGAGCTTTACAACGCGAAAGTCTACTCCACCTACGCGTCCACCGAGTTGTCGTGCGCCTACTGCGAATGTACGTCGCAGTACGGCGGCCACGGCCATCCCGAACTCGTGTATACCGAGATAGTGGACGAGACCGGTAATCCGGTGCCGGACGGCCAGCCCGGCGAGCTCGTCGCCACGCCGCTCGGCGTGGAGGGCGTGCCGCTGGTGCGGTACAAGACGGGCGACGTCACGTTCCGGCTCCCCGGTACCTGCGCCTGCGGCCGCAACTCGATGCGCGTAGGGCCGATTCTTTCCCGGAAAGCGCACATGATCAAGCTCAAGGGCACCACCGTCTATCCGCTTGCCGTCACCAACGTGCTCGATTCGCTCGAAGGCGTCGACGATTACATCATTCTCATCGAGGATGATGAATCGGGAAGCGATCGCGTCACCATCCACGCGGCCACGATGCCGTCGAACCTCGCCGCAATCGGCAACCAATTGCGCGCCCAGGCGCGCGTGCAGATTCCGGTGCTTGTCTCCAACATGGCGACGATACAGCATTACAGGGGACAATGCGCGAAGAGGGTGAGGGTGGTGGATAACAGGAAGAAAAACATAAAGAAATAAAAAAGAGTGGGTGGGGGAGGTTTCCCCCTCGCTCCGGCCCGGCGCTCGCCACACCAAAGCTCAAGCAATTCCGCGCCGGTCCTCCGCTACGTCCTCGTGGGTAGCCCCCCCCCCCCCAGACGGCGCAGTGGCAAGCCGGAAACATTGCTGCGGGGGCACCAAGAAGCGATTGTGGATTAGCGAATAGGGACGGCGGATTAAATCAAATCACGATGTCATTACGAGGAATATAGTGACGCAGCAATCTCTTGCTGATCATATTTTTCAACCTTTTTTTCCAGATGTGTTCATGACTGACACCAAAACCCTCCTAATATATGCCTCTCTCCGTCCAGTCGCCGTCATCCCCACCTACAACAACGCCTCGACCCTTGCCTCGGTTGTTTCCGAGACTGCAAAGCATCTTCCTGAAATCATCATCATCAACGACGGCTCCACGGATGGAACGAGGGGCATCATCGACGGGCTTTCCAATGAAAACACCGCATTGGTCGCCGTCCATTTTGAAAAGAACCGCGGTAAGGGAGCCGCGCTGCGCGACGGGTTCAAAAAAGCCCTGGAACTCGGCTTTACGCACGCGGTAACCCTCGACGCCGACGGCCAGCACGATCCGGACGACATCCCATCGTTTCTGCAAAAAATCACCGAAGCCCCCCAAGCCCTGTGGATTGGCGACCGGGTGCTTCGCAGGCGTGAAACAGTCGAGCCGATTCGCTCCGCCTCGGGCCGCAGGTTCGGCTCGTTCTGGTACAAGTTCATCACGGGTGCCGAAATCCGCGATACGCAATGCGGGTTCCGGGCCTATCCTCTGTCGGGCGTTTCCGGGCTCGGCTGCAAAGGCGACCGGTATGAATTCGAGCAGGAGGTACTTGTCAAGGGAGCGTGGAACGGTATCCCGGTGAGACAGGTGCCGGTTCATTTATACTATGCGCCAAAAGCGGTCGCGGTATCGCATTTTAGGCCCGTGCGCGATTTCCTGCGCATCTTCCGGGTAAATTCCAAGGCGGTGCTCATCAAGCTTTTCGTTCCCATGTCAATCGTCACCATGCCGGGGGCGACGTGGCGGCGGAAAATGGCGGCGCTGTTCAGGCACGAGTTACGGGCCAACGCAACTCCGAAGCGGGCCGCATGGTCGCTTTCAATCGGCGTATTGTTTGGCATTCTTCCAATCTACGGATTCCAGGTGCTCTCGCTTATACCGCTCACCTTTGCGCTTCGTCTCAATAAACCGCTCGCGTTTCTCGGCGTGAGCGTTTCTTCCCTGCCGTTGTTACCGTTCATCATAGCCGCGGCGGTCGCAACCGGAAGGCTCGTCGTTCCGGCGTCATGGGGCGCGGGGTTCGTGCACAGCAGGTTTGCGCCGTTCATTTCCGGCGGGATAGACTGGTTTTTCGGAAGCATTATCCTGGCGTTCGCTTCGGCGGGGATATGCTGGGTGGTGAGCTACGCGGCGTTTAAAAGCATGAGGAGAAAGGGGTGAACGATTTATAGCCGACAATTGGAAGTATTCATGCCGCGCTTTTTAAAATCTGTTCGATGGAAAATTCGGAAAGATTTGCCTGTTTGTTCGCATGCTCTATTGTCATGCCCACCAAGTTTTCCTTTTCATCCAAGTCTATGATGATGTTCTCGTTTATCTCTTTTGTTTCCGCAACAGGCTGATTGCCGAATTCAACAAATGCAGTGTCGGTTTCGGGAAAGTATTTGACTTTCATGATGAGCGCTCCTTGAAGTTTCCGTCAAAAAAGACATTATGTACGGTTTCTTTGTCTTCAGGCAATATTACTCTCAGGTATTTCCCATTCGCTTCAATAATTTTAGCCCATCTTCTCACTCTGCCGTCATGCTGGATTTCCTCGCGGATGGGGCTCTTGATGACCTGCGCTATCCATTCTTTTTTTATCGCGTTTCTGTCCGGCCGCTTTCGCATAAACTGAAAATACTGCGTCGTTTTCATGAGTTCAAAAGATACGACGTCGTATGCGAAAAGTGGACAAAAACGTCAAAAAAGGCACTTGAAAGCTCGGGGAGAGCGATGTGGAAAATTACCAGCCTCTTGTTCGATCTTATGGGAACCTCTACAAAATCAAAAACGCTGGTGTCATTGCGAGCGAAGCGAAACAATCTCGCGTTTTTGAAAGGATTTTGGGCGATTGCTTCGTCGCTCGGCTCCTCGCAATGGCAGCGGAACAATTTTTGAGGTTCCATTATTTCAAAAAGTCTTCCGCGTCAGATATCTTTCATAGGTATCCTACCCCTGTTCTTGGAGGCCCCCATCTTTGCTTTCCCCAAATATCGTCGTTCCCGCCATGCAATGAAACGGCTTTACAACCGCATTTTCCGCTTTTACGGCAGCATCGAAAAAGGCCTCGGCCCGAAAATTGACGAAATCGTTCGGCAGAAGATCGCGACGATTCCAAACGTCTCCTCCTGCATCGCGCTCGAATACGCGTGCGGCTCGGGGCTCCTGTCGCTCAAGCTGGCGCCGCTGTTCGCGTTGGTCACCGCGCGCGACGCTTCAACCGGTATGTTGTCACGCGCCCGAATGCGCGCCCGTGAGGCTGGGGTGTCGGTCGCGTTCGGTGAAGGCGATCTGCTTGACATCGACGAACCTGCAAAGGCCTTCGACTACGTCTTCGTCTCTTTCGCGCTTCACCTATTTTCGCCCGAGACGGGAAAGGAAATCCTGCGGAAACTGTGCTCCGTGGCGCGGCGTGCTGTCTTCGTCATCGATCACAACAGGAAATGGAGCCTTGCCGCCGCAATCGTCGAGTGGATGGAGGGCGGGTATTACGACGTTTTCATCAAACAGGATTTCGGGGCTATGGCGCGTGAAATTGGGAGCACGTCTTTTGAGGAGACCGAGATTGGGGAATGTATGGTTCTTACGTTCCGACTATAGGAACACCGGTACACGTCTGTCGATGCCGCAACGGGTACGAAAGTGCCGCAAGCGCCGGAGCTACTTCGACGGCAGAATCCGTTCCACGCCAGCGAGGATCGCCTGCGGCTCTATGGTGTCGAGGCAGTGTTTTTCCTTCTGCGGACACGGCTGCGAATAGGGGATGGCCCCCTTGCCCGCGCCTATGCACGGGTCGTTGGGATCGCACGGTTTTTCCGCCTGGACGTGCATCTGTTCGGGATAGCCGTAGACCTCGTGGCTGGTGGGGCCCCACATCGCGACGGCGCGCACGCCCGCGCAGTGGGCGGCGTGCATGACGAAGTTGTCGAGCGTTATCACCGCGTCCATGCGGCGCAGCAACATGATGAGTTGGCGGGGCGTGGTGAGCCCCAGCAGCGAATAGGCCCCGCGTACATGGCGGTCGGAAGCCTTGCCCACCTGAAACACGCCGATGTCGCGCGCCGCAAGCGCGGCTACCACCGTCTTCCATGTTTCGAGAGACATCTCCTTCTTTGGGGAAGCCGACGACGCCGCGATGGCGATGTTGGTCTTTTTCCACGGGAGAAAATCGGTGAGCAGCTTGTCTTCCTTTCCGTCGCCGGAAATCCAGAGCCGCTCCTCAACCGGAGTCTTGAGGCCGAAGGTGCGGGCCAGAATCTGAAACGGCCGTGCCGCGCCGGGGCCGATGTTCTCCAGGCTCCAGTAGGTCATATGCGTGAGAGACGCGTCCGCGGGCGGATGGCCGATGTCCGCGATGGCCGGGTGCCCGGTCAGGATGTCGGTGTAATCGGTGCGCCGGATAAGGTTGTAGCGTTGCCCGTGGTTCCGTTCGTGCACCATCTTGAGCACGCCCGAAAGCATGAGGGCGTCGCCCTGGCCGCCCACGGGATTGATCCAGGGAAAGGAGTTTTGATTCGTTTCACTTGCCATGGTAATGGAACCTCAGGCCGGTTATGGGTTCGAAATATTTGGTTATGAAAAGCCTTCGTGAATCGCACCATTCGCTTTTATGAAGAAATTCCTTGTGCTGGGACCACGCATCCAGCGGGCATCCGCCGTGGCACATGGCCCAGAAACGGCAGCCCGCGCATTCGCCGTCCCGCAGTATCGCGTCGCGCTTTGCAAGCTCGTCGCGCTTTGAGTCGGCGAGGATTTCGGAGAGGGAGCGGATCTTGACGTTGCCGTACGGTAGAAGCCCCCAGTCGGCCGAACGGCCGCATTGGGACGTCTCGCCGTCGGGCGCTACGTTCACGTGGTTATACGCGCACTCTCCCGAATCGCAGCAGCCGAGATGGAAAACGTTGTCCCGTATGTTCTCGGTGATTCTGCGCAACGGCTGGACGCTCGGATAGCGCGATTGGTAGCGCCACCACGTAGGGAATATGGCCCCCAGAAAATCCGCGAATTCACTCGGCGTGATCGCGAGGTTTTTGCGTTCGTCGTCGTAGATGAGCACGGGATTCAGGTTGAAATTTCCCCCCGGACAGAGGTTGGCGAGGAAATAAAACACGTCGAGCGGCCGGGCGAGCGACAGCCTCGTCACCACGTAGATGATGCCCCACGCGATTCCATTTTGCTTGAGAACCGAAAGGCCGTCAAAGAAACGTTTGCGGTACCACTCGGAATCGGGCGTGGCGCCGGGCCCCCGCACGTTCGGGAGCGGGTCGTAGCTCGTGCCCACGCTCGTGATGCGGAGCGCGCGGAACGCGGGAATATATTCGGGCGTCATGCAGGTAAGATTGGTCTGGATGCAGTGCTTGATGCGGTGCATGGTTGCGGGGCAATGAGCGCGTTCCAGTTCCGAAGCCTTCTGGAGATAGGCGGGGCCGAGCAGGAGCGGTTCGCCGCCGTGCCAGATGAAGGAGACCTCCTCCCTGGGGCGCTCCAACAGAAATTCGTTGATTCTTTTAAAGAGCGTCTCCAGCAGATCGACCGACATGGTCTCACCGCCGTGCGGCTTGCGTACCACGTCGCAATACGCGCAGTTCGAATTGCACTTTTCGGTTACTTTGACTATTAGGCTTGCCATAGCATGCGCCGCGCGCGGCGGTCCTGGTGTTTGTTCTGTTCCACCGCGTCGAGCAGATCGGAGAAAAAGGTCTTAGCCGCGTCGGGACAGTTCGCGGGGTCGGAGACTTCGCCGAAGCATACGTTGAGCGCGGCGCAGTACGAGCACGGGCCGTCCTTCGCAAGCGCCTCCAGGGACGAATCGGCGGGCGGCGGAGGCGATTTGAGAAGTTCCTCAATGCTCTGAGCGATGAATTCACCCCGGGCCAGCGCGACCGAAGTGCGCGCCACGGCGCCGTCATCGTTCACGTGAAAGGTATGCGTAGGGTCCTCGAACAGCGCGGTGGCCAGATGGTTGGCGCCCGTTGCATTGTAGTGCTCGGCGAGCCGCGCAAACGGCTCTATGGCCGAGTGAGCAGCGGTGCCGAGCAGGGAGTAGGTGCACAGGTCGGAGCAGCCCTCCCAGTCGGCGTTGCGGTCGATTACCGCAGCCGTGGCCAGCCCCAGCGACGAGAGTATCCGTATGCCGGCAAGGTTTTCTGCCGACGACGCGGGAATGTATACACGGATGTTGAGGCGCCGGAGAACCTGAAGAGAGAGTACCATGTCGCGGAATTTTCCCACGCCGCTCACATACAGCGCGATGGGAATGTCGTTCCACGAATCGTCGGGTTTGACTTCGGTAAGAAGGCCTTGGAAGCGCGCGCGGACGCACCGCACCGCGACGTTGCACCGCCTTGCCTGTTCGAAGGCGTTCGCCAGCCCGTCGAGGGACGGCAGATCGATGATGACGGATCTTCCCGCCAGCGCGCGGAGCAGGGGTTCCTTGGGCGGGCAGACGAAATCGGGTTCGCTCATGCGTACACCTCCTGGACTCGCACTTTTGGTTCGTGGCGGAATGCCTCAAGCGCGTGCGCTACGCATCCGCCCGCGCAGTTCCCGTTCTTACGAAGGGCGCACGTGTCGCATGCCAGGTATATGCCGCCCTGTTCCATGCGGATTTTCTTGGTGAGGCCGTCGTAGTGTTGCCGCATTTCCGCGAGGGAGTTGAATTCGAAGAGCGACCGCTTGTCGTAGGCGGAAAGCGGAAAACAGGGCCATATGCTCATGTCCGGGCCGATGTCGATGACGGCTCCGCAACCGAAACGGCATTCGTTGCCGTTTCGCGAGAACCACGCTATCTGATCGTTGGTAAATCGGCACAGCGGAAACCCGCAATCCATACCGGGACGTATCCTGAGACGTTCCAATAGCGGAGCGTGTTCGAAAAGCCGGGCGATTATTTTGTCGATGTCGCTTAAGGAGATGAACTGGTTGGGCTGGCCGGGAATCGGGTGAGTGAGTCCGAGCCTGATGCTTCGCTTGAGGCCGAAACGGTTGATGTGGTGGCAGATGAAATCGAGGCTGAAATCGGTTTGATAGATGTTGAACCCGGGCGCGACACGGGTGCCGAATTCCGAAAGGAACGCCTCGACCCTGGGCAACTCGGCCTTGGATTCCTTCGAGCGTTCCGGATCGTTGACATTGCAGATGAAGGACAGCGATTCTTGCGGCAGCGGGGCGAAAGCGCGCGCCGCGTCCTTGAGCTTGGCGTCGGACATGATGCCGCTGGTGAACACGCGGACGTGGAAGCGTCGCTCGATGAGGTACAGTACCATGTCGACGAAATCGGGATGCAGCGTGGGCTCCCCTCCGAGTATCGAGAAGGAGCGATCACCGCCCGCCTCGAGAAAATCCGCTATGTAGATGACGTTTTCCCACGAAATCACGTCGTCGGGGGAGGAATCGGACATGTGCTTGCGCGCGAAACAGTAGGGACACGAGCGCACGCAGCGCTGGGTGAAAAGAACATTCGGCATTGAGGCACCTCGATGGGTTCTAAAGGACCATGAAAGCTCGACGGGATAAAAAAAGGCCGACCGCTTCAACGGCCGGCCTTTTTGATATGTCGGAAACTTCGCTCAGCCATTCGAGCAGTATTCGCTGTAATAGCCGTAATAGCTGTAATAATCGCTGTAATAATAGTAGTAGCTGTAGTAGTAATAATAACTTGAATAGCTGTATCCGTAGTATGCGCTGTAGGAGTAATAGGCATAATAGCTGTAATAGTAATGGTAGCTGTAATAATAGCTTGAATAGTCATAATAGCTGTAATAATAGCTGCAATACGGAGTGCTGAACGGGTTGGCGCAACCAAGCCCTCCCACGATAGGAACGGAAGCGGCGGCGGCGACGCCGGCGATTCTCTTCATTGCATCGCGGCGGGTCAACGTTCTTTTTTCGGCAGTTCCCGATTGCGAAACATCCGGCTTGAGTTCTGTCATGGTGGTCTCCTTTGGATTGATGCCTTGGTGAAAGCACAATAAATATAGCAATATATAATTTCAAAAGGCAAGAAAAAAATGCGTTGCTCCCTCTCTTTTAAAAGAGTTTCTTGGAAGCTCTTTTTGCCTGCTCTTTTGGTCGAAATATATGGGATTTACCAATGCTCCGTCAAGGCCCCAGAGGTAACGGAACAAAACATCCGCCGTGCACACGTGGGTTGATTTTGATAATAGCCGTGCGGTGCCGTATATTCTTGAATGAAGAACGCGCGAAGGATTGATGGTGTAGGGAAGAACGATGTCCGCGTGGTAAACGAAACGGGTAGGTTTGAAAATAGGGAGACTCTGTGGGGATAACTGTTTTTCTCATGTTTCTCGCGGCGCAAAGCAGGCTGAGGAGCGCATGAATTTCCTTGATGGAATCTCAAAATGGTGGAACAACGCGCAGGGCGGGGAAGTGGTTAAGGACTATGGCCTGCTCGACGACGTGGAATACGGTAACATCAACTATTCCACCTCGGCGGTCTTGCGTAAACAGGAAGACGCATACTGCCTCCAGATCAAACTCACCTCGAAGTCCAAAGGACGCAACGTAAAAGTACGCCTTTTGCATTTTTTCTTCTGCGAGCCGGGGCATTTGCTGCGCATCATCGAGGACACAGAGGCGCGCATCGCGTCCAGACAGGAACCGCACGGTAAGGCCGTAGGGCCGTGGCTCACCCGCTTTCTCAAGCTCGTAGGGAAACAGGTGGTGCACAGCTACGGCCGCGTCGACAACAATCCGCGCCACAACAAGGCGCTGAACGTCGAGATGGCGCTCATAACCGAACAGGGCGGGCGCTACTGGCTCCAGTTCTCGGCAGGGCAGAGCGACCATTTCGACTGGCCGGTGTCGATGCTCGGGTCGCTTGGGGAAGCGTTAAAGGGTTCATTATAGAGGGGACCAACTTTCCCCTCTATAGTTGCTCACAACGGTGATAGCCGATTATAAGCCAAAACTAAAATTTCACTTTCGGCGCCTCTTTCGCCCCTGCTTCGGCCTCGTAATACGCCGCTTCTTTTATTCCCGCCGCGAAAAAACTGTAGGGGATTTGCCGCCGCGTTGAGTTGAGTTCACGGGCCGCCTCGTTGTATCGCTGCCGCGCCACCGAAATCCGGTTTTCGGTTCCCGCGAGTTCGTCCTGCAGGGCGAGGAAGTTCTGGTTGGCCTTGAGGTCCGGGTAGCTTTCCGCAACCACCAGAAGGCGCGAGAGCGCGGACGTGAGCTGGTTATTCGCGGATATCTTTTCGGAGGTGGAGGTCGCGCCGGCCACGCTGGCGCGGGCCTTGGTGACCGCGATGAGCACCGTGTCCTCGTGCTTGGCATAACCCTTCACCGTCTCCACGAGGTTGGGAATGAGATCGAGCCTGCGCTGAAGCTGGCTTTCCACCTGCGCCCATTGAGTCTTTGTGCTTTCGTCCAGCGCCACGAGCTTGTTTTTCCAGCCGACCACCATGAGTGCGCCGATGACCGCAAGCAGGACAATTACGCCGAGAGCGATTAGAACCTGTTTCATCGTATCTCCTTTGGTTAGAGTGTGTCGATATAGGTTGCGATGGATTTGATTGCATCCGCATAGGCGGGGAAGGTCGCGGCCATTTCTTCCTTTTTGCCTTTCATGGCTGCCCTCTGCACGTTTTCCAGGGAGCTTTCGTCAATTGAACATGTTTTTGCCACGTCCGCAAACAGGCTTTTTTTGTCCCTGGGGATGGGAAGCCCTTTTAAATGGAGAAGAGATTTGAAGATAGGGGAGAAATCCTTCAACGAGATTCCGATCAACCTCTCAAGGCGGGCCGGGTTTTTCCTCGCTTCAAGCCATTCCCGCATCAGATGCAACCATTTTCCCTTGATTTCCCGTTCGATTTGAAGTCGGAGGTCTTTTTTGGGAATTTCTATGCCTGCCAGAACGTCTTCCCCATATACGACAACATAGCTGTTTTTCATGGCAAGGAATTCAACGGGGAACGAGTCGAGAGATCGAAAAACGTATTCCTTGTCCATGAACAGCGGCCTTGAAAAACGTTTTTTCATCCATTTTTCCTGGCAACCGGCCGATTGCTCCAATAGGGGCAGGGTAAGAGACGAAAGGATGATAAGCAGATTGACGTCCGACCGCTTCCGGTCGAACTCCACCCCCGCCGCGCTGCCGTATACGATGACCGAGATGAGGTTGCCTTCGTACAAAGCCTGGAAATCCGCGGCAGCCTGCCGTGCAAGGTCGATTGGATTGGAGATATCGCTCATGTGCTAACCTCGTCCTTTATTACAGATTTGAGTCCAATTTTCGGTTTTATAAACCCACGGCCATTGTCCTTGGGCGTTGCGGTTTTTTTTAGAACCCCCGCGACGCTCCGCCA
>JGI20214J51650_10000789_pt1 | contig 19877 bp, 20 predicted proteins | sample WetSurMetagenome_FD_51650 | JGI IMG/M metagenome (IMG submission 51650) | reverse complement strand
ATGTTCTCTGGGGTGATGATACGTATACGAACTGGACCGGACCGTTTCCTTCAGATGAATCGGTAAGCATAAATCACTCCTGGTCAAAACGAGGCACGTATACGATCCAGGCGAGAGCCAGGGATTCTGACAACCTCTTGGGTACCTGGGGTAATTTAGAAGTTACGATGCCGAAAAACAATGAAATATTTAATGTTCATCCTATTTTGAGTTGGTTGTTCGAATGGTTCCCAAATGCATTTCCTATTCTAAGATATTTATTAGACCAATAAATTGCAGTGTGTCAAAAATTAAAACGGTAGGGAATTTTTATTTTTAAAACTCTTTCAATGTCCTCTGCCGGTTATCAGGTAATACCACTTTTCGCTCGACCTGCTGCCATTCCAAGCCATGCTCCTCAAGAAGTTTTTTTACCATGTCAGGAACACGCGGTGCACAGAGAATACCGCGGACCTTCGGCTCCTTTCTGTCTTTCTTGATGTCTTTCACGTACATACGAAGTTGATGCACGGAGCTGATCGTCGCCAAGCTCCGTTTCACTTCTATTACCACCGGCACATGGTCTTTGTCAAACCCGTATAGATCAATGGACCCGGTTCGCACTGGTTTTTCACGTTTTACGATCCTGAGGCCCTCTTCGATTATGCTTGGGTCATTTACGATTTGATTGACCACATCGACTTCCATACCAGAGATGATGAGGCTTGCACGGTCCACCAGCGAAGTTGCGGTCACGAGCTTCAGATGCCGGAATGTCACCTTCATTTTCTCAGCGGGTTTGAGATGTCTGCAGTTGAGAATGAGGTGGTCATCCTTGGTCTTAAATTCGGTGATGCTCCCGGTCGGCTGCCAGTTCACCGGCTCGCGCATCACCGGTTGATGGACAAGCACAGTTCCATCTTGTTTGATCATGATGAGTCGCTCTCCCCAGTCCAGCAGCGATTTTGCCCGCCCATGGTAATCCACCAAGCATTCGCCCATCACCAGCAGCATGGTCTTTTCCGCCTTGGAGGTATGATGCTCCTTGATGAAGTGCAATGCATCGGATGCAGAGGGATAAAGAACCGTATTCATAAACCACCTCAAGCCATTATGACTTCGAATACCATACTACACGGTGAGACGTGCCTGTCCTTTCATCTTGTAGTTTGCCAGCTCCTTGAACATGTCATCTTCCTGCAGCACCGTCAGTAGGTCTTTTGAAGCGGACGATGAGGACATCTGGATCTCTGTCGTTCGTCCATGGCGTCCTTTTGAAATCACGCGAGCGGTGATCACCCCGAGCATGTCCAGCTCAGAGATGAGATCAGCGGTCCTGCGCTGCGTCAGGCAGTTATACCGTGCTTTCTTNCACAGTTCCCGATACACATCGTAAACCTCGCCGGTCGTGAGCGCCCGTATGGTCCCTGCTTTCTTGTTTTGTTTGTCTAGTAAATAAATAGAGTACAGGACCAGCTTGGATTGGTTTGGTAGGGTGCGGACGACTTCGGTGATCCGATCAAGTTCGATCTTGTTTTGCGCAAGTCGTACATGGGACCTGGTTATTTTGGGGACCTTGCCGCGCTCAGCAAGCTCTGCTGAAACTCTCAGAAGGTCAAGTGCCCGGCGGGCATCCCCATGCTCCTGGGCTGAAAGTGCGGCGCACAGCGGGATGACGTCTTCATCGATGACACCCCGTTTCAACGCAGTCTTGATCCGGGCACGTAGGATGTCCTGGAGCTGTTCTGCATCATACGGGCAGAAGATCATGCTTTCCTCGCCAAGGCTTGATTTGACGCGCGGGTCAAGAAAATCAGTGAACTTTAAATCATTGGATATGCCGATGACGGAGACTCGGGCTTTTTCCAAATCACTGTTGATGCGGGTGAGATTATACAAAGCCTCGTCTCCCTTGAGCTTATCGATTTCATCAAGCACGATGACGGTTACGCTTTTTTCCTTGTCCATCATCACCTTCAACTTTGAGTAGACCTCATCGGTGGGCCATCCGGTGAACGGCACGTGATCATTCCATTCGTTGATGAAACGGTTTGCGATATTCTGCAACAGCCGGTATTGCGTATCGACGATTTCGCAGTTCATATAGATGAAATTCACTTTTTTTCCGGTTTGCTCCCCTTTCTTCAGGAGTTCTTTGCCGACGAACTTGACGACCGCTGTCTTCCCGGTCCCGGTTTTCCCGTAGATGAAGATATTTGACGGGGTTTCGCCTCGCAGTGCTGGGACAAGGACGTTTGCTAAATCATTAATTTCTTTTTCCCGATGCGGCAGGATCTCTGGCATATAGGTCGGCCGCATGACCTCTCGGTTCGTGAACAGTCCTTCGCTGTTGAGTAGAGAGCTGAAAATGTCTGTGCTCATTGGTTCTTTAGAAATAAAACTTGCCTCCTCGCATCCTCGTAAAGGGTTATGGTATAATAAATTTTTGTGTCAAATTTTCTCGGGTCTCCCATCTGTTGGATAGAGAACCGGGAGAGGGGATGATTTCGCATGGAAACAGGTAGCATGCGTGGTTTTAATTCATATATTTTTTTAATTTTATAATTTTAAAAATGGCAATATTCAAATAGTTCGAAATACATATACGTTCAAGACTACTGACGTCCTCTTTTNTTATGTTTCCGACTATCGTCCTCATTTANCGTTTCCAGACGAAACAAAGGGGTCCCTCCAGATGCTAGCAAAAAGAAGAACCCCTCCTGGAAAACCTTATTACTCACAGGAGAAAAAAAGAAGATGAACAGGGATGTTTACCTGTTGATTTATGCGCCGACGATGATGACGTCTTTTACCGATCTGATTGCTTCAAACGGGAACACCAGATGACCGACCTCATCCAGATGATATAACCGTGGATCGATGTCCTCAGAAGGTTCCACAAGAATACTGAGCAACTGACCAGTTCTTCCGTCAACCAACGAATTCCTCAGAATGCCGAGGTACAAGCCCTCTTCACTCATGACTGTTTTTCCTCTCAAATCACTCTCCAGTACTTTCATCATATCCCTCATGTTTTTTATACTACGCTTACATATATTGAATGTCTCGTTCTTTTTTATCCTTTTTGGCGATACTACTACCCATATCCTCTTTGATTTTCTTATAGTATTTTATGACATCCTCAGTAAGACTGCCGCGGGCCTCGGTCATCGCACGTTCAAAATGCGCTTTTCTGACCTCTTTGACGTTGATATCGTCACGCAACGCAATCATCGCTGCCTCCCGGCAGAGAGCATCAATATCCGCACCGGAATACCCAGTAGTCCTCTCTGCAAGCTCATCAAGAGACACGTCCTTTCCAAGCGGCATGTCCTTTGTATGGATCTTGAATATCTCAAGCCGCGACACACTATCAGGCGCTGGGGTCAGAATCAATCGGTCAAATCGCCCTGGCCGCAACAGTCCCGGGTCAATGATATCTGGACGGTTGGTCGCCCCTATAACAACCACACCCTCCATGCTCTCCAGTCCATCGATGCTAGTAAGCAGCTGATTGACCACGCTTTCGGTCACATGTGACCCTTCGAAGGTCCCACGACGCGGCGCGATAGAATCGATCTCATCAAGGAACACGATGGTCGGTGCGACCTGACGGGCTTTCTTGAACAGCTCACGGACCGCTTTCTCAGATTCACCCACCCACTTGCTGAGAACCTCTGGTCCTTTGATCGAAATGAAATTTGCTTTGGACTCATGTGCGACCGCTTTTGCAAGCAAGGTCTTTCCAGTTCCTGGTGGACCATAGAGCAAGATTCCGCGAGGCGCATGGATCCCCATACGTTTGAACACCTCCGGCTTGGTCAACGGCCATTCCACTGCTTCCTTCAGACTCTGCTTGACATCTTCCAGACCACCGACGTCCTCCCAGGTGATCTTCGGGATTTCGACAAAGAACTCACGCAAAGCAGAAGGCTCGATGCCACGGTGCGCGTTCTTAAAATCATCCAACGTCACCTCCATCTTCTCCATGACCTCGATCGGGATCGGTTTTTCCAAATCGATATCAGGCAGAAAACGTCGTAACGCGTTCATCGCTGCCTCTCGGGCGAGCGCCGCAAGATCAGCCCCCACAAAACCATACGTGATATCAGCGATGTCGTCCAGCAATGACTCTTTTGAAATCCGTTTGATGAAATCCTCAGGGTTTTCCCGAATAAGAAGTAATCGTTCGTTGATCTGCTGCTCAGCACTCACGTTTGACTCAGAGTCATCCAGATCATACGGCAACAGGTTCGTAATTTCATCAGCGATCAGGCGGATCACTTTTTCATAGAACCGCGGAGGCATCTGATCCTTAAACGAATCAAACGTCACCGACAGATAGTTGCTGACGACCTCTGACCGTTTGTTCTTATCCTTCGACCGCAGCATGCTGCGTAGCAGGTCAGCGATATGGATTTTCTTAATCCCCTGTTTGACCGCAGTCAAGATCTTCTCTTCATTGGTTATCTCCCCTGGGTACATCTCTGTTAGACCCGGGTTGATCGGCATGCCACGGGTATGGATAAGCAGGATTTCTTTTCGTCCGTTCCTATCGGGGACGTCGATGCGGATCTCCCGGTCGAACCGACCAGGTCTGCGCAATGCAGGATCGATCACATCAGGGATGTTGGTCGCACCGATGACGATGACCTTTCCCCGCCCCTTCAACCCATCCATCAACGTCAGAAGCTGGGAGACCACCCGCCGTTCAACCTCGCCATGTACCTCACTGCGTTTTGGTGCGATCGCATCAATCTCGTCAAGGAAGATAATCGATGGCGCGTTCTTCTGCGCCTCTTCAAAGATTTTCCGAAGGTTTTCTTCACTTTGCCCGTAGAATTTACTCATGATCTCCGGGCCGTTAATCGTATAGAAATTCGCTCCTGATTCATTCGCCACTGCTTTTGCGATCAACGTTTTACCAGTTCCAGGTGGACCAAATAAAAGCACCCCTTTCGGCGGGTCGATGCCAAGTCGGTCAAACAACTCCGGGTGTTTCAACGGCAGTTGGATCATCTCTTTTACTTTTTCCAACTCGTTTTTCAATCCACCGATGTCCTCGTAGCTGACCCGCGACCCTTCCTCTTCGGTTATCTTCGCGGCCTCTTCTTTGACATGAAGGACGGTTCGTTCCGTGATCATCACGATCCCATGAGGGTTCGTATCAACGATGATAAATGGTAGTGCATTGCCAAAAAAAGCAATCCCTGGTATGATAATTTCGTCACTTTTTGTAATAGGCCGACGCAGCATGTTCTTCCGGATGATGACATCAATCCCCATGCCAAACTCAATACGTTGGCCCTCTGGCATAAGTGGAGCGAGTGCGACATCATGTGCTTCCTTTACCTCAGCACGCCTGATTTTCACCCGGTCCCCAAGCCCAGTGCCAGCGTTTTTTCTGGTAAGGTTATCTATCCGCACAAGTCGTTTCCCTTCATCAGAAGGATGCGCCCGCCATACTGACGTGGCAGTCACTTTGGTGCCTTCAAGTTCGATGACATCGCCTATAGAGAGATCGAGATCCAGACGTGTTTGATGATCGATTCGTGCTCTGCCATAACCAACATCTTGCTGGAACGCCTCTGATACTTTCAGAACAACTTCTCGTACCATTACTCCCACCTGTCACAGTTACGGTGGCCAGAAGAATAACGCGCGTTATAAAGTTTTCTCCCCGTATTTATTAAAAGAGGATTACCCAGAAGGAAAATTAAATAAAGAGTATCTATATTTTCTTTTCTATAATTTAAGTCTGGGGGAAGAAAATGAAATTCAAATATTGTGTTATTCTCATCGCGGTCGCATCGATTGTTGCGCTGTATTTTTTATCGCTGGTCTCACATCCAGCGCTCATTTCACTGTCAACACTTTCCGACTATAACGGGCAGCAGGTGGTCGTACAAGGTATGGTGACCGATTATCGGACGACCACTTTTGGCAGCCAGATCATCACCCTCAGAGACAACGTGACAGGCAATACTTCTGTGGTCCTCTACATCGAAGGAGAGCTCCTTGTCGAATGCGGCGATATAATCCAAGCGATAGGCGAAGTGCAAGAATATAATGGACAATGGGAGCTCTCTGTAAACAACCCGCAGTTCGTCACCATCATCCAGAGATGGGGCAACCAGTCATATCCTCTCTGGCAGCTTGCAGAAAACCCAGCAAGATACCTTGATGCAAACGTCAACGTCAGCGGATACGTTACCCAAAAACAAAAAGCTTCGTTTACACTCACTGACCAGACAGGAAAATATTCCATTGATGTTTCCTATGATGCATCCTTATCTCCTCAGTTCGCTAATGGCGATTCTGTTGCGGTAGCTGGACGTTTTGTCTATGAAGCAGCATCGCTCCGCTATACCCTGAAGGCAACAGAGAGTAATCATGTTGTCTGGACGACTGAGGGGTGACCGCATGCTTGATCTTCTTCTCATCCTTGTTTTCTGTATTCTAGGCGTGCTTGTCGGCGTGATCACCGGCCTGCTACCTGGTCTGCACGTCAACAATGTCGCACTGATCATGCTGTCTGCATCAAGTACCATTGTCGCCGCATGCAGCCCGTTGTTTTCCTATGGCATCTCAGAGCAGTTCATCCTGATCCTCATTGCAGGGTTTATGATCTCCGTGTCAATCTCACATTCCTTCCATGACACTATCCCCTCTACTTTCATAGGGGCGCCTGAGGAAGAAACCGCACTGTCCGTTCTCCCTGCCCACGGGCTGCTCCTTAAAGGTGAAGGATACAAGGCTGTTGCCCTGGCAGCGCTGGGAAGCATTGGTGCTATTCTTGTGTGCCTCGCACTTCTCTTGCCTCTTCGGTTCATCATTGGTCCACCGCTGTCGCTGTACACCGCGGTGCGTGAGATCATGGTCTGGGTTCTCGTCGCGATCGTCATTCTGATGATTGCAACGGAAAAAACACGCATCACCGACCTTGGCAATCAGGGAAAACTTCCATCGATCCTTGGGATGTTGTTTGCTGCGTTCGTTTTTTTTCTTTCCGGAGCCTTTGGTCTGCTTGTGCTCAATTTTCATCTGAGCTCCCCGATCGGGTTGCCTGCCCCAGTCCTGTTTCCCGCGCTTGCCGGATTGTTCGGGGTACCGACGCTCCTTAACTCCGTGTTTTCCAAACCAGCGATACCAGAGCAAAATGTAGCTCCACTCATCCAGAATCGCATTGAAAAAAAATCATCTTTTGTGTCAGTGCTCACCGGAAGTCTTGCCGGCATCTTCGTTTCCATCATCCCTGGTCTAACCACCGCGACCGGAACGGTCCTTGCGATGAACGCGCGTCAGAAAGCAAGCCAGGAGCAGACCATCGTCACCCTCGCTGCAGTCAACACCGCTGCAACTTTTTCGGTCACCATCATGTTGTTCGTCATCCTTCGGGCTCGCAGCGGCGTCACCATCGCGGTCAATGAGCTTATCGCCGTTGAACCCTGGGCAAACCTGATGATGCCAGCAGCACTGACCTATCTTCTGATGTTCCTTGTGACAAGCGGCATTCTGTCATATTTTCTAACGCTTTACCTTGGGAGGCTTTTTGCAAAAAAATTCAGTAAAATCCCCTATCAGGCCCTTGTGTTGTTCACCCTTCTTTTCGTCTTTGCACTCGTGATTCTCTTCACCGGACCTTTTGGGCTAGTCGTGTTGTTCACAGCAACCAGCATAGGGTTTTTGCCGATCTGCTGGGGGGTGCGACGAAGTCACTGCATGGGAGTGTTACTACTCCCAATCATTCTGTATTTCCTTTGAGAAGCATCACTTCAACCGAGTCGNTCCATTCTGTGACGTCAAGGTCGAATTTTCGTGCGACGTACAATGCAGCAACCTCAGTGATGAGTTTTTTTTCTTGTCCTTCTTGTTTTATTTCATCAAGAATCTCAGTTTGGTCCCGATTGGTTTTTTTTCCAATCGCCAAAACGATTTNATCAAGAATGTTTTCTGTTTTTTTCTGACTTATTTTTTCGCTAAAAAGGCGCTGCGAAGGAGTAAAGCCAACAGGGATGGTTATTTTTTCGACAGGGAAGTTAGGGTGTACAAATCCTTCTTTTTTTACCAACATCTCCTGTTTGAGTGCATATTTGACGAACTCTTGTGATTCTTTGGTGGATAACCACCCTAACTCCATGGAGAGTGGCAGATAGAGTTCGGATTCCTTCAACTGGGTTTTTCCGCTCCGGTTAAAAAGAAACGCAATGATGATCTTTGCTTCAGAGTCCGTGCTGCTCCCCTTCCTTTTTACCAAGATCGACAAGAACGCCTGCAACACCGAGCTCTTCTAGACGAGGATGAGTAGTTGAAACACCGGTATAGAGATAGATATTGTATTTTGCTGCCAAGTCCTTGATCATACTTCCAGTAGTGAAATCTCCGCTGATCTGTGGATCGTCCTCAAAGAACACCGCACCGATACCCTCCTGCATGTATGGTAAATTGTAGCTCTTCTCTTGATCGAGTGCAAAATAAATCTCATCATCAGTAAGTTCAAGGACCCCTGGGATGTCCACATCGGGCCAAAGTGCTGTCCGCAGCGTAAGATTTGTCGCACCAGCCATGATGGTGTCCATGACATCATCAAGTCGTCGCGGTCCATCATCAATCCAGAGGATACAGTGTTCCGTGAGTTTTTGGTACAGCTCGAGATTCGGGTTGATGTGCTCTATGCCGTCATAGTCAAGGACATACAGCATCGTATCTTTCTCAATGCGGATAAACAGCTCGTCGATGGAAAGGGCAGCACCGTTCCTCCCGTCGTAAAGCTGTCCTTTTTTTATAGAAATAAGAGGGATGATGTTCATACAAAAAGGCAATCAGTCGTAGAGATAAATACTTTTCAGAAGCTTGGGAGAATGGGAAAATACAAAATTCGGAAGAGAAATTTGATATGAACGTTCATACTTTTTCTTTTCATCTTTCTATGATTTTCTTGAGCTATGGAATGATAAATGGTTCCTGTGCAGGGTGCCAATCAAAATTAATGAGTGGGATCAGACCACGTAGTCCAAGTCTTCCAGGAATGATTTTTGGTAAAATGGAGGGTTGGTTCCAATAATTCTGATTCCATTTGTTAAAAAAGGAGAATAGAAAAAAAGCATCCTTTTGATTTCCAATAAAGTTATTCTCTTGTATGATAACCGACCAAGCTCCTTGGAGAAAAAGCCCTAATGAATTATTCACGATACTATTTCTTGTGATATAATTTTTATACTGAATCCCAAATGCTACTCCAGAAAGAGCAATACCAGTACTTTTCCCATTTCCTTCTATTCTATTGTGGGTTATGGTGATATTTGCGATGAGAATGATNGATATTCCATTGGAACAATTAAAAATGGTATTATTAGAAATAATAGTTGAATCAGTAGAACCCATCAGTATTCCAATTTCACATGATGTTATATTGTTATCGTGAATGTGGCAATCCCAACAATTAGTTATACTGATACCAGCACTATTTGTTTCATTATATTTCTGAATGTTAAATCCAGTAAGTTCTACGCTACAATCTTGTAATCGTATGATCTCTGTTCCATTAACTCCCAGGATTCTTGTTGTATCTCTGTTTTGACCAATGAGTGAAATTGACTTATTAATTACTATGTTTTCGTTGTACAATCCACTATAGACATAGATATTATCACTATCTGAGGCGTTGTCAATCGCATCCTGAATCTTTGTATAGTTCCCAGGACCATTCCCACCAACATATAACCAGTTGCCTCTTGATGTTGGTAGTGGTTTTTCAGTATCTTGTGCAATTGCTGGAATGATACAGGCTCCAACGAACAAGAGAATGATTCCAATCACCAACGTTTTCCTTTTCATTGATTTTTCCCCTATCTACACTTTTATAACAGCCCTTCCCCATAAAAATCTATTCGTTGAAATGCACTGTCCTATTGTAATAAATAATCAGAGTCTATTGATAGATAAATAAAAAGAAAAAAAGGGGAGTATATACCTATCTCCCTAGGCGTTTCTCTGTCTCAGCAATCTTCAATCGTGTTTTGATGACGGTATCTGGATTCAGTGAGATACTGTCGATGCCGCACTCAACAAGGAACTCAGCAAACTCTGGGAAATCAGAGGGCGCTTGCCCACAGATGCCGACCTTCCGTCGTGGCTGATGGGAATGTGCAGTCGTGATCACCTGAGAGATGAGTCGTTTGACCGCGTCGTTACGCTCATCGAAGATATGTGCCACGAGATCAGAGTCACGGTCCAGCCCAAGAGTGAGTTGTGTCAGGTCGTTTGATCCGATGCTGAAGCCGTCGAAGATTTCTGAAAACTGATCAGCAACAATAACGTTGGACGGGATTTCACACATCACGTAGACTTCAAGGCCGTTTTCCCCTTGTTTCAGGCCGAATTCGTTCATGACCGAGATAACCTTGCGTCCTTCATCTGGTGTCCGGCAGAACGGGATCATGGGTTTGATGTTGGTCAGTCCCATTTCGTTTCGCGCTTTTTTTAGTGCAGCACATTCAAGTCCGAATGCTGGTTTGAATTTCTCATCATAGTAGCGGGAGGCTCCTCGCCAGCCGATCATCGGGTTGTGTTCCTCAGGCTCATACAAATACCCGCCGATGAGGTTCGCATACTCGTTGGTCTTGAAATCAGACATCCGCACGATGACATCATACGGGTAGAACCCTGCCGCTATCTTCGAAATTCCTCGCGCCAACGTATCGATGAAGAACTCTACTTTATCCTCATAGCCGACGCTACGTTCATCGATCTTTTTGATGACCTCTGCGATCTTTTTGTCCGTTGATGCTTTCTTTTTTAATGTCTTATAATCAAGTAATGCAAGAGGATGGATGCCGATATGTGAGTTGATGATAAATTCTTCTCTGGCAAGGCCGACACCGTTGTTGGGGATCTGCCCCTGCTGGAATGCCTGTTCCGGTACGCCGACGTTCATCATGATCTGTGTCTTGGTCGATGGGAGCTGATCAAGCTTTACTTCGTCAACATGGAATTTCAACAGTCCCTCGTAGATTCTGCCGACCCCTTCCGAACAGTCAATCGTGATGCTGGCGNCTTTCTTAATGACGGTGGTTCCNTTTCCTGTGCCGATGACACAGGGGATCCCCAGCTCTCTTGAGATGATGGCCGCATGACAGGTCCGACCGCCGCGGTTGGTGACGATAGCACCAGCGATTTTCATGATAGGCTCCCAGTCAGGATCGGTCATGTCAGTGACCAAGACCTGTCCTTTCTTGAACTGACTGATGTCTTTAGCCTCCTCGATGACGTTGACGACTCCCTGTCCGATCTTGCTGCCGACCGCCTCACCTTCTGCCAGGAGTTTACCTTGCTCGTCAAGCACATAGGTTTTCATGGTCGCCATGTCTTTTTGTGAATGAACCGTCTCCGGGCGTGCCTGAACGATGAACAGCTCCTTGGTCTGCCCGTCTTTTGCCCATTCGATATCCATGGGTTTTTTGTAATGATCTTCGATGATGCATGCCCATTTGGCGAGTGTCAAAAGCTCATCGTCATTGATGACAAATTTAGTCTGGTCTTCCGCACTTACCTTCGTCTGTTTGGTTCCCGTCGTCCCGTAGATCAGGCGTTTTTCTTTTGACCCGAGTTTTTTTTCAAGAATTGGTTTGAATCCTTTCATCAGCGTTGGTTTGAACACGTAGAATTGATCAGGATTGACAGTGCCTTGTACAACGTTTTCTCCAAGNCCGTATGCACCCGTGATGTACACGGCATTGGTAAACCCGCTTTCAGTATCAATGGAGAACATGACACCAGAGCACGCAAGGTCAGAGCGGACCATTTTTTGGACACCGACCGAGAGATAGACCGAGAGATGGTCAAAGCCTTTGTCGACCCGATAGGAAATCGCACGATTGGTGAACAATGAAGCAAAGCATTCCCTCACTTTTGCAATGAGATCGTCTTCTCCGCGGATGTTAAGATAAGTCTCCTGCTGTCCAGCGAAGCTTGCGTCTGGCAGGTCCTCTGCTGTAGCACTGCTTCGTACCGCGACATCAACATCTTCTCCGTAGCGGAACTCCATCTCCCTGTAATGCCGTCTGATGTCTTCATCAAGTTCTGGCGGGATNGGAGTGCTTGTAATGAGGGTGCGGATCTTCTGGCCTCGAGTCGCAAGATCGGTCACATCATGGGTGTTAAGGTCTTTGAGGATTTCTTTGATTTTAACGTCAATTCCTGCTTTTTCAATCATGTATTTATAGGCATATGCTGTGATTGCAAACCCGGAGGGAACTCGGACTCCTTTCTGGCCCAGATTCCGAATCATTTCTCCGAGAGATGCGTTTTTCCCACCAACTGAAGGCACGTCACCGATGGTGATATCTTCAAACCACTTAACAAAATCCTGCATCATTGTACTCTCTCCTTTCATGAGGGAAGGAGAATACGAACTGACATATAAATTCTTTTTACCATACTATTACCTGCGATCAGCAACATGATTTCATGGGTGATGAAAATAATCGATAAAAAAGGTCGTATCGCTTTTATAGATGAGGAAAATATTGAAAAAAAGCAGGAATGTGATATGTGTTATCCGTCTTTTTCCATGAACACCGCAGCAGCAATGACCGTGGTCCACAACCCGTTTTTGTCTCCCTCAGCGGTCTGCGCGATGCTATGGGTCCGGACGATCTGACCGCTCATCTTGTATTCCTGTTTCCGTTTGTCCCATGCTGTATCGGGGTCAAACTCCAAACCAAGGGTGGTCGCCAGCATGGTTGCGGCAAGGTCCTCGGTGTAATCCTCAAGTTTCTTACCCGTTATACCAAAAGCATGATGCTCCGAGATGTACCCGTAGTTTGAGCGGTCCTTTGGGACAGCGATACCGACTGCTGCACCGATGAGCCGGTTTGGTTCAGCGGTCGTATTCCGAGACATCACGACATAGGTAATCTCACCGGCATCCAACTCTTTGACTCCTTTTTCCTTTGAAATAATAGTGCAGTGTGGCGGGATGATGCTTGAGACATATACCAGGTTGCATTGTTCGATATCAGCATCACGCAACGCAAGCTCAAATGATTGCAGCTCGTGTTTATGTCTTCCGACGCCCTTGGTAAAAAAAACTCTTTTCGGTACCATTGGTTCTCCATAAATAAAATTTTATATTATAAAGATATCCCCGCGTCACGCGACTTCTTTTCCCTCTTCTTTGCTCTCTTCCTCTTCTTCTTCAGATTCCTCTTCTTCTGGCTCTGCCACCCGCACGGTCCTTTGTTTTTTGAGCAGATCCTTCATCTGCTGTTGGATATCAGCCTGCTCTGGAGGCAATGTGTCTTCCTGTGTAACCGCTTTCTTCATCGTGACTTTTTCTTCTTCAGGTTCCTCTTCCTCGGGCTCCTCTTCTTCAGCTGTTTGTCTCACTGTCTTTCTCCTGGGTTTGTCGCTGACCTGCTTATGAAGAAGATCGCGCATCTGCGTCTGAATATCCACCTGTTGTTTCTGGAACTCGACCTGCTCCTGCTGGTATTGCGTTGGAACGTGGGTTTGCACTATTCCTTCGACAAGTTGCTTGACTTCCTTATAAGGATAGACGCCATGCAGCTCGTAGTAACTGCGTGCGATAGGTGTCTGCACCTCTTTTCCCCCGCCAGCAAAACCAAATAATTTCGCTTTTTTCGTTCCGAGAGCAATACCACCAGCGGCCATGGTTTTATCGCTCCCCAGCCCAAAACCTGACTGGCTGACCGGGATGATCGTCCCAAAACCAAAGATCTGACCAAGGATACCTTGCTTAGCATCGATATCAGCAATCTTATCGTACCGGATCGTCCGCTCCCGTTTCGTCAGCACACCGCCTTTGAAGATGATGCGAAGATTCGTAATGATGTATCGATGGGACCGGCGATAAAGCTCGACGATCAGAAAACCAACGATGGACACCGCAATAGAGTACACCAAAATGAAAAGAGATATGTCTTTTTCCCAATGCTGCCAGAAAATAAAACCAAGTCCACCGGCAAAGACCCCGAGATACAGAAAAAAGATGCTCCATTGAATAGCGACCAGGGAGGCGACAACGCCGATAAGTAATAAGACAAGCCCCCAAAGGATGAGAGGATACCAGTTATTGCCAGTAAACAGGCTTGTATACGCCGAGAATTTTGTCAGCCACCACACAACGATCCCCCAGACGATGACAAAGATACTGAGCGCCTGCAGTTTCATAAACGATAAAGGATGAGGTGAGAGCACCCGTTCAACCTGCTCGTTTTTTAGAAGTTCTTTTCTTTCCATCCGCAACCCTCACATGCTTCATCTTTTTCTCGGTTTTAAATCTATTGGTCTTCTTATATTTTATCAACAGGATGGTTATAACGATCGTCGAGACGATCATCACCAGAAGGGAGACCGATTCGACATGCTTCATGGGGTAGTAGATGAAAAACACCCTGGCAAGCACGTATGAAACAATCACGGTGATGAAGGGAGCTGCCATCCAGCGGGTCCGGATTCCATCGGTTGCTTTGATCAGTCCGATGACAAGATACGTCAGCAGTAAAGCGAAAATCGCGGTCAATGACATCCACCCCAATATGGAAAACACCGCAACATACACCAACGGATTGAGAAACAATGACAGCAGATAGAACACATAAANAATCACAATGAATGCAAGGATGTACAGCGGTTTTTTCACCAGATGGTTCTTGATGAGGATTAAATCNTGGATCATGTCGATTTTCTCTTTTCGCTCCTCACCGATGTAGCTTGGTCGAATCCCTAGTCCAAAGAACAACAGCACAAATAGAAATCCGACATGCAGCGGGTTGAACAGATCGATGGTGATAAGGAAGTTGGCAAACGTACTAGCAAAGGCAGACATGCTGACGCCAAAACCAGTCAGGGATTCAAGGAAGGTGTAATGGACCAGGGTAGGAAACGCAAACCCTTTACCAATCACAAAGTAACTTGCGAGCAGGACAAAGCCAGCAGGAATAAAGAAAGGACCGAACAGGAGAAACGAATCGACAATCCATTCAAGCACCCCTGTTTTTTCTTTCCTGGGCTCGACCTTCCCGTAGTTCACCGTCAACTGAAACGACGCAATCCCGCTTCTAGTGACTGTATAGCCGAGAGCATGACAAATCGTTTGAAACAAAACCCCGATGAAGTTGGTGAACCGGCAGAACGCATCGTGCCGATGACGTAATCTTAACAGCATCCTTTTTTGGAGTTCTATGAAGACGAGCTGGAGGAACCAAAAAGCAACGACACCGATAACTGGTGCAAACGCTGCCGCGAATAAAACATCGATATCTAACGGGACGGTCGCCATCTCTCTCCTTAACGGTAGTCATCCGAGTATATAAAAATCTTTTTTAAATAACCTCCACCAAAACCTCACTACCTTTATAATCGTACGTCCTCCATGACACATCACCAAAATGTGTCACACCGACAATGATGTGGATCCTTCCAAAATGACCGAACAGATCCAGATCAGCTTCAGATGGCCGCGCAATTGCGGAAGGATGGGAATGCACGGTTCCAACCACACTGTAGTCCACCGGAAGCATATACAGATGAAAAATCGCATGCGAATCACCAGAAATAGTCCCCGGGAGCAGCACTACTTCGATGATTGTGTTTTTGTTCACCCGGTCAACACGGAGAAGCGCGCCGAACTCCTGCGGGTAATTTGATTTGGAACTCTCAAAAATCAGTTCAAGGCATTTCTTGGTTATTTTCCATTGGACCGGTATATGCTCCGTTGTCTTTCGTCGGAAAAGTCCCATACTTCATCTCATCAGTTTTAATCGGACCATCTGATAGAAGCTCTCACCAAACCGGATGAACCGTGCTTTCTTCTCTGATTCTGTCACCATGATCGAGGTCTCCTGGGTCACCGGTGCAAGGAACCGTCCATCGATCACCAGGTTTGTTTCCTTGCTTTTCGGTAGCAGATGCACGCTGACCTTCCGGTCAAGCGGGATGATCCATGGTCGCGCTGACAGTTTGAATGCGGCAAGCGGTGCGATGATCATTGCGTTCACGGTCGGATCCATGATAGGGCCACCGACGGAGAGCGAATAACTGGTCGAACCAGTCGGGGTTGCGATGATCACCCCATCTGCCCCCATCGACTCTATCAGCTCATCATCAACAAAAATCTTCAGATAAAGGATCTTTGCTATCCGAGCGGTCTGGATCGTCACTTCGTTGGTCGCATCAGGTAATCGTTTCCCATCAACCGTGATTTTTAATTTCGCCCGTTCCTCAACATTATACCTGCCGTCGATGATTTGCTTTAATCCTTCCAAGGCATACTTAGATTCAACCTCGGAAAGAAAACCGATGCCACCTGAGTTTATCGCAAACACAGGTTTATCTATCTCACTCATCGCCATCAGGATCGTACCATCACCACCGATGGTCACCACGATATCAGCGCTCTTGTTGATCTCCTTGAACGATAACCCCTTCTGCTGAATCTCAGATGCGACTGCTTCCTCCACCAGCACGGTTCCATGGTCCTGTAAAAACTCAACGACATCCTTGGCTAGTGAAACTGATCGTTTCACAGTCGGGTTGCACACCACGCCCCATTTCATGGTCACGTTTACGCCCTCGCAAGTTTCATCAACGGTGTCAACTTCACCAGCAACGACGGATGTTTCGTCACCAATGCCTTAATGATGCTCAGCGTGCTGAACTCTTCAAATTTATAATCTTTCAGTGAGTCTGCAAGATTATCCAACGTTTTGTCTTCCATATCTAGCATGATTTCTTTTGCAACATAGTTCCGATGCAGTTTTTTTCCAAATGCTTTCTTCCACAGAGTTTCATACTCCAGGAGCGTTTGAGAATCGAATCGTTGTTTTTCAACTGCTCTGCCGATGGTCTGACCAGCATATTGCCCTGCCTCAATCGAACTCATCAGGCCACCACCGGTGATTGGGTCAACCTGACGGGCAGCGTCCCCGACTAAGAGGAGGTTGTCTGTTACTGATTGTATGGGTTCGGCCACAGGGTCTGCTCCGGTGATGACCCGAAGCGGTGCACCTTTTTTTAGCTCAGGCCGGGCAGCGATGAACTTGTCCAGGAGCTGTTTTGCTTTCCCTGATACGCTCAGACTGGCCAGGATGCCGATGCCGACATTTGCCACGTCTTTACCTTTGGGAAACACCCAGACATACCCACCTGGTGCTACATGTTTTCCTAAGAAGAAATCACAATAAGGGCTGTCCCAATCAATATTCGTCAGTGTGTACTGAACACAGGTTTCAAGGTCATACGGCTTTAGAGTGGTCTGAATCCCAGCCCATTTTCCAACGCGCGACTCCACCCCGTCAGCACCCACCACGACATCAGCCTCTATATCAAGGGTCTCGTCAAAATGCTGCACCGTTAACCCGGTAATCTTCCCATCTTTTTTCAGAAGATTCACAGCACGGGTATTAAGCATGATTTCCGCACCTTTTTGTGCTGCCCCTCTCGCTAATTCCTGATCAAAGATATCCCGGTATATGACGTACCCTGTTTCGCTACCTGCATATTCCGCGGACAACGTTATCTTGGTTCCATTCGGGGAGAAGATTCGAGCGCCCTCCATTTTTGTCGCAATCCATCGTTTTCCCTCAAGGACCTTGAAATCGTCAACCTTCTGACTGATCCCCTCACCACAGAGGACGGGGACGCCGACCTCAGCGCGCCGCTCGACAATAAGAACCTTTGCGCCTGCTTCTGCAGCAAACCGTGCCGTCACACTCCCCGCAGGACCGCTTCCGACGATGACCGCATCATATTTCATCTTATTTTCCCTCCCAGCTTATTGCACCTATAGGACAGGTTTTCACACAGATCGAGCAGCTGTTACATTGGTCGTGATCTACGACTGCTTTACTGGAAATCATGAGGATGGCGTCTTGCGGGCAGACAGATATACAGCCGCCACATGCCAAACATTTCTCTTTTTTCACAAATGCCTTAGGCTTTGCCATACGATTCACCTCGGGTGATACCGGACGCTATCAGATGTGCGACTCGGATTGGCTCAGGTATAACACCACGTATGGTAGAGATGTTTATTATCTCTTTTGCCTCCTCTAAAGATAAACCGGAGCATTTGATATAAATCGGATTATACTGGGTGGGAATCCTATGGAGTTTTCCTTTCTGCAAGACTGCCCATCGGTCTTTCCAATCATTGAAGTTTTTCGAAAGCGCTTGTTTTATTTTCTGCATATCTGGCTTATCTCTGGTGATGGTAATCACCGGAAGGCTTGTTGATTCAGAAAGCTCATCGATATCGACGACATTAAAACCACCAAGACAAGCACCATCCAGCATGACTGCTTTGAGTTGATGTCGATGCCGTGAATTTTTGATCATTTGTGTACAGATCGCTGTCGCATCAGTCCCGTCGATGGTCACGCAGCTTCGCAGAACACATTCGAGGTATTCGCCGCCTCGCATGACGACACCGATAGCCGCTGAATATTTTTCATCAAAATTGAATGGAGCATCATCTATCCCCAGGATACGGATCTGTCGTTTCATCAGGGAAATAAAAATCACGCGTCTATTAAGAATGTTTCTATAAGCATAATGGTCGTCCTCTTTTTTCCGCTATATTGTACATATTATATTATATATTATAAAGAAGTTCTCTCAGCATCGACGTGATCTCATGCTCCTCTCTGATCGTTCCATTCAACAATTGTTGAAAAAGAAACGCTTGATTATCGAACCAAAACCCACCTTGAAATCAGCATCCATTCGATTGCATTTATCAGACCAATTTGCAAAACCTGGTGGAAAGATCGGGCAAAAAACAACATATCTTCTCAAGCCAAAACAATTGATCCTGAGCTCGACCCTGGAACATATCAAAATGCCTAACGATCACGCCGGATTGTACGACGGCTCCACGACCTTAGCACGAGTTGGTATCACCTCGCATATGGGAAGCATGTTTATCTCTCCTGGCTCTGAGGGAAATCTCACCCTTGAAATTTTTAATGCATCGGACCGACCGTTTATCCTCAAGTCAGAGATGCGCATCGGGCAGCTCCTCATCCTGAAGCTCGATACGCCGGTAGACCATCCCCAACAAACGCTGTCAACCTACAAAGGAAAAAACCACCAAGGTCTAGTGCAGCCTGACAAAAAGGTTCTGTACCGAAAACGAAAATAACAGCAATTTTAAAAAAAAAAAAGAAATCGACCTCTCATCATCAAACGTATTTTTTTTGAATTGAAGATCGACAAGTCGTCTGTTCTTTTTGTTAAAAGGTCAGACCGGTTAATGTCTTTGTGTCAAGCACGCCAGTGATCGATCGTATTTTATTGACGATGATGGTTCCGAGTTCTTCGAAATCGCTCGCATCGATTTTTGCGATCAGGTCGTACTCCCCGAACAAAGGGTGCAGCTCGATGATCTGTGGTATTTTCGATAGTTTGTTGTAGACCTCATGTTCATGCGCTGGGGCGACGTTTATTAAAACAAAGCCTATGGCCATCTGTTTTCCTCCTATTTTCTTCTTCATGTTGTCTTCATTGTTATTTTTCTTTTTTTAGGAATGGTTTTCTTCGCAGAACCTAAGGTTCGACTTCGTCAGTGCTAATCTGCCCGCTCGCTGCAAGCTTGCAACTTTCGCAGATGCCTTCCATTTCTTCCTCGGGTTCGAGTTCGTCTCCGCAAACAGAGCAATACATTGACATAGTATGCCATCCCTCTCACTCTGTCAGTGATGAGTACCAAGTTGCAATGAGATTATTGTTTATAAAGTCTTTTCTTCATCTCCTGTCACGTGATATTGATGATTTTTTTTCGTAGACGTTATCCTTGTTTCAACAATCATAAAAAAATTTTGAAAAAAAAATTCAATCGTTTTTTTTAGTGCGACTATTTTTTTTATTTTTTTTTT
>JGI20214J51650_10000787_pt1 | contig 19942 bp, 14 predicted proteins | sample WetSurMetagenome_FD_51650 | JGI IMG/M metagenome (IMG submission 51650) | reverse complement strand
AGCAGGGCCACGGCTAAGGTGTTACGGTTAATAAAATTCTACTTGTGACATAGGGTACATAACCCGAAATGATCGTGTCAACGATTATTTGTGTCGATTCCTCTTTAAATTGTCGGAATTACGTGGACTGTCTGCCCTATCCGGTGCTTTATGCCGGTACTCCTAAGAAAGGACTGATACCAGGCTGGCGGCGCCAAAACGCACACCCATGAAGACATCCTTAAAAGCAGTTCCTAATCAACGGCAAAAACGATACATTCTTAAGGGGTATGGGGGTATGATAGAAACCCAAGTCGTGCGATTCTTCTTGCGAGACTTGGCTAAGACCCTTGCTCCAAGCGGGCGAGGATAAACCGCGCCCCTACATTCTTGGTTTACAGGTGATGCGGGGCGGGCTTTACGCCTCACCGGAAGTGGCCGCGGAGGCTATGGATCGGCATAACGTTGCCTTTGAGGACACGGACAGGAATTTTCAGGATGCGCGTTGACGTTCACACTCACATCTTTCCACCGGAAATCGTTGAAAATCGCGGACGCTTTTTTGACGGCGAACCCGCCTTCCGGATGCTCTACGATTNCCCAAAGGCAAGACTCGCAACCACGGAGTCTCTCCTGGAAGCCATGGATCGCGACGGCATCNATCGGGCCGTCGCCTTTGGCTTTCCCTGGCAGAACAACGAACTCATGGTGCGGCACAATGACTATGTGCTGGAGTCGGCCGCAAAATATGCTCCGGCCCTGATTCCCCTTGCCTGCATGAATCCCTTGAAACCGGAAGGCCCCGGAGAAGCGGAGCGATGCTTGGGACAAGGAGCGCGGGGACTTGGAGAACTGGCCATCTATGGTCCCGCAGACCCACANNTCGCTCTGAAATGTCTGCAGGATTTGCTTGCCTGTTGCCGGANCCAGGGCGGCATCATGCTGATGCATGCCAATGAGCCGGTCGGGCACCAGTACCCCGGCAAAGCCCCGCTGGGGCTCGACTTCTATTACGCCGTGGCCCGAGTGGCAGCGGGGGTGCCCCTTATCCTGGCTCATTGGGGAGGTGGTTTGGGCTTCTATGAACTGCTCAAGAAAGAAGCCCCTGAGACCTTGAAGGTGGTCTACTACGACACGGCCGCTTCACCCTTCCTCTACCGGCCTGCCATCTATGCCCGCATGGCTGCCATTGTTGGTACGGAGAAGATTCTTTTGGGCAGCGACTATCCTCTGATCGCTCCCGCCCGCTATTTTGAGGAAATGACGGAAGCCGGACTTTCTTCTGCGGAAATAGACGCCATCTCAGGTGAAAACGCCGTTCGGCTGCTCGGGCTTGCGCTTCCCAAAGATATAGTGGTCAGTGACCAGTGATCAGTGGGCAGAAGAAGGCATAGACCGAAGGCGCCGGCACTTTTCTAACTCGTTGTGACCCCGACCAAAGGGTCATGGGGGTTAGCAAGAGATTCGAGCGTCAGGCGACCTTTTGAATGTCATCGACCCTTCTTCCAGTGCCGAAATCCGGAAAAACCCTTGACGTTCGTGAATGGAATGTGTTAGCTCGGAGTTTTCGCAGCATGGCTGCTCCTTGCTCCAATCCGCACCGCGGAGAGGGGCTGTAGAAACCAGAAGGAGGTAAAAGAAAGAATGCGGAAGTACGAGACGTTTTTCATCATCGACCCTGATCTCACCGAGGAAGCCTACAATCTCGCCGGCGAAAAGCTCAAGGGTATTGTCAACGGCAACGGCGGCGTGGTCCTCACCTATGTCCCCTGGGGCAAGAAAAAACTCGCCTATCCGGTGAAAAAACGCACCCAAGGTCTTTATATCCTCATGGAATACTGCGGGGGAGCGGCGCTGGTGGCGGAACTCGAACGCAATATGCGCCTGGATGAGAGGGTCCTCAAGTTCATCACGGTAAAGCTGGAAGACCGCTTCGACCCGGAAAAGGAAGAAGTTGACGAGGCCGTTACCCCGACTGTCTTTGATGAGGATGAGGATGTGGTAGAGAGCGAAACGGGCGCCACAGACGAATACGAGGCCCAGGCCGGGGCGGAATTGGCGGAAGAATAATTCGACAGGGAGTAATGAGATGGTTCTAAGACGCAAGCGACGAACTTTTCAGCGGCGCAAGGTGTGCCGTTTTTGTGTGGATAACGAACTGCAGATAGATTACAAGGATGGGAAAACACTCCGCTATTTTGTTACCGAAAGAGGCAAGATCGTTCCTCGGCGGATTTCAGGTAACTGTGCCAAGCACCAGCGGGTCTTGACGACGGCCATCAAGCGGGCCCGCCAGATTGCCCTTTTGCCCTACACAACGATCCACACGGTTTAGTGGACTACGGTGTGTCTGACACCCTTTTCCGATGAAGGGCTATGGACTCAAACAGCGAACCTTTAACACCATGGCGGAACCGACGGATGGCCAAAGACCTGCTTGTCGGTGTTGCCGCAACCTTGCTGCTTTTCGCATCGGTCATGATGGTCCCCGTGTTCGGCATCCTCGCGGGGGCCTTCACGCCGCTGCCAACCCTTCTGGTGTATTACCGGTGGGGCAGCCCACTGGCTTTCTGGGTCCCCGGGGGAACCCTGGCCCTGGGGTGCGTGCTTCTGGTCTATTACGGCTTGTCCCAGAGCCTCCCCCTGCTGTTCGAGATGCTGCTGCTGGGTTTCCTGCTGGGATTGGGCATGCGTCGGAACTGGTCGGTGGAACGGACCGTCGGCATTGCCGGTCTGTCTGTTTTTGCGCTTGGAGGGTTGGTTTTTTGGATCAATTACGGCGGCGGAATTGAGGGCTCCGAACTGCAGGCGGAACGGGACCTGCGCGATGCTGTGGGCCTGATTCTCCAACAGTACGGGGCCGCCTCGGACAAAAAACTGGTCGAGGAAGCGGTTGAAAAAATGCTGCCGTTCCTGCTCAAGCTCCTGCCCGGCGCCGCGCTCTCCACCACGCTGCTGACCTGCTGGCTGAATCTTCTGGTGACCAGGCGCTATTGTCGGCTTAACCAGTTGGCCCTGCCGGCTTCCTGGCAGGATTGGTCGCAGTGGAAAGCTCCTGATTTCTTGGTGTGGATCGCCATAACCAGCGGCCTTGTGCTGTTGTTGCCNTTTGGTTTTGTGAAGACTGCGGGCGTGAACGCCCTCATGGTGGCCGCAGTCATTTATCTGCTTCAGGGTTTGGCCATCACCAGCTTTTATTTTGAACGGTGGAAACTGCCGCGGCTTTTTCGCGCGTTTCTCTATGGTGTCATTCTCGTCCAGCAGTTTTTCACCTTTGGGGCGATGCTGATGGGACTCTTTGATATGTGGGTGGATTTTCGGCGCCTGTCGCAGAGTCCATCCGCGAGCACTTAGTAGCTCTGAAATACCGTTTAACCTTAATCGATGTTGCCGAGGTAACGATTATGAAGGTGATTTTAACAGAGAATATTGCAGCTTTAGGACAGATCGGGCAAGTCGTCAATGTGGCGCCGGGATATGCCCGCAATTACCTGCTCCCGCAGAAATTGGCTCTTGAGGCTACCGGGAAGAATGTTCGTGAACTGGACCACAAGAAAAGGATTCTCACCCAGAAGCGGGATCGCGTCCACCAGACGATGCTGTCTTTGGCCGAGAAGCTCAACCAGGTACAGCTTCTTTTCCAGCGTAAGGTCGTTGAAGAGGACAAACTCTACGGCTCCGTAACCCCTGCGGACATCCTGAGCGCTCTGGATGAGAAGGGATTCGATCTGCCGCGCAAGAGCGTCCACTTGGAGCAGCCGATCAAGCTCCTTGGCGAGTTCCCCGTCACCATTCGCGTGGATACCCAGATCACGGCCCANGTTAAGGTCATCATCCAAAAGGTGGAATAGACCTTGGAAAATTTCGCCGAAGAGCTCAAAAAGGTGCCCCCTCAACAGGTCGAGGCGGAACAGTCGCTCCTCGGTGGAATCTTGATCGAAAGCGAGGGGTTGCCTGCCGCCCTGGAAGTCCTCAAGGGAGATGAATTCTACCGGGACACCCATAGAATCATCTTTCGAGCCTTTCAGGAGCTTTTCGAGCGCAACGAACCGATCGATCTCATCACCGCGGTTGATTTCCTGACCGGAAAAAACCAGCTCGATGCGGTGGGCGGGGCCACCTACCTCGCCTCCCTGACCGAGATGGTCCCCTCGGCAGCCAATGTGGCTGCCTATGCCAAGATCATCAACGAGAAGGCCCTCCTCAGGCGCTTGATCCAGGCGGCAAACGAGATCATGTCCTGGTGCTACGGGGGGGGCAAAAGCGTCGAAGAGATCCTGGATCACGCCGAGTCGGTGGTCTTCTCGGTTACCGAAAACCGCCTTCGCACCAGTTACTTCCAGATCAAGGATATTGTCAAAAAAAGCATCGAGGTCATCGAGAAATTTCAGGAATACCGCGAGATGGTCACCGGGGTGCCGAGCTATTACACCGACCTGGACAAGATCACCGCGGGTTTTCAGCCCTCCGACCTGATCATCATTGCCGCCCGCCCCAGTATGGGCAAGACCGCGTTGGCGCTTTGCATAGCCAGGAATGCCGCGATGCGCGCGGGGGTCCCCGTCGGGGTTTTTTCTCTGGAAATGAGCAAAGAACAGCTCGCCTTGCGCCTGCTCTGCGCTGAGGCCCGAGTGGATTCCCACAAAATACGCACGGGTTTTCTCGGTCAACAGGAATGCGTCAAAATGCTCAACGCTGCGGGTCTGTTCATGGACGCTCCCATGTATATCGATGACACCCCGGCCATTTCATCCCTTGAACTGCGCGCGAAAGCTCGGCGCATGATGACGGACCGGGGGCTGGGCCTGATCATTGTCGATTATCTGCAGCTCATGCGCGCGCGAGAGGGAACCGAACGACGGGAACAGGAGATTTCCGAAATTTCTCGTTCGCTGAAGAGCCTGGCGAAAGAACTCAACGTTCCGGTTATTGCCCTCTCCCAGCTCAACCGCAAGGTCGAGGAACGCCACGACAAACGGCCTCTGCTCAGCGATCTCAGGGAATCCGGAGCGATCGAACAGGATGCGGACGTGATCGCTTTCATCTATCGAGACGAAGTGTACAACCGGGACAGCACCGATAAGGGCATCGCCGAGATTCACGTGAGCAAGCACCGCAACGGTCCGACAGGCAGCATTAAGCTAAGATATATCGATTCCTATACCCGTTTTGAAAACCTGGCTCCTAATGCGTGAGAACAGTGATGAGTGGTCAGTGACGTATGACAAAGTCTGATCAATTTTGGGATGCATCCGCCGAGGCTCTCTCGCGGGCTGACCTGGAGGCACTGCAGCTGGCGCGAATGCGACAGACCCTGCAGCAGGTTTCCTTATCCAGCTTATACCGGAAGAAATATCTTGAAGCCGGGATCTCTCCGACTTCGGTAGCTACCCTGGAAGACATCCGAAAACTCCCCTTCACCACCAAGCAGGAACTGCGGGAGCATTATCCCTACGGGTTGCTCTGCGTAGCAAAAGATCAGCTCGTGCGTCTCCACGTCTCCTCGGGCACGACCGGACAGGCCATTGCGGTGCTCTACACCAGGGCCGATCTCGAAGGGTGGGCGGACCTCCTTGCGCGAAGCATGTACATGACGGGTGCACGTCCCGGACACACTTTTCAAAACCTTGCGGGATATGGTCTTTTCACGGGCGGCCTCGGCTTTCAATACGGCGCCGAGCGGCTGGGGCTTTTGTCCATTCCGTCGGGTTCGGGCAACAGCAAGCGGCAGATTCAGCTCATGCGGGACTTTTCAACCGGCATCATTCACATTATTCCCAGCTATGCCCTGCGCTTAATGGACGTGATGAATGAACTGGGTATCGATCCTAAGCGCGAATTGCAGCTCGAGATCGGCTACCTGGGCGCCGAACCCTATTCGGAAGAAGTCCGGAGGCGCGTTGAGGAATTTTACGGCATTCGCGTGTTCAACAGCTACGGGCTTTCGGAGATGAACGGGCCGGGGGTGGCGTTTGAATGCTCGTATCAGTCCGGTATGCACATTTGGGAGGATGCCTACTTCGTCGAGATTATCGATCCGGAAACGCTCGAACCGGTTCCCGAAGGAGTCTTCGGGGAGCTGGTGCTGAGCACCCTCAAACGTGAAGGGATGCCCATTATCCGGTACCGAACGCGGGATATCACGCGCATCCTTCCGGGAGAATGCCCGTGCGGACGCGTACACAAACGCCTGGATCGGATCCAGGGGCGTTCCGACGATATGTTCATTATCAAGGGGGTGAACATTTTCCCCATACAGGTCGAACAGGTGCTGATGAATATCCCCGAGGTCGGGAATAACTATGTCATTCATCTGGAGCGCCGGAACAACATTGACGATATGATCGTTCGGGTCGAGGTGACCGATAAGGTCTTTGTGGAAGAAATGCGCCATCTGCACCGCCTCCAAAAGAAGATCACACACGAACTGAGAGGCGAACTCCAGATCACTCCGCGCGTTGAACTCGTTGAGCCCAACGCATTGCCCCGCAGCGAGGGTAAAGCCACGCGGCTGATCGATCGGCGTCGTCTCTAAAGAAGGTTTGCCCATCAAAAAAGTCTACGGCACGGTTGCCGGACTCAAAAGCAGCTTCCGCCAACGAATCGAGAAGCTTTACCGGCGTAAGGTTACTCACCGCCAAGTCGTCTCACCTGATTTAGCTCGTGATCTGGCCCGCCTTTCCTTCGACTGCGGCCGTCAGATCGGACTGCTGGTAGCCCGCGACGGTGCGGTTGAGACCATTCTGGTCGGCGGCCCTCGCTCACTGTTCATTCCGGATCTTCCCAAAAGCCGCGGGGGGCGCTGGCGTCTGAGGGGCTTGCGTTTGGTTCACACCCATTTGCAGGAAGAACCCCTTTCGCAGGACGACCTTATGGATTTGGTTTTCCTGCGTCTGGATTGCATTGCCGCCATTCGGGTGGACCCCCATGGCGGTGCCACGCAACTGGAAATCGCCCACATCTCGCCGCAGATCAACCAGGATCGCCATGGCTGGGAGATCCTTCCGCTCATTCCCTGCTATGACCCGCACGTGGACTTCCAGGAGCTGGTGCAAGCCCTGGAAGAGGAACTGGAGCGCAACCGCCTCGCCATCCCCGCGGCCAAACGGAACGATGGGGCGATCCTGGTGAGCGTCACCAGCGAGGACCGGGAGAATGCCCGAAACTCAATGGACGAACTGGTGGAACTCGCCCACACGAGCGGTATTATCGCCGCAGAAACCATTATTCAACGGCAGCGTGCGATCAATTCCAAGTACCTTATCGGCAAAGGGAAGCTCAGTGAGATTGTGCTCCGGGCCCTCCAATGCGGCGTCGACCTGCTGATTTTCGACCAGGAACTCAATCCCTCCCAGGTGCGCGCCATTACCGACACCACCGAACTCCGCGTCATTGATCGGACCCAGCTCATCCTGGACATCTTCGCCCAGCGCGCGCAGAGTCGCGAAGGGAAAATCCAGGTCGAAGTGGCCCAACTCAAGTATCTGCTTCCCCGGCTCGGCGTGAAAGATGATGCCCTCTCCCGTTTGACCGGAGGAATCGGAGCGCGGGGGCCAGGCGAAACCACCCTCGAAATCAATCGGCGCCGGACCAAGGACCGCATCACTCATCTGGAAAATGAACTCAAATCGATCCGCAAAGGACGCCGGCAGCGCCGCTCGCAACGCATGCGCAAGCGCATGCCCGTCATCTCAATTGTGGGATACACGAATGCCGGCAAATCCACCCTTCTCAATACCCTCACCAAAAGCCTCGTCTTCGTCGAGAATAAGCTCTTCGCCACCCTCGATCCTACCAGCAGGCGTCTGCGCTTTCCACGGGACCTGGAAGTGATCATTACGGACACGGTCGGGTTTATTCGAGACCTTCCCAAAGATCTGCTCGACGCTTTTGCCGCCACCCTGGAGGAACTCGACGATGCCGATCTGCTCCTGCATGTCGTGGATATCAGCAATCCGCAGTTTGAAAATCAGACTCAGGCTGTCGATCGAATCTTGAACGATCTGGAATTGCGCGACAAAGAGACTATTCTGGTCTTTAACAAGGCGGACTTGGTGGATCCCGAGTGGTTAAGCTTTCAAACGAAACGCTACGGCGCGGTTGCCATTTCTGCACTCTCCTCAAAAACGCTGGAACCCCTCATTCTGAAGATGCAGGACCACGTCGAAGCCCTTCTGCAGCAAGGCCTCTTTCCAACATCGCCGCATTTGACAGAAGAACCGGCAGGGCCCGAAACACTGACTTCGTAAGAATAGAAAGCCAGGCCCGTGCACTGAGCCTGGCTTCCCGAGAATGAAACTTACCACGCTGTAAGGATTGCGCTATATGGTGCTTATTTAGCAGGCCCCCAGTTCCATGAAAAGTAGGTATGTGCAGTATTTCTCAAGGGGGCAAAACAGTATATTCCCGGTAGGGTATTATGTAGATGTCGGTGGGGTTCTGCAGACCGTTGCTACACAATAATTTCCAACTCCTCTTGCCTCCACCGTCAATACCCTGTTACCATTGCACCCCAAACGGGGTGGTATGGCAGTCCCAACAGACAGGAGAACACGCTCGTGAAGCCCGGGAAGATTGAAACCCGCGTTGGCTTTCTGATTCTTTTGGTACTGTGCGGCATCGCTGCAGGAATCGCGATCAAGCAAACCCGGTACGATGAAAGTATTTTCACGATTGCTCTCTCCAAAGACGCCCCTTCTTCATCAATGCCGGAGGCTGCCGGCACCACTCCGGACCTTCAGGAATATCTCCCGGCGGGAATGGTTTCCATGACCCCCATGGAGACGTTTGGTCCGGAAACCCTTTCCGAGAAGATCGATGGGAAGGCCGAACTGTACCTTTCAGCCGGGTTCTTGAACCTTCGCTGTCAGCGCTTTGCCGAAGCGGGCAAACCCGATCGATGGCTTGAACTGTACGTGTATGACATGGGCAGCACGAGAAATGCCTACTCCGTGTTCAGTACCCAACGGCGTGCCGATGCCGGGGACGCGACTTTTGTCGAATTTGCCTACCAGACTGCGAATGCTCTATTTTTCCTGCACGGTCGGCATTACGTCGAAGTGATTGCGGCCTCGGACCGGATGGCCGAAATCCTGCTCGCGGTCGGGGAGAATTTTACTCGAGAAAACCCTGAAGACACCGAAGCGATGAGCGAGGTGGCCCTCTTCCCCAAAGCTTCCCTGGTCCCGGACAGCATCGCTCTGCTTGCCGAAAACGTTTTTGGGTTCAGCGGACTCAACAACACGTTCATCGCCCACTACACCCTCTCCGGCACGGAACTGACCGCTTTTCTCTCCCCTCGACAATCTGACCGGGAAGCTCGAGGCGCAGCCATGGCATACCATCAGTTCCTCCTGGAAAATGGCGGGGTGGAGGCGGCAATGACTGCAGCAATTCCCGAAGCACGCCTGGTGAGGATTTTCGATACCTTTGAGTTGTTCTTTGTTCATGGGATTTATCTCGCCGGCGTTCATGAAGCGGAAAGCAAGGAACTGGCCGAAGAACTCGCTTCGAATCTGAGAAAGACACTGGTGGAGGCGACGCCGTGAAACCGACTAAAGAGTCCAGCGCGATTGACCGCAGACAATTTCTCGAGCGCTCGGCCAAGGCCGGAATCGCTATCGCCGGTGTCAGCCTGCTCGGCTATGCCCTTTACGACCCTTTGGGCCCGGTTGCTTCCGAGACGGACACCGGGGGAATCGTCCGACTGCCGAGCTTCTCCCTGGCCGAGAGCGGTCCACGGATGGCCATCGCCACGGGTGCGGACCGGGTCAGCTCAATCAACCTGGCGTTCAAAGCGATAGGGGGCATCGACGCCTTTATCAAGCAGGGAGACCGGGTGCTGATCAAGGTCAATGCGGCTTTTGCTACCCCCCCTTTTCTCTGCGCCACGACCAATCCCGAGCTGCTTGCCGAAGTCTGCCGCCTCTGCTTTAAAGCGGGGGCATCTTCGGTGATCATAACCGACAACCCGATCAACAACCCCGAAAGCTGTTTCGCTTTGTCGGGGATAGGTGAGTCTGCCCGCTCCGTCGGCGCCGACCTGATTCTGCCGAAGGATTCCTTTTTCAAACCAACGACCGTTGCCGGAGGAACCCTCATCAAGAATTGGCCGATGCTCTACGCCCCCTTTCAAGGAGTGAACAAGCTCATCGGGATCGCCCCCGTGAAGGACCACCACCGCAGTGGGGCTTCCATGAGTATGAAGAATTGGTATGGCCTGATCGGGGGCAGGCGCAACATATTCCATCAGAACATCAACGACTTCATCATGGAATTGGGATTGATGGTCAAGCCGACCCTGGTGATTCTCGACGGCACCATGACCATGATGACCAACGGCCCAACCGGCGGGTCGCTTTCCGATTTGAAGGCGACCAACACCATGATTGTCAGCACCGATCAGGTGGCGGCCGATGCCTTTGGTGCAACCCTGTTGGGCCGCACAGCCAGGGATCTTCCCTACCTGCAGAAGGCGGAAGCTGAAGGCGTCGGCACGATAGACTTCGAGTTGCTGCGTCCCGTCAGGGTCCAGGCCGTGTAACCACCAAATGGAAGAGCCGGCATGAGCATCGTAACCGTAAGACGGGTAAGCCAGACCTTTTTTTTAGCGCTCTTTTTGTGGTTCTGCATCGTCAGTTCCTTCGGCATGGAATGGCGGCAGTTGCGGGGCTGGCCGGTGAACTGGTTTCTCGAACTTGACCCGCTGGTCGCCCTCGGCACCGTGCTCACCACCGGGACCCTCTATGCAGGGCTGCTGTGGGGGCTGGCCACCATTATTCTGACCATTCTTCTCGGAAGGTTTTTCTGTGGTTGGGTCTGCCCTTTTGGCACGCTGCATCATCTGATCGGTTTTCTCGGCAAGAGAGGCCGGACCGCCTCCCACAAAGCAGCGCTCAATCATTATCACGGCCGCCAATCCCTGAAATACTATTTCCTCTTCTTTTTGCTGACGGCCGCCTCCGGTACCCTTCTTGCCGATTCCACCCGCATTGCTTTCAAGAATCCCGTCTTCTTCTGGCTCATCCTGGCAGCCACCATGGGCGCCACTGTCCTGGCGCTTGTCCAATCCTTTTCGAAGCCCAAGCGAGCTGCTTCCATCGGCCTCGCTTTGATCGCCGCATGGGCGGTTCTGGGATATTTTCTCGGCGCCGGTCAAATGCTCGGCGCTTCCCTGCAAACCGGACTACTGGACCCTCTCCCGCTGCTGTACCGCTCCGTCAATCTGGTGCTGCTGCCGCTGGCCGATGCGGATCCCCAGAAGCTTTTCAGCTCGCAACGGTATTACGAAGGCGCCTGGGTGCTCGGGATCATTTTTCTTGGGGCACTCCTCCTCAACCTCAAGCGGCCCAGGTTTTACTGCCGATTTCTATGCCCTCTCGGCGCCCTCTTCGGTCTCCTGGGTCGGTATTCGCTCTGGAAAATCGGCAAAACCGCCGACCATTGCCGTCAGTGCCGATTGTGCGAGGCCAACTGCGAGGGGGGCTGCACACCCTCGGCCGCCATCCGCTCCAATGAATGCGTACTGTGCATGAACTGCTTTCATGAGTGCAAGCACGATCTCATTGGCTTCGGCACACAACGCTCAGCCACCGGCGAAATCGTCTCACCCGAACTGTCGCGGCGCGAAGCCATGATCACCCTCCTCTCGGGGGTCGCCCTGGTACCGATGATGAATCTGAACGGCAATACCGCGCGCAACTACAATCCGGATGTCATCCGTCCTCCCGGCGCGCTAGCCGAGCCCGAGTTTCTCCGCCGCTGCCTGAAGTGCGGCCAGTGCATGCGCATCTGCCCCACGAATATAATCCAACCGGCGGAGCTGCAGACGGGACTGGAAGGCATCTGGACCCCCATCCTGAATTTTCGCGTCGGCACCAGCGGCTGCCAGCTCAACTGCGTGGCCTGCAGCCTGCTCTGTCCCACCGCCGCCATCCGACCTTTAAGCCTGGACGAAAAGCGGGGCCGTGATGGTTTTGCGACCGCAGGCCCGATCCGGATCGGAACGGCTTTTGTCGATTTCGGGCGCTGCCTGCCCTGGGCGATGGACAAGCCCTGCATTGTCTGCCAGGAAAACTGCCCGGTGAGCCCCAAAGCAATCTTTGTTCGCGAGATCTTCAACACCGTCCGAGACGGCACTCTGGTGGTCAGAAAAGCCGATGCGCTGACGGTAGAGTTCCGAGATCCCGTGCTTTTCCCGGACCAGATGGCCACCGGAGACTTCTATTTACAGCAGCTGAATGGACCGGAAAGGGAACGTAAGCTCATCGTCCGGAACACGGCCGCCCAGGTGATGGTCAGGCCGGACCAGCCCTTTCAGCCTCCGCCGGAACCCGGTGCCGTCGTGGCCATCCAGGTCCGGCTTCAGCGGCCTGAAGTCGATGTGAAGCGTTGCATCGGCTGCGGCATATGCGAACATGAGTGTCCGGTAAGCGGCAGGAGGGCCATTCGGGTCACCTCAGAAAATGAATCCCGGAGCAAAACTCACTCCTTGCTTTTGTAGAAGAAGGAAAGGGGGTTAAGCATCATGCCGGAAGGGAAATCTTGGTCACGTCGCGATTTCCTGCGCGCCACGGGAATCGCCGGTACCGGATCGCTGCTCAATGCCGCGGGGGTCCTTGCTCAGGGTCTCGGCGAATCAGGTGGAGCAGGGCAGGATACCAGGAACCTGATCGTCCCCGTTCGCCCCTTCGGAAAGACGGGAGCGAATGTCTCCATCCTGTCCCTTGGGGGCATGTTCGACATCCCCTCCAATCAGCTCCTTATGAAGCAGGCTTTGAGGTGGGGAGTGACCTACTGGGACACGGCGGATTGTTACGAGGGTGGAAAGAGTGAACTTGGAATCGGCCAGTTCCTCATCAAATATCCCGAGACGCGCAGCCAGTTGTTCTTGGTGAGCAAATCCGATGATCGCGATCCGGCAGGATTGACCAAACTCCTCAATCGCTCGTTGGAGAGATTGAAGACGGACTATCTTGACCTCTACTTCATTCATGGGATAAAGGACATCGATGAATTGAACCAGAAGACCAAAGCCTGGGCCGAAAAGGCTAAAGCCGAGGGCAAGATCAAATACTTCGGGTTCAGCACTCACAGCAATATGGAAGACTGTTTGCTCGGTGCGGCAAAGCTGGGCTGGATTGACGGCATCATGATGACCTACAATTTTCGGCTGATGCACAGCGACAAAATGAAATCCGCGGTGGATGCCTGCGTGAAGTCGGGAATCGGGTTGACCGCCATGAAGACCCAGGGGGGCGGATCGGTCAATCAGGAAAGTGAGGCGGAACTGCAGATGGCCGGCCGCTTTCTGAAACTCGGGTTCAACGACAAGCAGGCCAAGCTGAAGGCGGTTTGGGAGAATCCCAACATTGCCAGCATCTGTTCGCAAATGCCTAATTTGACCATCCTCATGTCCAACATTGCCGCCGCGTTGAATCAGACGAAACTCTCCTCGGAAGACCTGGAATTGCTCAAGCAATACGCCTGCGAAACCTCCTCAAGCTATTGCGCAGGCTGCGCCACCTTCTGCGAATCGGCTCTTGCGACCGCATCTCCAATTAGTGAGGTGATGCGCTGTCTCATGTACTTCCATGCCTATGGCGATAAGGACCGAGCCCGAGAACTCTTCGCCGGACTGCCGGGGGCAATGCGCCGGCACCTGAAGACCGGTAATTATTTGGCTGCGGAGAGAAGCTGCCCTCAGGGTGTTCCCATTGGCAAGCTCATGAGGGAAGCCGCTTCGCTCCTGGTTTGATCGGACTGGTCTGAAGGGGAGCCCGGCAGGCTGGAAAGCCTGCCCCACGTCGGTCATCAAGCTATTTCCAGGCAAGTTCACAGGGAGACTCAGCCATGAGCAAAGTAAGAGTCACTGATGAGATTTTCCAGGTCGGCGGTGGGCCGCTTACGGAGCCTGAGGATGCCGCTATCTACCTCCTCAATTATGATGGCCACGCGGCTCTTGTCGATGCCGGCTGCGGCTATTCCCGGGAGCCGCTTTTGGCCAACGTGCGAGCTTGCGGCGTGAAGCTGGAACAAATAGAGTTGCTCCTCCTCACCCACTGCCATTTTGACCACACCGGGGGGGCCGGATCGTTGAAAGAACTCCTGGGTTGCCGGACCGTTGCTCATCAGTTGGACGCGAGATTCCTGGAAGAGGGGGACAATGAGGCAACGGCTGCCCGTTGGTATGGGTCAACCATCGAGCCGGTGATAATCGACCGGAAACTTGCAGGCCCTCGCGATACCATTCAACTGGGAGAAAGAACCATCGAAGCGATTCACATTCCCGGCCATTCTCCCGGATCCCTCGTTTACCTGACCGAATCTCAGGGTTTGAAAGTACTCTTCGGCCAGGACGTTCACGGACCCCTGGACTCGGCCTTCCACTCCAATCGAAAGGATTATCAGCAATCTTTGAAACTCCTCCTCGGGCTGGAAGCAGACATTCTGTGTGAGGGCCACTACGGCATTTATCGAGGGAAGCGCGAAATCAAGGACTTTATCAGGCAGTTTTTATGATGCTTGTGGCCCTCCGGGTCATTGCGCACAGGGAAGGATAATAATGAAAGCACTGAGTGTTCAACAGCCGTTTGCATTTGAGATTTTCAGCGGTCAGAAAACGATCGAAGTGAGAGCCTGGGACACTCTTCACCGGGGAGATCTGCTCATCTGCTCATCAGGCAAGCCTGCATTCTCCAAAATGGAAATGGAGGAGATGGAGGAAGAATATGGCAGCACCTTCCTTTACGGACACGCGCTCTGCCTGGTCCGCGTTGCGGACGTGCGGTTCGGAAGAAAAGGAGACGCGGATAAAGCGCTCATGGATGAAATCGACCCCGAAGCCTACTGCTGGGTGCTTGAGGATGTTCGTCCCGTTATTCCCTTCCCCGTCAGAGGGAAGCAGGGCATTTTCGACGTCGACGACAGCCTGATCACCCTGTCGCCGTTCAAATACGATGAAGTCGTCGTCGTGAAAAGCGGCACCATGGCTAAAGACCTGGCCATCGATTTTTCCGGGTCGCGCGGCAGGGCTTCCGAAATGCTTCTCTCCGAAGAGGGAGAACCCCTGCTCCACGTGATTTGGGACAGCTTGACGCTGCGGAGTATGCCGCCTGCGGTCATAGAGAAGATGGTGAAAGAAGGCTTCGACTGGACCGGGGTGCTTTTGCGCCTTCAAGAGATCGAACCAGCCGACCCCAGGGATACGTGGGATGATGTTCGGGAGGCGATTGAAAATATCGAGCAGGCCAACGCATCCCTGTTCCTATAATTGACATCCCGGCAGCCGGGTGCAATTGCGAGGACGGTCGCTTCGCGATCCCTTATCGTCACCGGCGGTTCGGCACATCCGACCCATCCGACCCATCCGGCGGACCATGAGCAGCCGCCTGCTCACTCATGCGTTGCCTTCCTGCAAGTCTGAACCCATAGCCGCGAAACCGTTGTCCCATCTATATCCACAAGAACTGACCACCCTAGGCGATCATCTCCATGAAGAGCGCCTCGATCTCAAACTTCTCCAGAAAGACATTGCTAAAATGCTCGGAACCGAAGCCGACTGTGTGACATATTGGGAAATAAACCGGTTGGAGCCTTTGCTCCCCTTGATCCTTCGAATGCCCGCCTTCCTAGGTTAGGTCCCGCCACTGATTCTACCGCAAGATCCTGGAAAATAGCATTTATACCGGAGGCTGTTGCGCGTGAGTCAAGGGGAGCTGGCCGGCAGGCTGGGAATTGTTCCCGACACCTTGCGAAAATGGGAAAGAGGAAACGGCCTTAATTCAGAACTCTATGAGGAAGTTGGCCCACCTCTCATTCGGGTCCTCGATGGGATTGGGCGGCCAAGACTCAGATGTTCAAATCATATTGAAAAAAGTACGGAATTTAAGATATTGGCAAATATGAATTAAACGGTAATGAAATCCGACAGGCTAAACCGCACCGTCCGAGTTCGGTGTTAGTTGCCCAAGCGACCTTTTGGAGCGGTCCCTCTACAGACCGTGCAAAGTGCTGCCTGCAGCGTTTATCCTCACCTCTACCGAGTGTTCCCGATGGTCGTCAACAAGGGGAACAGCCTTGTCGTGCTGCTCGACGCCATCAACTGTCACACTCGTTTCGCCATTGCCGGTTTGCGGTTGCAGAACGGCAATGTGGTAAACGGTCTCCCGATACCGGTAGTGCATCTTGAACCCCTCCCAATCCGCAGGGAGGCACGGCGTAAAATATAGTTTATCCACTTCAAGCCTTAGCCCCAGGAGGGACTCCACGATCAGCCGATACATCCAGGCGGCCGAGCCCGTGTACCACGTCCAGCCGCCGCGGCCGGTATGCGGCGGCGCCGCATAGACGTCGGCGGCAACGACATAGGGTTCCACTTTGTAGATGCCGGTCTCCTCGGTCGATCTGCCATGGTTCACCGGGTTGATCATGGTAAAGAGCTCCCACGCGCGCCGGTTGTCCCCCAGGCGAGCGAAGGCCATGGCCGCCCAGATGGCCGCATGCGTGTACTGCCCGCCGTTTTCCCTGACTCCCGGGACGTACCCTTTGATGTAGCCGGGATTCAAGTCCGACTTGTCGAAGGGCGGGTCCAGAAGTTGGATCAGCCCATGCTCGCGGCGAACGAGGCGTTCATCCACCGCTTCCATGGCCCTGCGCGAACGCTCATGATCTCCCGCACCCGAAAGCACGGACCAGCTTTGCGCAATGGAATCAATCCGGCATTCGGGGTTGTCCGCCGACCCCAGCGGCGTGCCGTCGTCAAAATAGGCGCGGCGGTACCACGCGCCGTCCCAGCCCTGCTCCTCGAGATTGCGGCGAAGTTCGGCCGCCTCACTCTGGCAGCGCTCAACGAAAGCGATGTCACCGCGTGCGCCGGCGACCTCAGCGAAACTCATGAGCACTTCATGCAGGAAAAATCCCAACCACACGCTTTCGCCTTTGCCGTGTTCGCCCACCAGGTTCATGCCGTCGTTCCAGTCACCGGAACCCATGAGCGGCAGGCCGTGTTCACCGCATTTGAGACTGTTCAGGATGGCTCGGACACAGTGTTCGTAAAGACTTGCCACTTCTTCGGAGCGCCCGGGCAGATCGTAATAAGAGTCTTCATCCGCGCTTACCGGGCGGCCCTGGATGAAGGGGATGAGCTCATTCAACACGCCGGCGTCCCCGGTGGTGAGGACATAGCGGGACGTCGCGAGCGGCAGCCAGAGGTAATCGTCCGAACAGTGTGTACGCACCCCCCGACCCGTTGGAGGATGCCACCAGTGTTGAACATCTCCTTCCGGGAATTGACGGGCCGCGCACAGGAGCAGGTGCTCGCGCACGAGATGCGGCCTGGCGTGGATGAGCGCCATCACGTCCTGCAACTGATCGCGGAAACCGAAGGCGCCCCCCGACTGGTAGGTTGCGCTTCGCGCCCAAAGGCGGCAGGCCAGAGTCTGGTACAACAGCCAGCCGTTGGCCAGCACGTTGAAGGACGGGTCCGGGGTTTCCACATTGACCGCACCGAGGGTGTGCGTCCAGTGCTGCCACACCACATCGAGGGCACCGCGCGCAGCGCTTGATCCTCGGTAGCGCTTGACCAGGTTTCCGGCATCGACGGCGTCTTGCCCGACGCCGAGTCTGAAGACGATTTCACGCTCTTGCCCGGTGGCCAGATCGAAGCTCACCTGGATCGCGGCGCAGGGATCCAGAGCGGCCCCCACCTTGCCGGAAAGGCGCGTGCGCGTCATCGCGGCAGGAGCGCGCAGCGACCCGTTGCGTCCCAGGAATTCAGTCCGATCGCCGCTTACGGTGCGCGTCGCATCGTCCACGTCGAAGAACGCAGTCCGGTCGCGGAACTCCGTGTTGTATGGGTTGCGCGCGAAGAGCGCGCCGCTGTTCGGGTCGATTTCGGTGATCACGTGCATGGTCGATTTCGGCCGCAGGTCGCCAAGCACCCATTCCGCATATCCGGTCGCGGAGATCCGGCGCGGCCGGTCCGAGACGTTTTGCACTTTGAGCACCGTGAACTTGACCGGTGCGTCCAGGGCCACGTAAACCCATACCTCGGAGCGGACGCCACCCTCCGTGTGTTCGAAGACGCTGTAGCCGAATCCGTGGCGGCTGGCATAAGGCGTCGTCCCGCGGCAGGGCAGCGGCGTGGGGGACCAGTAGTGGCCGGTCTCTTCATCACGGAGGTATAAGGCTTCTCCACTCGAATCACTCACGGGATCGTTCCCCCAGGGAGTGAGGCGGAACTCGTGGGCATTCTCGCTCCAGGTGGTGGCAAGACCGCTCTCCGAGACGACGGTCCCGAAGTGCGGGTTGGCCAGCACATTCACCCAAGGCGTCGGCGTCAGCTGCCCGTGCGCAGTGGTAATGACATACTCGCGCCCGTCCGGGGTGAATCCGCCCAGTCCGTTATAGAATGCCAGATCATCGCGTGGCAACGGGGCGACCGCCATGGGTTCGGAACGGTGGGTTCGGATCGGGATAAGGAGGGGCACGGCCACTTCCACCGGAGTGCGACCGTTGATTTGGTCCTCCAGGGCCCCCCGGTCATCGGCGATGATGGCGCGGGCAACCGCCTGAAACAGGATGCGGTCCTCCTCCGATATCTGGTCCGCAGGTCTTACGAAAATGCCGCCGGGTCGATCGGTCACACTGGCTTCCATGCCTGCGGCAATGAGCCCCATGATCTGGTCGTGGAGGAGTTGCCGGTAACCGGCGTGATCTTCGTTCCAGATGACCAGGTCCACTGCCAGTCCTTTTAGACGCCAGTACGCGTGGGCCTGCACGAGTTGGCGCACCAGGTCGATATTGGCCGGATCTTCAATCTGCAGCAGCACGATGGGCAAATCGCCCGAAATGGAGTAGCCCCAAAGACCGGATTGCCCGCGGCGGTTCTTCATGAGCACGCTCGGGTCGGCTCGAAGCGTTGCATTGGCGTAGATCACAGAGCCGGCAAGGCGACAATAGAGCTGCGCGTCGGCCTCCGTGGCGTTGATCTGCCGCAAGAGCACCTGGCTGTGGGTCCATGCCAGATCGAAGACGCGATCCGCGAGACGCCGATCCTGATATTTTCCCACCAGGCTTAAGGCTGCATCACGGGTTTCACCGATGCCGGAGACCATGTTTATCGTTGCCGATTCTTCCGGATCCAGGGTTATCCGGTAGCGGATGGCGACAATCGGATCAAGCACGGAGCCCTCGCTGCCCGAGAGCAGACCGACCTGGTTTCCAAAACCGAGTCGGTCCGGTCCCCCGTTCATCGCTTGAGGATCGGCGACGGTGTTTCCGCGACCGATGAACTGCATCCGATCGGTCTCGTAAGAAATCTCCCCAACTTTCGCCCCATGCACGGCCATCAAGTGAAACATCCATGGCGCCTGCTCGTCGATGGAGCGAGGCCGGCGAGTGCAAAGAATCGCCCGCTGTTGCCGGATGATCTCGGTTTGAACGAAGAGATTGCTGAACGCCGGATGCAGCGCGTCCGCGGCGGGCGGCGCCAGGACCACTTCCGCATAACTCGTCACTTCGATCTCTCGGCGCCTGCGAGCACGGTTGGTAAGGGTGATTCGGCGCAGCTCGATATCATCCTCGGACGAAACAACGACCTCGGTGTAGGCGTCAAGGTCGTTGTGCCGGCAACGAAACTCGGCTCGTCCTTCCGAAAAAACCGCCTCAAAGTTTTTCGATCGTTTGAGCGCCGGCTGATATGTTGTTGACCAGAACTCCCCGCTGGTCACGTCTCGGATGTAGCAGAACGCGCCCCAGTTGTCGCAGGTGCTGTCTTCGCGCCAACGGGTGACGGCGAGGTCCTTCCAGCGGCTGTAACCGCCGCCGGCGTTCGTGATCATCACGTGGTATCTGCCGTTCGACAACAACTGCACTTCGGGAACCGGCGTCTCCGGACTGCGGAGAACACGCACCGGCGTCTCCGCGCCACTGGAAGCAGCGTAAAGCTCGGAAAGCTCGGTAG
>JGI20214J51650_10000786_pt1 | contig 19950 bp, 14 predicted proteins | sample WetSurMetagenome_FD_51650 | JGI IMG/M metagenome (IMG submission 51650) | reverse complement strand
CTGTGATTGTAGCGCAGGCAGCTCCGGTTATCATATTTGTGGCCCCCGGACCAATTGATGAAATGCAGGCAAATGTACTTAACCGGTTCTTCATCTTAGCATATGCTGTAGCGATATGTACAGATGCTTGTTCATTCCTGGTCATATAGAAACGGAAATCGGGATTTTCCAACAAACCCTCTCCCACTCCTGCCACAATCCCGTGCCCAAATATTCCAAGGCATCCTGCAAAAAATTTATTTTCAACACCATCGCGTTCAACATACTGGTTATTCAGAAATCTGACCACTGCCTGACCAACAGTCAACTTAATTGTCTTCATCAAGATTATTCCTTAGTTATTTTACTTACAATTCATTTCTACGGTCACCAGGGGAATTCTGGGATCCATTCCCTTCCATGTTCCGTAGATCCATTTGTGATCAGGATCATCGGTACTGGCAAGGCTCTGGTCACTTCCGGCTAAAAAATTCAGATAGTAAACATTGTATCCGTGTCCTGCAACAACAGGATGATAACCTTTAGGAACCATTACCAGATCATTGTTGTGAGGTTCAGCTATTTCATCAAGGCTCCGGTCATCGTTATAGATTTTTTGTATGGCGAAACCCTGAGGTTTATCCATCTTATAAAAATATATCTCTTCAAGACTGGCTTCCATCAATTTACCAGTCACTGTATCGGTTTTTCTTATATCATGCTTATGTGCGGGGAATGAGCTCCAGTTACCCGAAGGAGTGTAAACCTCCACACATACAAGTCTGCTGCTTTCGGATCCGGGGGGCAAAATACTGTTTATCTGTCTGCTGGCATTATCACCTCCCCGGTATTCAACCCCCATTTCAACAACATCTGCAGGTGATATCAGACGGGCAGGGTATGTTTTCTCAGCTAAACACCATCCACAGGCTATATCAACGAAATCGCCGGAAGGTGTAATATCAAATTTCGTATGTGGTGGGAGGTACAATGCATGAGGCATTCCGCTGAACACATCTTTTCTTCCGTTCCATGTCTTCCAGGTTCCAGCCGAAGATTCAATAGTAAAATTACCTCCAAGCAGTACAAACAGGTACTCATTATCACCGGTTTCCCCTTCCCAATTCTCTCCCTGCTTCATGGTTCTCGCAGCGAAATTGAGATATTTCCATCCGGCCTCCCCAGAAGAGATTGCCTGGTATGTCTTATCATCAAGTGATGATTTTACAAGCAACGGACATTTTTTATCCCTAATCATTTTCTTAACTTTATCTATCCTCTGTTTCTCTTTTATATCATTTATTTCTTTTATATCTTTTATATCTTCTTCATACCAACATAATATCCCGGATTATCAAAATCAAGTCAGTAGTTGCCTGGCTGAATTGCCTCAAAGTTCGAACAGTTGCTCCGAATCCGTCGAACTCATCAACCTTCATTCCATTCTCATCATACGCCCGGCGGAAATCCACGAACTTTTTCTCAAGTTCGGCGATTATCCCCGGATCAACGGGTTTATTCATCCTGTTCTCAACAGTTACATCAGAGGCATTGTATCTTTTCTGCCACTGCCAGGGCGGAGATATAACCACATTGCCGCCAATGAATTCCGACCAGTGCCGGTGATGCCTGAAGGCAGCACTTAACAGCCGTATACGATATCCCCGCTCATTATATATTCTGTAAGCTTTCTTCATAACAGCCACACCTGCCCAGTCGACAGACTCCGGGTTGGTAATTATGTTTTCTTTTTCCGCAACCACCTTAAGCCAGTCATCGAGCCTGCCGACCATAAGCGTGCAGACAGGTCCCATTGTACTTATATCCATTCTCTCCTTTTCTCTTCTGGTCAGCCCGCGTTCGACTGCTTCAGCGACAGCAATTGCCTGAGGCAGAGTAAAGCTTACCGTGGCATTAATGCTTATTCCACGGTAAGTTGCCTCTTCAATGGCTTCGACACCTGCTCTTGTGACAGGTATCTTAACGATCATGTTCGGAGCAAGCCGGTTAAAATGCTCCGCCTGCAAAAGAATCCGTTTTGAATCACGATATAATCTGGGATCAGTCTGGATCGAGAGTCTTCCATTCTTTCCTTTTTCCCTGTCAAACACAGGCTTGAGAAGGGCTGCTGCCTTCACCGATATCTCTTCAATGAGTTTCCAGGCAATTTCATCCTCGGTGGCAGTTTGATTTTCTTTTATGATTTCCGGAATTCTTTCTTTCCATATTTCCCACTCCTGCTTAAGAACATTGAGGACAATTACGGGGTTGCAGGTAGCTCCCAAAGCACCGTGGCCGATTGATGATTTAAGCTCTTCAATCGAGCAGGAATCATTCCACAGGATCGTGGGGGTAGTCTGCGTCATTTTGTGAAGAGTGCTTTTATAAACTTCTTTTTTTTGTGATTCTTTTTCCATTGTAATGTTCTGCGTTTTGCTTGTCTAGATTCAGGTTAATTACCAGAATATCGTGTAGAGAAGAGCTAATATACCGCAAATTCCTATTGCAGCAATATTAAATGTCATTGATGTTTTAAATAATCCTTTTTCGATCAAGATAGCTTTCACATTCATCTTCTTCTGCGTATTATTGAGGATCAAAATAAGGCCGGTCAGGATAAACATCATGATAGGTACATATATAGCCTCAAGTGCCATATTTTTAAGAGGCTGGACGAAAAAGCCGGCAACAATGCCAACCAGCATTGCGAGTGCCACTATCCTGATCCCGGTGTTAATTCCTTTCTTAGCTGATTCTTTATCAAATATGTTATTTGTATTTTGACTTTTGTCCAACAGACTAAGACCTACCATTACAAATGACAGAAGGATAAAAACATAGCCGATCCGCAGAATAAACGGCATACCCGGGAAAAGAATCTTGAATAGCATTCCCAGAGGAATTGTTATTATGGCAGTAACCAATGCCGCCCTAGTCGATGCCTTACGCCAAAACAGCCCGCAGAAGAATATCAGAAATTCTCCCGGATAAATAAATCCGGTATATTCCTGAATATATTGATAAGCCTGATCAAGAGACTGTAATTTAGGTGCAACGATCGTTGAGATCAGCAGGGCGGTCAGTGCTGTTATCATACCGACTCTTACCATCTGCTTTTCAGAAGCATTCTTATTAATAAAACCCTTGTAAATATCTATCGTAAAAATAGTTGAAGTACTATTGACGATAGAACTTAAAGCTGATACTGCCGCTGCAGCAATAGCAGCAAATGAGAGTCCTGTAACTCCTACAGGCACAATATTTCTGATTAGCCATGGATAGGCCTCATCGGATTTCCCCAGTTTTGCTCCCAGTGCAAATACTGCAATCCCCGGGATAACTACAAGAAGAGGGATCAGGAGTTTCATATACCCTGCAAAAACGACACCAAGTTGTGCTTCTTTTAAGGTTTTTCCTGCAAGTCCGCGCTGGATTATAAACTGGTTAAATCCCCAGAAACTCAGATTTGTCAGCCACATTGATCCCAATACCACGCCAAGTCCAGGGAGATCTGAAAAAGCATCTTTTAGCCCACCTTTTCCATCCGGGGCAAACAGAGTCCCCTTTTCAATGATCATATGAAATTTCTGAGGGGCTTTATGTAAAAGTTCACCAAAACCGGCAATCACTCCATTTCCGTCACTTATAGCATTAAGTGCAAAGGCAGTTGTTACAAGACCTCCAAAAATCAGTACACAAACATTTATAACATCTGTCCATGCAACTGCTTTCATCCCTCCCCATAAGGAGTATAATGCTGAAAAGGTCGAAAATCCAATTATCCCATAAATCAAAGGAATCCCTATTATTCGTTCCATTGCCAAAGCTCCCAGGTAAATAACAGCAGTCATATTTACGAAAATATAAACCAGTATCCAGAACACTGCAAAACAGGTACTGACACTTTTGTCATACCGTTGAGTCAGAAACTGGGGCATAGTGAATATCCCTTTTTCTATGAAGACCGGAAGAAAATACTTGGCTACAAAAATCAGCGTAACAGCTGCAATCCATTCATAAGCCGCTATTGCTAATCCAATTGCATAACCTGAACCCGACATTGCAATAAAATGTTCAGCCGAAATATTCGCGGCAATAAGAGTAGCCCCTATTGCCCACCAGGGTAATGAACGGCCTGCTAAAAAATAGTCCTGAGATGTCCTTTGTTCCCCTTTCTTTTTTCGCGAAACCCATAATCCGACGAAAACAATTATTATAACGTATCCTATGAAAACTATCCAGTCGATGGTCGAGAATTGCTTCATTTATAAATGTTCTTTTAGATTAGACAACAATTTTAATAGTTCCCGCCCTGAAAGGCGGGAACTTTCTATCGGGATCTTAATATCCCGGATTTTGTGTAAGCTTAGGATTAAGGTTGATCTGGGTGGCCGGAACCGGAAATAATTCGCGGAATTTGGCACTTTCTGAATCTTTAAAGAGCCAGGTGTTTTTATATTTTCCGAACCGGATCAGGTCATTTCTCCTCCAGCCTTCCCACACAAATTCCCTGGCACGTTCTTCAAGTAGTTCGTCAAGCGTCGGCGCAGCTGTAAACAAAGGTGCTTTTGCCCGGGAGCGTATCTGGTTGACTAGCATCAAAGGGGTTTCCCCGTTAGTTGCGGTAGCTCCCTGAAGAATAGCCTCGGCTTTCATTAAAAGAATATCGGCATAACGGAATACCGGAAAGTCATGATTGTCGCTCCGGTTAACCGGATCCCAGTTCTTATCAGGATAGAACTTTATTGAACGGGGACCCATATACTGCGATAAATAATCATTGCCGGTGTCCATTTTGAGAGGATCACCGCGTAGCCATGTTTCCTTTGTAAAGTAAAGCTGCCAGATTGTATCTCTTGCAGGCCCAGTATAAGTTTCATCAAGCCCTTTATAAGTTGTTTTTATTGTAATAGGAGTGCCATCATTATTGGATTGCGGTCCAATCAGCCATGTAGTATTTCTTACATCGCCCGTCAGGTTGAACTTGTCGTAGAATTCCGGAAGGGTCTTCATGCAGTTACTGGGGGATCTTGTCCCAAGTTCATATTTAGTTCTCAGCTCAGGAGTAAGTGAATAACGTGTAAATGAGTTCCCTGTAATCTTGAAAGCATCGTAAACAATTGCAAAAATAAACTCTTTTACTGCAGGGCCGTTGGTAGGCAGAAACATACTTTTATAATCGGTATCCAGACTGAACAGGCCTGACTGGATTATGAAATCACACTGGACAACTGCTTCATTCCACATTGATTGACCTGTATAGACTTTTGCATTAAGATACATTTTTGCCAGCAAGGCATGAGCCATCCATTTTGTGGGCCGACCATATGTTGTAGCATCCTTTTTAACTGGCAGATACGGCAATATTTCCAAAATTTCACTTTTGATAAAGTTAAAAACGTCTGCACGGGGAGAAGTAGGTGTATCATCGCCAAAACTTTTAAGGATGGGAACATTCCCAAAATTATCAAGCATAAGGAAATAGTAAAAAGCTCTCATCATCCTTATTTCAGCGAATTGTTTGTTTCTCAGCTCACCCTCCGGTACGTTTTCGAACATAGTCAGGATCTGGTTGCAGGAGCTAATGCCTTTGAATCCGTATTCCCAGATTGTTCTTACGATTGCATGATCAACTGTCCAGGTATGTTTGTGCAATTCCCTGTACTGTCCTCCGTCATCCCAGTTGCCGCCTCGTGCAGGAATAAGGACTTCATCGGTTGATAATGACTGCAGGCGCCAGTAATCAATAGCATAATTTGCAGGCAAATTAGAATATATAGGACCTTTAGCCGCTTCAAAGTGCTCCGGCTTGGTCGGAAAGTTTAAAGGAGTAAGTTCAGATTCCACGTCCACGTTAAGGTCTGTGCATGCGCTGAATAGCATGGCTGACACAAGAACTGCGGGGCTCAGTTGCAATATATTTAATAATTTCAATTTCATGAGTATTGTATTTTTAATGATTTATAGAATCCAATTTAAAAATTCAGGTTTATACCCAGCATAAATGATCTGGTCTTTGGATAGAAATTGTTGTTATCGATACCTGGTTCAATACCTCCCATATTAATCTCGGGATCAACACCCCTGTACTTCGTTATGACAAAAAGGTTATTGCTGGTGAGATATATGCGGGCACTTTTCATTCTTACACTTCTAAGATCCAGGGTATATCCCAGGGTAGCATTGTCGAGCCTGACATAAGTCCCACTTTCGAGGAAACGGTCTGAATAATAGAAGGAGTTGATATCTCCAATCGGTTCACCAAGTGAAAAACGCGGAATGTTATTGCTGGCAGCATAGTTCACATCATTTAAGGCAGCCAGAGTACCGTTAAGGATCTTATTGCCTGCAACTCCCCTGAAAAAGAAGCTCAGGTCGAAATTCCCGTATGAGATACTGTTACTCCATCCAAACAATAGTTTTGGCTGGGCAGAACCACTGATAACAAAATCATCCACAGTCACAACACGTAATTTTTCGCCGTTAGCTGCATAGAATAATGAAACATCACTTTCATCTCTTCCTGCCCATTGCCTCAGAAAAAAGGTTCCTAAAGGATAGCCTTCTTTGATGACCTGTGTAGGATTGCCCGACTGGCCTTTTCCTCCTATCGCCGCAGTCCGGATACCTGTCTCAGGCGTTTCAAACTGTTCGTTTGAAAGAGATTTCACCTGGTTTTTATTTGATGAAATATTGAATGAAGTGGTCCATCTGAATTTATTTTTCTGAACAGGTGTGGCATCTACCTGGAATTCAATCCCTCTGTTGCTTATTTCTCCAACATTAGCCCATAGATATGGATATAGGTAAGGTGGAACTTTTACCGGATAGTACCAGATCAGGTCGTTGGTTTGCTTGTCATAAACCTCAATGGTTCCGCTGATACGGCCTTTCAGGAATGCAAAATCAATTCCGATATTTGCCATTGAAGTAGATTCCCACTTAAGATCCGGATTTTCGTTTTGGGTAACACCGATTGATTGTACCTGAACTCCATTTATATAGGTTACTCCAGTCAGACCATATTTCATCCTGGCTATCATAGGATCAAAACCAAGCGAGTTTCCACTGATTCCGTAACCGACACGTAATTTCAGATCACTAAAAAGCTTCTGATTTTCCATAAATGATTCATTGCTAATCCTCCATCCCAAAGAAACAGCCGGAAAAGTACCCCACCGGTTATTTACCCCAAATGCTGAAGAACCATCACGCCTTATAGTAGCCTGAAGCAGATACCGGTTGGCATACTGATAGTTAAGGCGTGAATAAACTGAGATTGTCCGTAATGTCTGAATGGTTGCCGTTCCAAAACGCTCGGCGTTTGTGACTTTATCAGGAGAACTGCCAAGAGACAGGTTATTGTACAGAAGGTCATCGGTTACAAAATTGCTGTTTGCCGCCTGAAAACCATCATCAAGCTTATCTTGCTGCCACGAATAGCCTGCCAGTATTTTAAACTGGTGCTGTCCAAAATTGTTTTCGTAAGTAAGATAGTTCTCGAAAAGCTTTTTCCGGTTGGCATATTCGGAACGCAATGCAAAACCATTTGATCCAATCTTAAGTGTTGAAGCCTGTTTGTCATAAACATTCCGCTTGATTTCAGTATTCTGATATGAAATACTGGCATCATAAGTCAATCCTTTCAGAATATTTACTTTTATTGTAGCATTAGTCAGCATATTATTAATTTTCCGGTCGTCAATGTCATTATCGAGAATGGCCACCGGATTGTGATAGTTACTGTTCTGTGTGTTCTGAAAATAAGTTCCATCCGGATTGTAAATACCTATTGTCGGAAGGTATTTCAGCATATTGGCAAATAATTCATCGCGAATCACATGTTGGTTTGTTTCGGTGCTCGATAAGTTAAATCCGAGAGTAATACGATCGTTCAAAGCCTGTTGTTCAATACTGATGCGTCCGGTGAGACGATCCATTGAACTTGTTTTAATGATCCCCTGATTTTGAAGGTAGTTGGCGCTGGCACTGTATCTGCTTTTTTCTGACGAATGGCCGAATGAGATATTATGGTTATGGGATATTCCGGTCCTCATCACCTCATCCTGCCAGTTTATACTTGATCCATCATCATCAAGCGGAACTTTATTAACAGCTGAAAGATAATCGCGCAACTCTCCAGCACTCAGCATTTCGATCCGGTTTGATACTTTTTCAATCGCCGCATATCCGTTGTAAATAAGATACGATTCATCGTTTTTTGCTCTTCTGGTAGTGATCATTATGATCCCATTGGCAGCCCGTGAACCATAAATAGCCGTTGAAGATGCATCCCTCATAATATTTATACTGACAATATCATCGGGAGCAACAGCATCAATCGATGCTCCAGGAACCCCGTCAATAACATAAAAGGGCTCCATCGCTGCGCCCGTACGCAGTGTAGACGGACCACGCAAAGTTATCGATGCACTGCCCGAGGGATCACCGCTCCTGGTAATGTTCAACCCCGGAACTTTGCCCTGTAGCATCTCGGTCGGAGATGAATAAACTCCTTTATTCATATCCCTTGCCTCGACAACAGTGACAGCACCGGTAAGGTCCTTTTTGGCAGTTTTTCCATAACCGACAACTACTACTTCATCGACCAGGTATGATTCTTCCAGAAGTACCACGTTAAAGGTTGTCTGGTTTTCGATCTGCATTTCCTGGGTCTTCATCCCAATGAAAGAAAAAACTAATGTCTTTGCACCGGAGGGAATTGAAAGCCTGAACTGACCATCTGAACCTGTAATTGTTCCTGCAGTTGTACCTTTGACAACTACAGAAACCCCTTGAAGTGGAAGTCCCTGATTATCTTTTACCGACCCTGCAACCTCTTTGACCTGAGGTTCTTCATCGGTTGAATTAACTGTGGCGGCAACCAAAGATCCTGCCGGTACAGTTATCAGTAATGCAAGAAACAAAGCGATTGTCAGCTTTATCCTTATTAATGCATTTCTGATGCTTTCATTTTGAAAGCCAGATTTTAAAAGTTCATTTTTCATAACTTTAAGATGTTAGTTTAGGTAGATTTAATTGAAAAGTATGTAGATAATAATTCCGATCTAAAATTGATGTGAATTATTATGTTGCCTGACCCGAAGCTAAAGTTATTTAAAAAAACAAACATAAAATTGATTTTAATTTAACCATTAGTAATGCTATTTTAGCTATTTTTGATCTGGTATTGATTAAATATGCAAATAATGATTTATAAAATGATTCTCCAATGAAGCCATTTTATCAGAAGCTTGTCGCGTCCCCCACCCAATCTGTGATATTTTACAATGAAGAAAAGCCACATTTCACTGTGCCATGGCATTTTCATCCTGAAATTGAAATACTGTATGTTGTTAAGAGTTCAGGTATATGCTATACGGGAGATGGAATTCACCGTTTTACCGAGGGTGAAATCAGCATTATAGGCGAGAATGTACCACATTGGTGGAAAAGCGACAACAAATACCTCGAACAAGGTGAAGGTAATGGCATCAAGGCTCTTATCATTCAATTCAGGAAAGAGATCTTTGATGCGAATTTTATCAACCTTAATGAAATGAGGGGGATCAGGGAGCTGATAGGGAAATCACAGAGAAGTATCCAGTTCAAGGGAAAAAGCAGGAAAATCCTGGGTGATCAGATATTGAAGATTTTTAAATTAAAGGGAATAAAAAGAATAACAGAACTGATAATTCTTCTGGATATGATGGCTAAAGCCAAAGAATTTGATTACCACTCCAGTGAGGGTTACTCCAGGATGATNAATTCATATGATTTTTCCCGTTTTAACAGTGTTCACGAATATATAATCAGGAATTTTGCCAGACCAATAACACTTCAGGAAATTTCGGAACAAGCTAACATTTGTTCCACAGCATTTTGCAGGTACTTTAAAAAACACACGGGGAGAACATTTGTTACCTTTCTCAATGAAATAAGGATAGGATATGCATGCAAATTATTAATTGAAGAGCGGTATCCTGTCAATATAGCGTGCCTGGAAAGCGGCTTTAATAACCTGGCTCATTTTAATAAGTCATTTAAGCGCATATTCCATTTAAGCCCGACGGAATATATTAAGGAACATGGTCTTAATGAAAAGGTAATCAGAAATTATTCGGATGTTGGCGTTATTGCTTTAAATGATCAGCCAGTTCTCTGATATGGTCGGTATTTATGAAATCTATTTTCATGCTCATAAAAATATTCCATGAATTATTATCATCAGGAGCGTTCCAGNACCTGATCTTCTTTTTCATTGAATGAACTGAATCAATAACAGACTTAAGCCTGATATTTTCTTTCTCATTAATCTCACCTTCCCCGTTCCACGAAGAGAAGTTCCTGAAATTTTCGCTGTAAAGAGCAATTCTTTTCAACTGCTTTTTGTTGTATTTCAGTGCCACGTTACCATCGAAAAAAACGAAAGCCGGATAATTTATGAATTCAGCCGGCATAGGTCTGTTTCCGGTTATTACTATCCTGATTGCATTTTTATTTATTTGCGGATTGAAAACTTCCGGATACTGAATCAGCTTCTGAATCAGCAGTGAAAGAGTCGGCTCAACAGGTGTCTTAAGATCGATAAGCAATTGAAAAGTACCTGGATTGTCTGTCCATGCTCTCCCTCCATTCTGTCTGAAAATTCTGACAATCGGCCGAATATAAAGAGAATCAAGAGTCCTTGAAGGAATTATATCCTTCTCATTATGAGAAACAAATAACTCGCCGTTTACTGCCCAGATATCTGCCTCTATCGATCCGAAATGATTCTCATATGCCAGGCTGAAAGGGGGGGTGTTCTCATAATCATTGTGGGAATGGGCATTGAGGGTTGAATATTGAGGGTAAACAGTTGCCAGGGAGATAAACAGCAAGAAAACAGGGATCAATATTTTCCTCATTGCTTCAGAAGGTTAGTTACGGTTTCAACGTTTGAAATTTAAATATTTTGCATGGATTTACGTTCATATAAATATAAAATGACAAAAATTTTGTAATATTGAAGCTCTCATTTAAAAAAACAGATATGAAAAAAGTACTTATAGGAATTGGAACGATTTTAATTTTGGCATGTGTGGTTATCCTGTTCGTTAATGCAAATGGTTCCAGGAAGGAGTCGAAGAAAGCCAGGACTGAAGTCTGCGATCCGGCAACCTGTCCTTCACACCAGACGGAAGCAAAAACAGCAACTCCGGCTTGCGGACAGACAAGTTCATGCACAGGAGCCTGCGGATCAAAAGCCACAGGAGTCAAGTAACTTTTCTGTTATGATTTAACTGAAAATCCGGTTTGTGATTCATTTCACAACCGGATTTTTATTTAAAATGAGTATCAGGAATCATATATATCGAATCCAATTATTATTGTCCATTTGGTTCAGTCTATTTTTTTCAGAGATTCCTCATCCCGATGACCCGGGATTCGGAATGACATTCCATTTTTATTCAGGAGAAGGAAGAGTTGGCGATTCGTTGAGCGAATCGCCAACTCTTCCCTTAGTACTACCTAAAATTCTGTCATTCCGAGCGCTAGCGAGGAATCTTCCACCTTTGTATAAGATTTGTTTATGATAACTAATACTTATTTTTTAAAATACTTCGACTCCCGGCAAGTCAAATTAAACTATTTTCTATTTTTAGACTGTTATTGATCAATAAACCCTAAACCATATTTCATAATGAAAGAAGAAAAGACGAAAAAAGGATTAAACCGACGGGATTTTCTGGGATTGTCAGCAATCGGACTGACTGGTCTTACTATCCTGCCAAGCTACGTAATTAACGGAATACGCGTAGCTCCAAGCGACCGGATCCTGATGGGAACTATCGGCCTTGGTCGCCAGGCACTCTCAGATTTCAGGGGATTTGCAGGAGCCCCCGGACTCCAGGTCATTGCATGCTGCGATGTTGATTCAATTAAACAACAGAGGTATAAAAAGACTGTTGAAGAGTGGCAGAAATCAAAAGGACTTGCTCCGCGCTGTGATACCTACGAACAGTATGAACAGCTTCTCGAACGAAAGGATATAGATGTTGTTGAAGTTGTATCACCCGATCACTGGCATGCTCTTATGACAATTCATGCCTGCCAGGCNGGAAAAGATGTTTATGTCCAGAAACCTCTCTCCTACACTATCAAAGAAGCCCTGACAATGACAAGGGTGGCAAATGACAACAAAAGAGTGGTACAGGTAGGAAGCCAGCAGCGCTCAAGCAAGGAATTCCAGAAAGCTATCGAACTTGTTCAGAAAGGTGCAATAGGCCATATCGAGAAGATCTATGCCAAGGTTGGCGATCCACCAAAACCTTTGGATCTGCCTGCAATGCCTATCCCCGGAAATCTTAACTGGAACCTCTGGCTTGGTCCTCTCAATGATGAAAAGATAGTTTACAATTCTGATCTGGCTCCGCAGATCACCCTCGATCCGGTGCAGAACGAAACACTCTGGGGTGCATGGCGATGGTACCTTGAAACCGGGAACGGTTACACCGCTGACTGGGGAGCCCACATGTTCGACATTGCACAGGCAGCCATAGGAATGGATGGTTCAGCTCCATGCGAAATAATTCCAAAAGGTTACAACGGCCAGCCATATATGACCTTCAAATACAAGACAGGCGTTGTAATGACTGAACAGCCTTATCTTGAGGATAACCCCGGTGCACAGGGTATTAAGTTCATCGGAACAAAAGGATGGATAGAAGTGGCCAGGGGATACATAGCATGTTCTGATCCTTCCCTCATCCCCGCAGAAATTGCCGGAAACCGTCCACAACCAAGAGCTCAACGTCCAGCCGGAGCTCCACAGGGACAGAGGCCAGCTGCCGCCCAGGGCCAACAGACTGCTACTCAGGGACGTCAGGCAGGCACCCAGGCACAAACCCAGACCCGTCCTGCTCCCACACAGGCAGGTCTTCAGTTTGAGATCAGTTCACCTCACATGCAGAATTTCATCGATTCCGTGCGTTCACGCCAGAAACCGATCGCATCCATTGAGGTCGGCTGCAGTACTGCCATAACATGCTGTCTTGGAAATATTGCAAATGAACTTAAGAGACCTCTGAAATGGGATCCGGCAACTTACACATTTGTCGACGATAAAGAAGCCTGCAGCCACAGGCTGATGGATTATGAATACAGGAGACCATACAAACTATGATTTTGAAAAAAAAAATTAAATGATGGAAAAACTAATTGCCTGCTGCGGACTGAATTGCACAACGTGTGATGCCCGCATTGCAACAATTCACGATGATGACGAGCTTAGAAAAGCAACAGCTGAGAAATGGAGGTCGGCTTATAATGCTCCAGATCTGGATTACACAATGATAAACTGCACAGGGTGCAGGGTAGAGGGTGCTAAATTCAGCCATTGCAACGAATGCGAAATCAGAAACTGCGTAAAGGCAAAAGGATTTGAAACCTGCGGCGATTGTAATATAATGGATACCTGTACAATTGTTGCAGGTATCCACAAATATGTACCGGAGGCAATTACGAATCTGAAGAGTTTGAATTAGAAGAAATTACACTGCGAACAAAGAGAAGTCACAGAGTTCCACGGAGTAAAAGACTCTGAGTCTNCTTGCTCTCCTCTGTGGTACTCTGTGTTAGTTCTTCTTTTATTTGAAATTCACTACTTCTTCAAATTTCCTCCTTGCTGAAGCTGACGATACTGCATCGACGCTTTTGTCGATATTTCCTATCCTCAGCACCTTTACAGCCCGGCAGCCATCAGAAATTTCTAAATGATCCGAGGTAATTATNGGTGATGAAGTTAGCGATTCCTTTTTTACAGATGGCAAAATAAATATTACTTCGAACAATTTATATTATATTTATTGTCATATTAATCCACCATACNANAACTGGGAAAGATGTTGTGTTGGCGGTAGAAGTTTGGTTCGTTAGAAAGTTTTTTGATAAAAAATTCTATAAATAATTAAACAGGAATGAAAAATATTTTGAACAAGATCCTGGTTCGTATAAGCTCTATTAAAAAGAGTACGTTCCTGAAATTTACATTTATATTAACCGGAATTGCTACAACTATTTGGTTTCTGATTCGTGTCATACCTAAACCCCAGAGAGCCTCATATCCCTGTATGCGTGTGGCGGCTCCGGTTATGTCAGGGTTTGTGCTTTACCTGGTGTCGGTCGTTGGATCAGTTGCAGCTTTCAAAAAGGCAAAGCTGAGCTTCATCAGGCAAAACTATTTCTTTACTGTAATATTCCTGCTTGTTGCCCTGGCAGGATCTCTATTTGTAATTAGCAGGGGAACCGGATATGCTTCAACCAAAACTAATGCTGAATGGGTTATCGTGCCAAATCAGCCAGTCGGTGAAGGGAAGGGTATTTTTCCAGGAAGGGTCGTCTGGGTTCATGATCCTGCAGTTGCGAGCTGGGATGGCAAAACAGGCAACTGGTGGGATGAAAATGTCGTTTCACAATCGGAAACAGATAGAATGCTGAAAGAATCGATTATAACCCTTACCAGTGAAAAGACAGAAAAGAAGGCCTGGACAGCACTTTTCAGACATTTCAATTCTAAACAAGGCAGGAAGAATCAACCCTATAAGCCGGGAGAGAAAATAGCTGTTAAAATTAACACCAACAACACTTATAGCCATGAAGATTCACCTGAGCTCAATGCAAGCCCTCAGCTTGTACTTTCATTGCTGAAGAGCCTTGTCAATGAGGCTGGAATCCCACAGAAAAACATCACGGTTTTTGATGCCAGCCGGTTCATTACCAATAACATTTTCAATAAATGTCACGCGGTATTCCCTGAAGTGATTTTTGTCGACAATACAGGAGGAGACGGACGTGTAAAATCAGTATATGTGGACAATGCAATACCCTATTCGGTCGACAACGGGAAACTGGCAACCGGTCTGGCGGCCTGCGCCGTTGAAGCAGACTATATGATAAATATGGCTCTTCTCAAAGGGCATGTTGGCCAAGGTGTTACATTATGTGCAAAGAATTATTACGGAGTCACCAGCATTGATAACAACTGGCGCAAAAACGCGCATAACAATTTCAATCCCGACAGGCAGGGGAAACCTCAGTATCTGACTTTTGTCGACTTCATTGCACATAAGGATCTGGGGGCTAAGACTATGCTGTTCCTTATTGACGGCATCTACGGTTCAAAGCTTGTCAATGGAATTCCTGATCCAAAATGGAAGATGGAACCTTTCAATAATGGCTGGGCATGCAGTCTGTTTGCATCGCAGGATCCGGTTGCTATTGATGCTGTTGGGCTCGATTTTCTGAGGTGTGAGTTTCCGGATGCNCCCGATATGGCTTTCAGCGATAACTACCTTATTGAGGCTGCACTTGCTGATAATCCTCCCTCAAAGATTAAATATGATCCNAAGCGCATTAAAGAAAGTATAACCAGCCTTGGTGTAATGGAGCACTGGAACAATGCGAATGACAAGAAATACAGCAGGAATCTCGGCAAAAACGCAGGAATTGAACTTGTTCATAAAACAATACTGGCAAATACAGGAAATAATTAAAACTTAATTAACATGAAAAAACTGTCAAGAAGAGATTTTCTGGGTAGGAGCGCCTTTGGAATAGGGTCAGCACTTATTGCCTCCCAGGTTCCCGTTGATCTGATTGCCGGACCTGCTTCGGCTCCGGTGAAGATGCCTGTTGGCTTCCAGGTATGGACAATAAAGGATTCACTTATTAAGGACTTCCCTGGTACTTTGAAAAGAATGGCTGCCCTGGGGTACCAAAGCATGGAAATGTGTTCTCCTCCGGGCTATGAGTCATCAGGCTTTGGGCCACTGATGAAACTGACTGCCAAAGAGATGAAGCAGATCATCAACGATGCCGGTCTGATATGTCCCAGCTCTCATTACGGAATGGATGAGTTTAGGAACCATCTCGATGAACGGATTGCATTTGCACTGGAGTCAGGCCAGACTCAGATGATCCTTTCAAGCTTCGGATTACCACAGAATGCTACTCTTGATGACTGGAGAAAAGCAGCCGACGAACTTAATAAATACGGGGAAAAGGCCAGGAAAGCCGGTATTCAGATGGGATTCCATAACCATCACGGAGAATTCGCAAAGATTGACGGGACACTGATTTATGATGTCCTGATGAAACAATTTGATCCTGAGTATATTAAAATGCAGTTCCAGGTGGCAGTTATAAGCATCGGGTATAAGGCTTCAGATTATTTTAAGAAATTCCCGGGTAGGTTCATTTCNGCGCATCTGGCTGACTGGTCCGACACTAAAAAAACTTCAGTACCTATCGGTCAGGGTATAGTTGACTGGAAAGAATTCTTTGCCTCTCTTGAGGCAGGAGGAGTTAAGAATATNTTTGCTGAAATNAATGAGGAATTCTTCAAGGAAAGTGCTGTTTTCCTGAAAAAACTTTAAGATCGGATTTTCCATCAAATTTGGNCTTTGTGATCCTTTGTGGTTTAAGGATTTTTTACCACAAAGGACTCCTATGGTTTCACGAAGGAACACTAAGAATCTAGCAATCTTTTCAACTTTTTCTTCTTACTGTAATCCAATAAATTCAGGCAGAAGGATATTGCCAGAGCTGCAATAAATGAGTACAATGTGACATTATCAACCAGCGAAGAGCTGAAATCCAACCCTGTTAGTCTGTCAGCCAGGTATTTAACATACGAGGATGGGAGATCCGAAATACCGAGTTTGTTGAGAACGTTGAAATGCCAGTCAGTCAGCGGACAATAACCCAATGTTCCGACAATAAGTCCAAGAAATAACCATGATGCTCCTGTCAGGACAAGCACGATCAGGTTTAATTTTCGTGTCTTCCTCCAAATCCAGCCGAAAAGGTTAAAAAGGATAATTGAGGTATGGAATACAACGAAGAATATGTCGAGAATGCGCCAGATCATTTATTTATAGTGAAACTTATCCCGGCTGATTTCGACAAGGAACCTGCTAGGATAGGATAAAAATGCATTGTAAATTGTTACATATGAAGGCATTGTTATCAGGAGATCCTGTTTTGCCCTGCTGCACGCTACATAGAATAACCTTCTTTCCTCTTCATTCTCCTCGATGTTTTTCAATGATCTTACCGAAGGGATCAACCCGTCGAGCGCATGGGGAATTATAACACTATGCCATTCAAGTCCCTTGGCTGAGTGGATAGTCGAGACTGTCAGCGGTGCATCTTCAGATTCGTCAATAAGAGGTATAGTTTTAGTTCCGAAATTCCTCGATGGCGGATCAAGCGCAAACTCGGTCAGGAATTTCTCGAGCGAATTATATTTTGATGCAAGATCTATAAGAACATTTATATCAAGCAGTCTCACCTGGTAATCATATTCCCTGGCCTGCAACAGTGGAGTGTAGTACTCTTTAATAAATTCAATTTTCCCGGGAATCGTNACACTGTTTTCCTTTGCCCGGCTAATCATNGCAGTTAAGCTTTTAAGTCCGTCGGCGTATTTGTTTTTTTCAATATAATCAGNATCTATTCCCTTTTCGGTCTGGATCTTTTCTATTATTCTTTTAGCAGTAACTGTCCCCACCCCGGGAAGATATTTCAATACCCTGTGCCAGGCGACAGCATCATAAGGATTCTGAATGATCCGTAAATATGAGATTACGTCTTTAACATGCTTGCGCTCATTGAATTTCAGTCCGCCCACTGCAACATAGGGGATGCTTCTTTTGTTAAGTTCAACCTCAATATATCTTGCGTGCCAGAATGCCCGAACCAGGATTGCAACCTGGTTCAGGGCAATTCCCTTCTCCCTGTATTCCAGTATCCTGTCGACAACAAACTCNGCCTCTGCCTGCTGATCGTAAAACTTCCTTACTTCGGGAATACCTACATATTCGATCTTGGAATAAAGTCTCTTTTTGTAGCCGAGCTTTGCATTCAGAATTATTTCGTTGGTGAAATCGAGGATTTTCTGGTTACTCCTGTAGTTCTCCTCTATCTTGATCACCCTGCAATCGGAATATTTCTGGGGAAACCTCAGGATGTTCTCATAATTTGCACCCCTGAATGAATAAATACTTTGCGAGTCATCGCCGACAACAAGAATATTCCGTGATCCTTCCGACAGGTATTCGACAATTTCTTTCTGTACTACATTTGTATCCTGATATTCATCAACCATGATGTACCTGTATTCTTTCTGCATTCTGCTCCGGAACAGAGGATTATCACGGAGGGAATCACGTAAAACATCCATAAGATCGTCATAATCGAATATCCTGCAGATCTTTTTATATTTCGAATAACCACGATAAATCAGATCAATATCTGCGATAAAATCCTTCAGGCCTGAAAATTCATTTTCAATAACCTGCCCGATCGTCAGATTTCTGTTCCTTGCTGACGAAATTATTTCCTGGATCCTGTTTTTTCTCGGAAATGCCTTTTCCTTTTTTTCAATTTTAAGCTCTGATCTTATAAGATCGATTGTATCGGCTGAATCCTCCTCATCGATAATCGTAAAATCTGAAGCGATTCCAAGAAGGTTTGAATACTTCCTCAGAATATAGTTGGAAAAAGAGTGGAATGTTCCTCCGAATACCTTCCCGGCAGAATTGTCCTTCAGCAGCTGCTGAACCCTTCCCAGCATCTCTCTGGCAGCCTTTCTTGTAAAGGTGAGCAGTAGGATCTCTCCCGGATCGATCCCGTTTTCAATCATAAAAGCTACTCTGTGAACTATGACCCTGGTTTTGCCGCTGCCTGCACCAGCGATCACGAGAACCGGTCCCCTGATTGTTGTCACAGCTTCGAGCTGTGCTTTGTTTAGTTCTCTTTCATAATCTATCCTGAATGTTTTTCCAAGTCTGACTTCAGAAGGTATGTATGACCTGTTTTCAATTGTGGCGATTATCGATTTTAACTCATTAATCTTTTTATCAGTGTTTTCGGTCGATTCAATCTCAGGATAATCTTCAACTGAAAGGTATGGCAGTTCCGTGTTCCTGATAACCGTATTTTCAGGAGAATTACTTTTATGGCTCAGTGCAAGGCTTTCGATGGAATCAAGAAATGACTGTTCTGATTTATCATCATTTGAAGAATCCTTGTCAAATGGTTCAATCCCATAATTATCAACCGGAAAAATCATGTAGGGTCTGAGTTTTTGTATTTATATAGAAATGATGAAGGTACGAAGAACACCGAAGAATTACAAAGTAATATAATGCCTCCTGCAACCAGGATGAAATTTACCGGAAATGGATATCTTTATTCCTGACTTTTTTATCTTATATTTATAAATCCACTTTTAGCCGATTATTATGCGGGCATCGCTATNGCTATTTTTTTTTCTCATCATTGGAACTGCTTTTTCCCAGGAGGAACCCGTTAGCTCCGCAATAAAACTAAAGGCCGGTGCCAATATAAGCATTAACAGCAACGGAGTGGCTTCAATTCCGGCATTTTCACTGGGAAAGCCGGCTGTTATCGCTTCAGTATCTCTTGTAAAAAACCGTTTCAGCTATGATCCCGTACTTGCCTACGGTTTNAATGTAAAACCATGGTTCATTGACAACTGGCTGCATTATAAAATAATACGTCAACCATCTTTTGAACTGCGGACAGGAGTGAATTTCAGTACTTTTTTTACNGAAAATAAAATTACTGATGAAATCATACTGCGGGGTGACAGATATCTCGCCATCGAATTGGCAGCCACATACAAGTTCCGGTCAAACACATCTCTGACCCTAATGTACTGGAATGACAACGGACTTGAACCCGGTACAATTAGCGGCCATTTTATTGATCTTGTGGGGGAAAAAACAGACATGAAAATCGGGAAAAGTGTCTTAATGTCAGCGAACATTCAGCTTTTCATTATCACATACGATGGAAACAATGACGGTTTGTTTGTGTCGCCAAAAATATCATTTGCAATTCGGAATATTCCATTTACATTATTCTGGCAGGGAACACAGGTTCTCAAAAGCAATATAATTCCTG
>JGI20214J51650_10000785_pt1 | contig 19952 bp, 20 predicted proteins | sample WetSurMetagenome_FD_51650 | JGI IMG/M metagenome (IMG submission 51650) | reverse complement strand
AAGGCGCTGCCGGGGACGACCGCCAAATGAGCGGCTTCCATCAGGTATTCCGAGAGGTCCAGCGAAGATTCAATCGTTCCCCTCGGACCTTTCTTGCCGTAATAGGCGCTGCAATTGGGAAAAACGTAAAACGCCCCCGCCGGCACGGGACAGGTGACCCCCGGCAGTTCGGCAAGGCGCTGCAGAACATAGCGGCAGCGCTCCTCAAACACCCGAACCATATCCGTAACCACCCCTTGATCGCCCAGCAACGCAGCGGCGGCGGCAAACTGCGATATGGTGGTGGCATTGCTCGTGGATTGGCTCTGGACATCGGTGGCAGCCTTTACCACCGAGGCATTCCCGATCAGATAGCCGATTCGCCATCCGGTCATGCAATAGGTCTTGCTCACGCCGTTGATGATGAAGGTTCGCTCCCGCAGCTTAGCATTTACCATCGCCAGATTAGCCCATTCATGACCGGTAAAAAGAATTCGATAATAGATGTCATCGGAGACGACGGTCACGTGTTCATGGGGAAGCAGTACTTCGGCAAGGGCCTCAAGTTCAGCGCGGTTGTAATGCACTCCGGTGGGGTTGGAAGGGCTGTTAAAGATGAGCAGTCGAGTGTTCGGAGTAATGGCCCGCTCCAGTTGTTCGGGCTGCATTTTGAAGCCGTTTGCCTCCAGACAGGGCACGAATACGGGGTCTCCTCCGCTCAGCGCCACCATGTCGGGATACGAAACCCAGTAGGGAGCGGGGATGATGACCTCGTCCCCGGACTCTATAGTGGTCTCAAAAAGGTTATACAAGGCATGTTTCCCGCCGCAGGAAACGAGGACGTTTTCGCGGCGGTAGTCCAGGCGGTAGTGCTCACGCAGGTCCTCGATGATCGCATCTTTGAGTTGATCAATGCCACCGACTGCGGTGTAGCGGGTCTGGCCCTCGCGCATGGCCCGCACCGCAGCTTCCTGGATGTACTGGGGCGTATCGAAATCGGGCTCACCCACCCCAAAATTGACGATATGCGCTCCCTGGTCCTTCAGGGCCTTGGCTTTAGCGTTGATGGCCAAGGTCGCCGATGGTTTGATCCGCGTCACCCGTTGTGCCAATTTCATCATTAGTCCCTCTTTTCTGGGAACGGTTCGAGGAGTCCGTCGTACCGGACGGAAATGAGATACAGTCCGTGGGCAGGAGCGGTCATGCCTGCCTGACGTCGATCCCTGCTTGCAAGGATATCCTCAAAATCCTCCGGGGTGAGCTTGCCCTTTCCCACCTCCACCAGCGTGCCGACAAGGTTTCGCACCATATGCTTCAAAAAGCCGTTTGCTTCAAGCGAGAAGATGAAGTGGTGCGTGTCGAGAGCTTCAAGAACGGCGCGGAAGATGCATCGTTCGGTTGACTTCACCGGCGATCCGGAGCCCATGAAGGCGGAGAAATCATGGAGGCCGATGATACTCTCGAGGCACTCGGTCATTGCCGACCATTCAAGGGGTTTGCGAATATGCCATGCAAAGCGCCTCTCCAGGGCGGACGGTGCTGCCCGGTTCAGAATGCGATATTCATAGGTCTTGGCCGATGCGGAAAACCGGGCATGAAAAGCATCAGCCACTTCTTCAGCGTGCAGGACAACAATATCCGCCGGCAGAAGACTGTTGAGAGCCCGCTGAATCTCTTCAGGCTCCAGCGAAGTGTGCCCGTAAAAGTTGATCACCTGACCTCTGGCATGGACCCCGGCATCGGTTCGTCCGGACGCGCGCGTCTTAATCGGTCCTCCCAGGATGATTTCCAGCCGGGACTCAAGGACCTCCTGAATGGTCATCACACCAAGCTGCCGCTGCCATCCGTGATATTGAGATCCATCGTACTCGATGGTCAGTTTGAAGTTCCGTTTCAATTAGGGTTGCCATGGGGCATAGTTGATGCCGAGTTCCTCCGGCATGGCACTCATCAGGTTCATGTTGCACACCGCCTGGCCGGATGCTCCCCGAGTCAAATTGTCGATTACCGACACCAGGATCAGGCGCCCGTTTCGTTCATCCGTGCGCCAGCCGATGTCGCAGTAATTGCTTCCTCGCACTTGAAGCGTGGTGGGCAGTTCGCCACGCCCGCAGAGCCGCACGAAAGGAGCCTCCCGATAAAACGACGCAAAGGCCTTGTCAATATGATCCGCGGTGGCCTCATCTCTCAGCTTGGCGTAAACCGTGCTCAGGATCCCCCGGCTCATGGGGACCAGGTGAGGAGTAAAGGTGAGGCAGACCGTCTCGCCGGCGAGATTGCTCAATTCTTGCTCCATTTCCGGAGTATGCCGATGCTCTGCCACTTTGTAAGCCTTAAAACTATCGCTCACCTCACAAAAATGGACGGACAAAGAGACCCCGCGCCCTGCACCGGTCACCCCTGACTTGGAATCGGCAATCAGGGTCCGGTGGTCGATGAGACCCTTATCCAGGAGAGGGCCTGCCGCGAGAATGATGCTGGTCGGATAACAGCCGGGGTTGGCCACGAGACGGGCATTGCGGATCTCCTCGCGATGGAGCTCGGGCAAACCATAAACAGCCTCAGGAAGAAGTTCCGGGGTTTTATGCACCTGATACCAGGCGGCATAAACGAGTGGGTCTTTCAGGCGATAGTCGGCGCTGAGATCGATAACCTTGACGCCCCGCTTCAAAAGTTCCGGGACGATATCCATGGCCGCCTGATGGGGGAGAGCGGTGAATACCAGATCGGCCTTGGCGGTCAAAATTTCGGGGTCGGTGTTTTCGAAAACGAGCTGACAGTGTCTCTTGAGCGCCGGGTAGACTTCATCCAGGCGCTGCCCGGCCTGCTGCCGGGAGGTGATGGTGGTCAGCTCAACCTCGGGATGATGGCTCAAGAGCCGAATCAGCTCAAAACCTGTGTAGCCGGAAGCACCGGCAATGGCTACGCGCAACATTTGCTGCCTCGCTTTTGACAGAAGTCAGAAAACAGGGGTCGGAAAACGGAGAGGGGGTGCCAAGCCATCCGCCTGACACCCCCAGCCATACCCTCAAGCAGAGCGCCGTCGTCGGCCCTGCTTCCCTCTCTCGATCAATTTCCGCCGTCAGTCCTATCGCTTTGAGTACTGGAAGCGAGCCCTGGCACCAGGTTGACCATACTTCTTGCGCTCCTTCACGCGAGGGTCGCGCGTCAGGAACCCAGCCCGCTTCAATACCTCTCGAAATTCCGGATTGTATTCCAGGAGAGCCTTGGTGATGCCATGTCGGATGGCACCGGCTTGACCGGAAGTGCCGCCGCCATGCACGTTAACGGCCACATCCATCTTGCCGAAGGTGCCGGTCAACACCAGAGGCTGGTAGATAACCATCTTGGCGGTCTCGCGGTCCACGTATTGATCAAGGGGCTGCTTGTTGATGGTAACCCGACCGGCGCCGGGCTGCAACCAGACTCTAGCCACCGCGGTCTTCCGCTTTCCTGTCGCATAAAAACGTTGTTCCGCTATCACTCAAATCTCCCCATTCTGTGATTGGTTCCTACGGCGTCATCGGTTGAGGCTGCTGGGCCTCATGAGGGTGCTCGGCACCGGAATAAATCTTCAATTTCTTGATCAGCTTCCGGCCGAGACGATTCTTCGGCAGCATACCCCACACCGCCATGCGAATCAACCGCTCGGGTTTCTCCTGATTCAGTTTCCGCGCCGTGACTGATCGGATGCCACTCATATAGCCGGTATGCCGGTAATAGACTTTCTGGTCCCATTTCCTGCCGGTAAGGTGGATCTTCTCGGCATTCACCACCACGATAAAGTCCCCCATATCGACATGCGGGGTGAAGTGCGGCAGGTGCTTTCCCCTGAGCCTCATGGCAATGTGGGAAGCAAGCCTCCCCAGCACCTGATTTTCGGCATCAACCAGAACCCATTTGCGTTGATCCGGTTCAAATTTAGCACTCATTGTTTTCATTAGCATATTCTCCACACTCGAGGAAAATGTAAAACTCGAAGCTGTGATCTATAAAAGATCCTCTTTCACTTGTCAAGAAAGACATGCATTCAGGCGGAAAATTTCGTACGTTATTTTCGCCAGATCCTTACCATGCTCCGGTCATGGGATTGAGCGACCCGAGTGATCCAAGCGTCTGGCCGCTGCCGAGGGTACCGATCCCCAAGAGATTGACCGAAACCATGAATCGGTTATCGCCTGCTTCCCTTTGAAAAATAAATCCTATGCCCCAGCAGCCGTGAACGTATCTGACGCCGTAACCCTGGTTGAAAAGCTCCTGCCTCTTGAAGGAATAGTCGTGGTAGGTATTGAGGTAAACGTTCTTCAGAAGTTGAATGGCCACCTCGCCGATGACTTCGTCTATGGGGAAATCGTTGCGATATTGATAACCCAATCGCAGGAGTTGACCGCGTCCGCTATCGAAACTCATAATGAAATCCTGCTGTTTCGAGCGGACCTCGTCGGGAAGCCAGATGGAATCGTAAGTCAGGGTCAGGTAACTCCTGGGCATCAGGTCGAGTCGCAGGTTAAGGTTGGCGAGGCCGAGCTTCGGATCGGGATTCAGCAGCAGATCCAGAGGGGGTCTTTCAAAATTGAACTGCTGCAAGGCTTCGAACCGGAGCACTTCGCGGAAGTTCGGCACGGGATTATTCTCGGCATCTCTTTGCTCTTGCCTGGTAGTCAGGAAGGTCTGAAAACCGAAGAGCACGTCGTTGCGCGCCAGGTCCTTGTCCAGTTGGTCAAAGCTGGGGATGTTCTCGTGGCTGACTTTCGGGACGTATTCGTAAATGACTCTAGGTCTTATGGAATGCTGAATGGCCTGGAAATTTCCAGCCTCAATGGAGTAGACGCGATTCATGCGACTGGTGAGATCCACGCGCACGTCGGAGAGCAATCTTCCCTGCAAGGAACTGCGAGAATTGTCTTGCCAGTCCACCATGTAGTTGGTCGAGCGGACCCCGAAGGACGGCTCGACATCCAAGAACGACTTCCAGTGGAGCGGATAGGCAAGACGCGGGAAGAGATCCAGCCTGTTCCCCCGGGTTCCTTCATTGCGCCAGAAGTCGGTCCAGGAACTCGCCACGGTATAGTATAGGGGAAGCCCGTCAATCCAGGTGGGGGTGGCGTCAAAGGCAAGCGAAGGAAGCCTCTGCAGGGGCACGTCCTTCAGTGCACGGTCCGTCTCGTCCCAATAGCGGGTGTCCAGACTGAGCACGGAGGATTCGAAAGGGCGCTCCAGGTAGAGGGTGGATTCTCGACTCGACACCGTCTTGTCATTCAAAATGCCCCGGCCGAATTGCTGCCGAAAGATATTGTTGGAATAGTCATAGGATGTCGAGCCGCCGAGGAATTCCTTTAGGTAATTGGGGTCGCTCACAATATCCAGATCGAGTTTGGCGCTGATCTGGTTGGGAAGACCGAGGTTATAACGGGAGCGAACCCAGAAGCGGTTTCTGGTCTCCAGTGGATAGCCCTGCTGCAGATCAAAAGCAGCGTCCGACTGGTCGTACAGATAATTGGCCTGAAACGTCCCAACCCCGAATTCCTGGTTGTTCAGGCGATACTCGAGGCCGCTCATCCAGCCTCTTTTCTGCATCATCCGCCCGTAGAGGGTCGCATCCATGTCCTGGCGTATGGCCCAATAGAAAGGCACCTCTCCCTCCACTCCGTTGAGTGTGGATGAGCCCGCCCAGGGGAGTAGAAACCCCGATTGCCGGTCCTGCTTGACCGGAAGGCCGAGCAGTGGGGTGTAGAGCAGCGGGACACTGCGGGCCCAAAAGGAGGTATCCTTGACCCATGCATATCCGCCCATTTCCACCTGCATCCGGCTGTACTTGATCTTCCAGTCCGCGTCCTCCGGATTGCAGGAGGTGAGGAAGCCGTCCTTCAGGTCATAGGTGTTGGGGCCGGTCTTGGCTATGGATTTGCCTTCGATATAGAAATGGTTTTCCGCAAAATAGACCATCCCGCCATCCACCCAGCCGGTTTCCGAGTTCAAATTCCAGATGACGTGGTCCCCCTGAAGCCAATTCTGGCCGAATCGCATCAGGACCTTCCCTTTCAGATCAACCTCCTGCTTTTGGGTGTCCAGGAGCGCCCAGTCCGCTTGAATAGAGCGATCCACGGAAGTCACCCGGACATTCTCCTCCGCCTCGTAGACCTTGTTCTCATAGTCATAGACGATCTTGCCGGCCTCAACCGTCCAGGTGTCCTGAGCGGAACTGACAAAGGTTTTCGCGCTCAGACCGGATTTCAACCCACCCTCGGAAGCGGCAAAGCCGGGATTGCCGTGAAGACAGAAGAGCAGATAGAAGAGGGGAAGGGCAATAAAACAGGTTAGGAGATGGTGCCGGGTGATGAACGGCGAGTCACGCCCGGGCGTGCAAGAGACGAGCAGAGCCTCAGTGCGAGCCTCGTTTCGAGGGTTCACAGAGAGCGTCTGGGTATGAGGGTTGATTGGTTGGGACAAAACGGTCATTTTTGAGGTATTTTGCCTGCCATGACAGACGTTGGGATGAAGAAGGAGGCTGGTGGACGAAAACAGAATGCAACGATCACAATTGTCCCCTTCCACTTCCGACTTCCGTTTTTAGAATTCCGACTTCCGTTTTCGGACCTCCGTAACTCGGTTCTCCGAAAAATTCTTTCACCTCGCCGGCGAAGTAAAGCGAGCCGGTAATGCAGATGACGTCTTCCGGTTCGGCAAGGGACATCGCCTTCCGGATTGCCTGTCCCGGGTCGGGGATAACATAATGTCTCCGGATGTAAGGTTCTGCCATTTGTCTGAGGATTTCCGGATCAGCTCGTCGCGCATACTTGGGTTGGGTAAAAATCGCGGTCTCGGCTCGCGGCAGCAGTCGGCTGAGGATGCCGCGTAGGTCCTTGTCGGCCATAATCCCCAGCACCAGATGGAGGCGCCGCTTGGGAAAGGCTTGTTTCAGAGCGTCCCGCAGGCATTCAGCCCCCTGTGGGTTGTGGGCTCCGTCGAGAACAATGAGTGGATTTTCCCGCAATACCTCCAAACGTGCCGGCCAGTAGACCTCCAGCAAACCCTTCTGGATGTCTGTCGGATTCAGGCTCAACGCCTCCTCCTTTTCCAGAACTTCCAGCGTTGCCAGAGCCAGAGCCGCATTACAGAACTGATGCCAACCCGTGAGATTCAGCTCTAAAGACGGCAACTGCCGTTCCATCCCGCCGTAGCGCAAGAACCCGTCAGTATTGCGTCGCACTCTGAAATTCTTCCCCAGGCGCAAAAGCGGTGCCTCCAGGCGCAGGCAGGTGGCCTTGAGAATGGCCTGCACCAACGGTTGACGGGCTCCGGTGACCAGCGGGACGCCTTTCTTGACTATCCCGGCCTTCTCCCGAGTGATTGCCGCCAGGGTGTTTCCTAAATATTCCTGGTGGTCGAATGACACGTTCGTGATCACGCTGACCTTCGGTCGGATTACATTCGTGGCATCGAGCCGTCCCCCCATGCCGGCTTCAACCACGGCCCAGTCCACCTTTTCTTCGGCGAAATATTGAAACGCCATAGCCGTCACGACCTCAAAAAAGGTCGGCGGTTCAGCCTCATCGACAACGTGACGGACCCGGTCAAAGACCTCCAGAATACGCTGGGCGTCGACTTCTTCATCGTCAAGGCGGAACCGTTCGGTGAACCGCACCAAGTGGGGTGAGGTGTAGAGGCCGACGCGCAAGCCGTGCTCTTTCAAAACGGCGGACAGCATGGCCGCCGTGGATCCCTTGCCATTGGTGCCTGCGATGTGGATGCAACGCANGCGATGATGGGGATTTCCCAGGCGGCGGAGAAGGTTTGAAGTGCAATTCAAACCGAACTTGATGCCGTACTTCTGGAGGCCAAAGAGGTAGTCAATGGATTCCTGATATCTAGAGAAAGCAGTGCTCTCCATTTTCGTTTTCCCTGAAGCCGCTCAATGACAAGTTGTTAGGAGGCGATCCCACGCTCCCTCTTACCACACTTTGGGAATACAAAAAATGGAGAAGTCACCGTGCCCATATCCTTCATGATTCGGAGGAAAGTCTCTCTCGAAGATCGTCGATGTGCCGGGAAGGTTTCGAAGAGTGGAAAGAACCTTCTTCTTTGAGGCGAATTTTGACGGGGACTCCCAATTCCTGCGTCAGTTCCCTGCCGAGGCGCAGGCAGAGCTTCTCCATCTCTTTGACCTCGTCGGAGAAGAGAGCTTCATCCACCTTGAGCCACACTTCCAGGAAATCTCGAAGGTCCTCGCTGCGGATCAGGAAACGATAATGAGGGGGAAGGACGCCCAAGGCCCTCTCGAGAAGATAGAGAATCTGCTGGTGGTGCACCTTGACGCCTCGGATGACCCTCATGTCGTCGGTTCGTGTCGGCAGCCATTCGATTCGAGACAGGCTGCGCCCGCAGGAGCATGCTCCGGGCACCAGCCTGACCCGGTCTCCGGTGCGGTAGCGAACGAGGGGAAAGGCCCGGGTGGTTAAGGTTGTCAGCACCAGTTCTCCTGGCTCTCCCTCGGGAACCGCTCCGCCCGTCGCCGGATCGACCACCTCCGGAAAGCAATGGTCCTCGCTCACATGAAGCCCCTGGCGCGCCTCGCACTCAAAGGCCAGGGCCGGACCGGGAACTTCACTCAAGCCGTAGTGCACCCAGGGCTTCACGTGCAGTTCGTCTCTCAGGCGGTTTTGAATTTCAATGTCAGGCGGCTCTCCCACCAGAATGACCGTTTTTAGGGCCAGCTCGTTTGGGTTCAAATTAACTCGAAATACTAGATGCATCATCTGTCTCGCCGCCGATTGGCTGGTGATGAGCACGGAAGTCTTGTAGTCCCGCAGCAGCATGAGCTGTTTTTCCGGGGTCAAAATGGTCAGAGGGATGACACTGCTCTCGATGGCTTCCGCACCATCCTTGTATGCTCGTCCCCAATTGATCAACCCGGGGTCGACGTCAATCTGTAAAATGTCGGGTTTGGACACACCGGCCGCGAACAGAGCCCGGGCCACCATTTCCCGCCAAACCGCCAGGTCCGGCTTGGTAAAGCCGCTTACCGTCGGTTTCAGGGAGGTCCCCTGAGCCGTGTGGATGCGCACCACGTCCCGAAGAGGCACGGCAAAGAGACCATAGGGGTAGTTCTCGCTGAAATCCTCGCGGGCCGTGAAAGGAATCTGTCGGAGGTCGGCAAGCGCTTCAATTTGAGAGGGTTCGATCCCCTGGTCCTGCATCCGATTCCGATAGAAGGGCACGTTTCGGTAAGCCCGATTCAGCGTGCTCTGAAGTCTTTCCAGTTGTAGTTGCGCGCGCTCCTCCACATCCAGGCATTCTTCTCCGGTATTCCAGATGGGCATTGCTCAGGCCCTCCCTTCATAGAATTCGCGATAATCCTTGCCCAGATAGGCCCGCTTCACGTCCTGATCGGCCAGTAAGTCCCCGGCCGCCCCGTCGAGCACAATCTGACCGTTTTCTAGAACATAGCCGCGATCGGCGATCTGCAGGGCCGCCCGGGCATTCTGTTCAATAAGCAGAATCGTCATCCCCTGTTCTTTGAGTTGCACCAGCGTGTCGAGGATCAGGCGCACCAGGAACGGGGCCAATCCCATCGACGGCTCATCCAGCAGTAGAAGGCGCGGCCGCGCCATGAGAGCCCGCGCGATGGCGAGCATCTGCTGTTCGCCGCCGGATAAGGTCCCCGCGGCTTGTTCGGCGCGTTCACGAAGCACGGGAAAGAGTTCCATGACGTTCTCAAGGTCTTCGGCGATTCGCTGGTGGTCTCGCTTGCGATAGCGCAGATAGGCTCCCAGTTTGAGGTTGTCGAGGACGCTCATGGGCGCGAACAGTAAGCGCCCTTCAGGGACCAGCGAGACTCCCCGCTGCACGATAGCAGGAGGCTTGAGCCCCTTCAGGGGTTCCTTCTCAAAGAGAATCTGGCCGTCCCAATGGGAGAGCAGACCGCAGATGGCCTGGAGCAATGTGCTTTTACCGGCGCCGTTCGCCCCGATCAGGGCGATCAGTTCACCCTGGCGAACCGAGAGACTGACCCCGTTGATCGCCCGAATTTTGCCGTAATAACACTTCAGATTGCGAACGCGCAGCATCTCAGTTCACCCGCTCATTTCCTGATCGCTGCCGAGGTAGGCGCAGATGACGTCATCATTGCACTGTATCTCCCGGGGGGGGCCCTCCGCGAGTTTTTGGCCTTGGTGAAGCACCACGATTCTGTCGGAAATACCCATGGTCAGGTCCATATCGTGTTCAACCAGAAGCAGGGTGATGCCCCGCGACCGGATCTGCAGCAACAGTTCTCCGAGTTGCTGGGTTTCTACCGCGTTGAGGCCGGAAGCGGGCTCATCCAGGAGCAACAGACGGGGCTGGGTGGCCAGAGCTCGGGCAATCTCGAGAAATCGCTGCCACCCGAAAGGCAGGTCGGTGCTGCGGTGCTCGGCCATATTCCCCAGACCGACGAAGTCCAGCAGTTCCCGAGCGTGCTCCCGAGCTTCCCGTTCCTCGCTTCGCACCCGGGGCCAACGCCCGATGGCTCCCCAGAAGCCGCAGCGCATGCGCACGTGCCGACCGACCAGCACGTTTTCAAGAACAGTCATGCTGCCGAAAAGTTCCACATTCTGGAACGTCCGAGCAATCCCCCGGGACACCACCTCATGAACCTTCTTCCCCTGAATCTCGCTGTTTTCATAGAGCACCTGGCCCTCTTCCGGGGCGTAGGCGCCGGTGATGACGTTGAACAGGGTGGTTTTTCCCGCGCCGTTCGGGCCGATCAGGGCATGGACAGCCCCGGTCGCAACCTCAAAAGTGACGTTGTAGAGCGCCTGGATTCCGCCAAAAGCTTTGGCAATGGACTTGACCCTCAGAATCGGCTGGGGTTTACCTGCAAAAGGTTCGCTATCATTCATCAGCTGGCTCTCGGCTCTTGACCTTCCGGGGATAAACCGCTGCCGATCGTTCGTAGAGATCGAGCAGGCCTCGCGTCAGCCCCTGGGGAAGGAAGATCATGATGATCATGAGAATGAGTCCATAGACGATCATCTCGTAATCCGAAAAGACATGCAGGCTTTCCGGGAGAATTGTCAGCAGCGAGGCCCCGAGAAGCGATCCCCAGATGCTGGCCATTCCCCCGATAACGACCATGGTCACCAGCCTCACGGAGACCAGGAAATCACAGGAATTAGGACTGATAAAGCTGACGAGGTGGACGTATAGGAAACCTGCCACGGACGCGAATATGGCGCTCAGGACAAAGACCCCGATCTTTAATCTGCTGGTGTCAATGCCCATGGCAGCCGCCACCTGTTCCCCGTCGTGAATGGCTCGCAAGGCCCTTCCCACCCGAGAATCCACCAACCGTTCGCAAACGATGAACGAGATCAGAACCACTACCCAAACGAGGTAGAAATAGGCTTTCCCGGAGGCCAAAGAGAGCGGGCCGAGGGCCAGGGACGGGACCCCCACGAGACCGGAATCCCCGCCGGTAACCGTGCTCCACTGGCGAATGAGAATGAAGGTGATCATGCCGAACCCGAGCGTACCCATACCGAGATAGTAGCCCGAAAGCTTGAGCATCGGCAGGGCCACCAGAAAGGCTACCAGAGAGACCAGAACGATAGCCGCGGGAAGCGCCAACCAGGGAGACCAGTTCAGAGCGGTGGTGAGAATTGCCGTGGTATAGGCGCCCAGACCATAAAAGGCGGCGTGGCCGAGAGAAATTTGCCCGGCGTAGCCCATCAGCATGTTAAGACCCAGGGCAAGCAGGGTATTGATCCCGATGAAAGTCAGAAGCTGCAGATAATAGGAATTGGTAATTCCCAGGCCCGCTGCCATAATAACCAGCAGGAAGAACCCGTATTTCAGCTTTCTCATAGGATTGACCACGCTAAAACCGCTGCACTGCCTTGACTCCCAGCAGACCGCTGGGGCGGGCGTAAAGAATGAGGAGAAGCACGAAAAAGGCAACGGCATCCCTCAAATCGGAAGAAAAGAAGCCAACCGCCATGGCTTCCAGGATTCCCAGCATCATTCCCCCGAACACCGCCCCCCAGGAACTTCCCAGCCCTCCCAGCATCGCCGCACAAAAACCCTTCAAACCGAGCATCATGCCCATGTCGTAGCTGCTCATGGTGATCGGGGCAATGAGTACCCCCCCGATGCTTCCCATTCCCGCGCTCAGGGCAAAGGCCAGAAGGACCATGCGCTCGCTGGGTATACCCAGGAGCGATGCCGCTCGCTTGCTGATGGCGCAAGCCTCCATGGCCTTGCCCGTCATGGTCTTTCGATGAAAGATCTGGAGGCCGATCACAATGGCCAGGACGACGCCCAGGATCCACAGGCTTTGCGGCAGCAGCGTTGCCCCGGCAATTTCGATAGGGGCAAGCCGGGAAAAGGAGGGGGCGCTGTGAGCATCTTTTCCCCATACCAGCATGGCTATACCGCGAAGCAAAATGGAGGCGCCGATGGTAATGATGACCAGGACAATGGGGTGCGGCTTCCGGACCGTGCGGATGGCCAGGCGCTCCAGCAGGAGTCCCACCAGTGCAACCACGGCTACGGTGAGCAGGAAAGCGGCCGGGAGCGGCAACTGCAGTCCTTTCCATAGGGTAATCATGCTGAGAGCGCCGAGCATAACGAACTCGCCCTGGGCAAAGTTGATCAAGCCGGTGGCATTGTAGAGCATGGTGAAACCCAGGGCGATGACGGCGTAAATGGCGCCGTTCGTTACACCAGAGAATAAATATTGAAGAAACTCCTGCATGCGACCTTATCTCACGGACTGAGCAGCTTCCAGTTTCCCTTTTGAATTTGCACCATCACAAAGGCGTCCGACCCCAAACCATTGTGGTCCCGGGGGGAGAAATTGAAGGTGCCGCTAACCCCCACAAAGCCCTTGATCTTCTCCAGGGCATCACGGATTTTTTCCTTGTTGCCGTCGCTGCCCTGCAAGGCCTTCGCCAGGAGGTTCATGGCGTCATAGGCGTAGCCGCCGAAGCCCGAAACGGGCATTTTATAGAGCTTTTCATACTGTTCGATGTATTTGACGAGCACACTCTTTTGGAGATCGGTGTCGGGCAGTTGCTGGGTGACCAGGATCTTCCCGGTGGGAAGGAAAATTCCTTCGGCGGCATCCCCGGCCAGTTCGAGGAATTTGGGGGAAGCCACGCCGTGGCTTTGATAAAGCGGGATCTTGATATTCATTTGTTGAACATTTTTGGCAATGACGGCTGGTCCCGGATTGGTTCCCCAGCAGACGATGGCTTGGGGTTGAGCGGAACGGATCTTAGTCAACTGCGCCGTCATGTCGGTGTCCTTGCCGCCGAAGCTTTCAGCCTGGACGATCTCGATGCCGTATGGTCCGGCCTGGGCCAGGAGCTGTTCCTTGCCGCTTTCACCGAAGGCATTCTCGACGGTAAGGACCCCGATCTTCTTGATATTCTGCTTCTGCATGTGCTGGTAGATGGCAGCCACCGCCAGGACATCGCTCTGAGCAGTTTTGAAGACCCAGGGTTTGATCGGTTCCGTGATCTTGATCCCGGCGGCGCAACTGATCAAAGGGACCTGCTCTTTTTCCACGACGGGGACAATGGCAAGAGTCGTGGGGGTGAGGCTGGGACCGATGATGGCGAGAACATTGTCCTTGCTGATGAGTTTGTTGGCGGCAAGCACGGTCTTGGTGGGGTCCCCTTCGGTATCGTAAATCACCGCTTCCAGCAGGTGGCCGTCGATGCCTCCCTTGGCATTGATTTCTTCAACCACCATCTCCATGCTTTTTTTCTCGGGTTCCCCGAGGAACGAACTGGGACCCGTAATGGCAAACAGTCCTCCGATTTTATAGGCATTTTGGGACCAGCTTAGCGATGGGATTCCCCCAATCAACAGGGCCAGTACCAGAATCACCAGGCCCTTCAACAGCACGTTTAATGCAGCCTTCATGATCTTCTCCTTGGCGCCATTTTACATGGCATACAATCGTTCTCCGGCAATCACTTTTACCCCGTTCTCCACCAACACTCGCACCGCTTCGTCCAGGTTGTCGAAGCGGAAAATGATGACCGCGTTGTCACCGCTTTGCTGCACAAAGGCGTACATGTACTCAACATTGACCCCGGCTTTGAAAAGGACCTGCAGAATGTGGTGAAGACCACCCGGGCGATCGTCCACCTCAACTGCCACGACGTCGGTCTTCCCTACGGTAAAGCCGCGCTGTTTCAGGCATTCTACCGCTTTAACGTTGTCATTAACAATCAGACGCAGGATACCAAAATCGGATGTGTCAGCCAGTGAGAGGGCCCGGATGTTGATTTTCGACTCGGCGAGGATGCCGGTGACTTCTGAAAGGCGGCCTGCCTTATTTTCCAAAAAGACCGAAATCTGTTCCACGCGCATGGGTAATCCTCCTCTTCAAACAAACGCAATGGCTGGTTGCTGTCTCTCCCTACAAACTACCATCCACGAATGGACACGAAGCCATAGGAAATCACACCAAGCGTTTCTAGATTTTACGGTTGTCGATAACGCGCTGTGCCTTCCCCTCACTTCGCGGGATGCTTTTCGGTTCCACCAGTTTCACCTTGGCGGAAACTCCCAGGTATTCCTTGATGTTCTTGGAAATCTTCTTTTCCAGGTCTTGCAGTTTCCGGACCTCGTCCGAGAAGGTTTGCTCCCCCACCTCAACCATCACCGTGAGGATGTCCAGGTTGTCCTGTCTGTCCACCACCAACTGGTAATGAGGTTCGACCCAGCGCATCTCCATGAGGACACTCTCGATTTGCGACGGATACACGTTGACGCCGCGAATAATGAGCATGTCGTCGGTCCTGCCGGTCACCCGGTTCATCCTCACGTGAGTCCGCCCGCAGATGCACGGGGCGCCATTGAGCGAGGTGACGTCGCGAGTCCGGTAGCGAATGATCGGGAAGGCTTCCTTGGTGACCGAGGTGAACACCAGTTCTCCCGTTTCACCGTAAGGCAGCACTTCACCCGTCTGAGGGTCGATTATCTCCGGGATGAAATGATCTTCAAAGATGTGGAGCCCGCTCTTCGCCTCCAGGCATTCGATGGAAACCCCGGGCCCGATCACTTCGCTGAGGCCGTAGATATCGATGGCGTTGAGATGGAGTTTGCGCTCGATTTCATTGCGCATGTTCTCCGACCAGGGTTCGGCGCCAAAAATCCCGGATTTGAACTTCAGATTTTCGAATCCCATGCCGGCTTCAGCGGCCACTTCAGCCAGATGAAGGGCATAGGACGGAGTGCAGGTGAGGATTGTGGGCCCAAAATCCTTCATGATGAGGATCTGACGTTTGGAGTTTCCTCCCGAGATCGGGATCACGGAAGCCCCTAGACGCTCGGCCCCGTAGTGTATCCCCAGACCGCCGGTGAAGAGCCCATAGCCGTAGGCGTTGTGAATGATGTCTCCGCGGCTGGCGCCCCCTGCGACCAGGGCCCGGGCCATCAGTTCCGCCCAGGTCTCGATGTCCCTGGCGGTGTATCCGACAACGGTGGGTTTGCCCGTCGTCCCCGACGACGCATGGATGCGCACCACGTTGTCCATGGGCACGGCGAACATGCCGAAAGGGTAGTTGTCCCGCAAATCCTGCTTGGTGGTAAACGGGAGGCGCTGCAGGTCTTTCATGGTCGTGATATCGGCAGGACCGATGCCGGCTTCCTCAAACTTCTTTCGGTAGAACGGCACCGTGGCGTAAACCCTCTGGACCGTGGCCTGCAGGCGGCGCAATTGAATGGCTTCGAGCGCCTCCCGGGGCATTGTTTCAAATTCAATATTATAGATCATGCCGTTTCTTCCTCCTTTCTCTTATCCACGAAGTCCCACGAACTGATACGAAAATGAGTCAACGGTTATTGATTCGTGTCTCTTCGTGCATTCGTCTTGGTGTGACTTCGTGGACGGCTTTGAAATCTCTTGTCATCTCTCAATGTGTCTTCGTGGATTGCGTGCAAAAAAAAAGCCGTGGACTCTGGAATCCACGGCGTCACAAAAACAAAAAACCATGGGTTCCGCAGTGTGCCTACCCATGGTTTCAGTCGGTGTCCGGTCCGGTTCGCCTACTTCGCCCCACAGGCAGGCTTGCTGAAAAAAAAGCCTCCCCAAAAACAAAATCGGTACAAGCAAAAGAACCGGTTGATCATTTTATCCCCTAAAGCAACATTCTTTCCCGCAATGTCCTTTATCAATAACGAGTTCCCGTCACCCTGTCAATACAAAAGAAATCCTTCGCGAGATGATCGAATCAGGTTGACCACCGGCCACCAGTCCAAAGCTACGGAGTAGTGCTTTTCGGATCGGTTGGCGCTGCCATTTTAAGCCTCAGCGACGCCAATTCCAACTGAAGAAGGTCGGCCCCGGGGTAGTTGCCCTTGGCCTTCATCGCCGTTTCATATTGTTCGGCAGCCTTTGAGTAATCTCCTTTTCGGGCATAGAGCCTCGCGATGTTCCAGTCGGCCTCCTTGGTGATTTCAGAAGATGAGTTGCCTTTCAGAGCAGTCCACACGGTTATCGCTTCATCCGTTTGGCCCAGAGCTTCCAAGGTAAATGCCTGCTGATACCGGGCCAGAAACTTCAAATCCTGATCGCGCGAGGCTTGGTCGAGCACGCTCTTGTTCCATTTCAGAGCGTCTTCGTATTGCCGGGTTTGAAAATACGCGCGGGCCAGGTCGAGTTGAGCGTCAAGCATGGATGCGGTTTCGGGGTGTTCTTTAAGAAAGGTTTGAAGTTCGGAGATGACCTTTTCCCATGCTTGACGGTCGCTGTTTGCATCACCGGGCCAGCTTTGTTGAATCCTTGAATAGGCCAGTCGCGCACTTTCCTCTCCGGATTTACGGTACGCATTGAATCCCCACAAAATCCCCATAACCAGCAAGAGGACTCCCACTCCGGCCAGGAGTTTGATGGAATGTTCTTCGATCCATTCTCGTGAAAGTACGGGGTTGACGGCCAGTTCGAGGGCCTTTTGAGCCTTCAAGGCTTCCTTCTTCGGTATCTTGATCTTCTTTACTCCCAAATTCCTGCTCTCCCTAATAATCCAGGTTCACTCTTCCAAATTCCAGGTCTCAAGCATCACGTGCGAATTGTTGTTTCGTCCTTTTCGCGAAAGCGGTCAAGTATTCTTTCAATTATTTTTGTGGTGGAGACCTCGGGTACAAGTTCTACATGAACCACTTTCCCTCCGGCCCGGACCACCTCTTCCGCTCCGACCGTCTTGTCCAAAGGCCAATCGGCCCCTTTTACGAGGATGTCCGGCTGCAACAGGGCAATCAGGGGGAGAGGGTCGGGAGTATCGAAGAGACAGACGTAATCGACGCAGGAAAGGGCAGCCACGAGCTCACAGCGTTCCGCCTCCGGGACAATCGGCCGCCGGGGCCCCTTGATCTCCCCGACGGAACGGTCGCTGTTTACCGCGACTATCAGCAGGTCTCCCTGGCTGCGTGCCGCCTCCAGGTAGCGAACATGTCCGACATGCAACACATCAAAGCAGCCGTTGGTAAATACCACACGAGACCGGCGGTCTCGGGCCGCGCGGCAAACACCCGCCAATTCTTGAGCGTTTCTGACTTTATCTCTGGCCTTCATTCCTGCCAGACGCTGCCTCATCTGCCCTTGATATGTGCCGTAAGGTTTTCTCGATTTTTTCGAGTTCCGCCTCGCCCATCTCCGGGTAAAGGCAACACATGCCGCACTCCAGACCGTCAATAAGCCCTTCGCGGTACATCTTCACCCAGAAAAGCAGACTTCCCTCGGATTCCTCTTGTTCGGCTGAGAGATCGGGGTACTCGACGTAGACCTGCCCTTTGAAGATGCTTCTCAACCATCGGAGCGTCTCCCGACCCTGCCCCTTTCGCCTTTCTCCCAGCACTTCGAACTCATGGATCGTGGTTTCTCTCGCGTCTTCCTCGGAGAGGCACAAACTAACTCGCCCCCGGCACGCTCCAGGCTTGTCAAAATCCAGGATTTCCATGGGGCCGTAGCCCTTGAGGACGGTCAGCAAATCCCCAACGGACAGTTCACCATAGGCGGCCTTCCACAGGACGCCCTTCCACTCGATTTCCGCCACGTGAAGAGACTCCGCTTCTCTGCAAAGAAGATTTGCGCACCTTCGGTTTCAGTTTGAGGTTGAAGGCCAGGTTCTTCTTGGCTTCTTGTACAGCATGGCGCAGATCCAGCTCCCAGAGTGGCGCCGAGGAAAAATCTCTGTCCGTGCTATTCTGACAAACTCGGAAAGAACTCAGGGGAGGTCTATTCGTCGAGCCGTCCCGGCTCTCGAAAAGGACCACTCAAGTGCGACTTCCTTTGTTGAGGACAATGGGTTGGATACCTAGCTGTTTGACTTCGGGGTAGAGTTCGTAAAGCCTGGACAGAATCAGTTCCGTATTCAGCGTTTGCATGGGATATTCCGTAGTCTGATGAGGGTGAACATCAATAAGCATGAGAGTTCGATCTGCAGGTCAAGAAATTCAAGTTTCAGATTCCGGTTGGTATTCAGACTCGGGAACTTGCCTTAAGCTTTAGATCTGTCCCCAAGTCCGGACGAACATGAGCAACCGATTCCTCGCAATAACAGGCTACCTGGCGCAGGGCTTCGAACAGGGCAGCCCCGACACACGTCGCCAAGTTTAAACTTCGCACCCGTGATCTGTCAATGGGGATTTGCACGATTCTGTCGTTTTCGGAATCAAGAATTTCCCGGGGAAGCCCTTTTGTTTCGGAGCCAAACACCAGGCAGTCTCCGGGCATAAAATGGAATTCGTAATAGGGCTGTGAAGCATGAGCAGAAAAATAAACCATGCGTGAGGAAGACAACTCCGTGTGCAGCGCTTCCAAGCTGGTGTGGATCTTCAGGGATACATGAGGCCAATAATCAAGCCCGGCCCGTTTCAGGTAGCGGTCCGTGAGTCGAAAGCCGAGCGGTTCCACGAGGTGCAGCGGCGTGTGGGTGGCGGCGCAGGTTCGGGCCACATTCCCGGTGTTCGGCGGAATTTCAGGGTGGTACAGGGCTACGTGCAGGGGCGGGAGCAGACCCGGGATACGGACGCCCTCTCCCATGCTTGCAGACCCCCGATTCCCTTCCTCATTTCTGCTCGGTGCGGACCGCCCGGACGAAGTGATTGGCATAATTTCCTTCGATCACATAAACATCGCCGTAGTAGAAATCAACGTAGCAGGCGCGATGGTGGTCTCTTTCCGTAGAGGTCCAACAGCACCTCTGGTTTCCGAAAAGGGGGTTCAGAAAAAGCCCGCTGCTGCGGTCCTCTTCCCGAAAAATCAGGGTGGCCAACTCGTCTTTGGACGGATAGCGCCAGTCGCTGTAACCCCCAAAGAGAGTCTGATTCAGAAAGTCGACATAGGCGAAACCGTCTTTCCAGACCATGCGGTCCGCGGATGCCTTGCGCTGCCACATCAGGCTGGTCTCCTGATCCACGACAGCCAATTCTCCAGTTACGACAAAACGATCGCTCACAGCTTCTCCTTATAAACTGCTTCTTGGAGTACCAAAAAAAATATGAAGCTGCTATAAATTCCCCGCTTCAGGTCCGAGTTGAGTGGAATGATTTATATCAAAACCGGACGGGAACAACCATGAAAAAACAGAATCTGCCCAATTCCGAAATGGGGGAGAGTATGCCTTATTGTCAGTGCGCCGAAGTAGCGCTCTATTATGAAGTCCAAGGTGAGGGGGCGCCCTTATTGCTTGTTGCCGGACTCGGGGGCGGGACCTGGTCCTGGTATGGGCAGGTGCCGTACTTCAGTGCCAGCTACCGGACGATCGCCTTCGACATCCGCGGCGCGGGACGTTCCGACAAGCCGCGAGGTCCTTATCGGATGCAACAGCTTGTCGAGGATGCCTTGTGTCTTCTGGATCACCTCGAGATCGAGAAGGCCTTTGTGCTGGGCGTCTCCATGGGGGGAATGGTCGCTCAGGAACTGGCCCTCCTGGCGCCTCATCGCATCCGCGCCCTGGTCCTGGGGTGCACCCACGGCG
>JGI20214J51650_10000784_pt1 | contig 19969 bp, 16 predicted proteins | sample WetSurMetagenome_FD_51650 | JGI IMG/M metagenome (IMG submission 51650) | reverse complement strand
GTGAATAAAACTGAATCTCCTTAAAGGTACTTACGCTTACTTTCCTTGAATGTCTGCTTAAATCATTGCGTGCAAGGTCAACAAGCATTACATGCTCTGCCAGTTCCTTGGGGTCATCAAGCAGCTTTTCGGCAAGCAGCATGTCTTCGCGGTCATTACCTGTACGTTTATAGGTGCCTGCTATGGGATTAATTGATGCCTTGCCATTGTTAATCAGTATCTGGCTCTCCGGTGATGAGCCGAATATACGATACCCTCCATAATCAAAGAAGAACAACCACGGCGAAGGATTTATATATCTGAGCATACGGTATACATTGAACTCATCACCGGAAAAATTCTGTGAAAACCTCCTTGAAAGAACAATCTGAAAGACATCGCCCCTCCTGCAATGACTCTTGCCTTTCTGAACCATTCTGATAAAATCATTATCTGACATATTCGCATTTTCCTTGCCGTCGAGCCTGAAAGGAAAGTCAGTGACAGAGTAACTGTTGATCTGCTCTGTAAATTGTTCAATCCCGCTCTCCTCACCTTCAGGCAGATTCTCAATAACTGTCATCCTGTTACGATGATGGTCAATCACAATTAAATACCTGTAAAAATGATATCTCATCTGCGGAATACCATATGGGTCTTCTGAAGCTTTATCTAGATTTACCTTATCGAAGTGAGCAACAGATTCAAACCCGGTGTATCCAAATACACCATTGTAAATATCCGTGTCACTCACTTCCTGATGCAGCTCTTTTATAAAATCATGAAGCAGAACAGGTATTTTCTTGCTCTCTGTTGCAACAAATATTTTATCAGACAAGCCCGGAAGAGATATCATTACATTATTGTTTTCAACAAGGAATGAAGCAATCGGGCTGAAGCATAAATAAGAAAGGCTGTTTGACCCTCCGTGATAATCTCCACTCTCAAGAAGCAGCGCTCCGGGGAAACGGTCACGCAATTTGAGATATAGTTCAACAGGTGTGACTTTGTCTGAAAGCAGTTCTTTTTTTTGTGAATGAATTTTCATTTTGATATTAGGTTAATGGCAGTTCAAAAAAAAAGCCCTCCGTGAGAACGAAGGGCCTTTGGTTATGGCAATACGTTGGCAAGCTCACGTTGTTCAAGTCAAGTGCAGCTGCCACCACCAGTTATTTCTTGAAATTAATGTCATTTGTTCGCTTTTCTGTTGACAAATGTAATAAATATTAACAATAAACCCAATGTAAAGTGAATTTCACTATTAAATTGAAAAATATTTAAAGAATTTTTATTGTGTTCTGTTATTAAAGGCCCGGTAAACCATTTCATTTCAGATGCTTTTCAATATTTGGATTAGAGGTTTTAAAATGTTAAATTAGTATAGTTTCTAAAAGTCAGCTAAATGAAGAAGATGCAGGCGGGTGATAAAAATATGAGTGATACTGACTTTGAAAAGGCAGAACCCGATGACGAAGGGAAGAAAAAAAATGCTTACCTGAGTAATATTATTGAAAATTTACCAGTTGCTGTCTGCGTAGCGGATATCAAAAGCGGTGATATAAAGTATATTAACAAGTCATTTATTTCATGCTTTGGTTATGATCCAGGAGAAGTAACCAATTTATTGAATTTTACAATTTCAGCATTTCCTAATCGTTATTACCGACGCCGGGTTTTAGAAACGACCAGACAGGACCTTGATGACCTGAGATTAGGGAAGAAAACAGTCTCAAAAACGAATGAGTTTATTATCCTGACCAAGGAAAGAAACAGCCTGAATATTGAAATTACATTTTCCACCTTCGGGAATGATATATTCGTGATATTCAGGGATATAACCAGACAAAAAGCATCTGAGAGACAAATTCTGGAGGAGCATAATATGCTTCGTATGCTTATTGATACAATACCTGACCTGATTTATGTAAAGGACACAAACAGCAGGTTTAAACTGGTCAATAAGAAACTTGCTGACGTATTTAATATGAAGCCTGAAGATCTGATCGGTCTGTCTGATGAGGACTTATTTGAACCGGAGTTGCAAAGGAATTTTTTAAAAGATGAAATAAATCTATTTAAAACCGGCAATCCTGTTATTAGTAAAGATGAGATGATCCTTGATCAGAACCATAATGAAATGTTCTTCAAGACTACCAAACTGCCATTGTACAGTATTGACGGAGATATTATCGGACTGGTTGGCACAGGTCATGTGGTTACTGAACAGAAAAAGTATGAAGAGGCCCTGCAGAAAAAAGTCATTGCGCTTACCAAGCCTCTTGATGATCCGGAAGGCCTGAAGTTTAACGATCTGTTTAATCTTGATGACATACAAAAGATACAGGATGGCTTTTCTGAGATTGCCGGTGTAGCCTCTGTTATCACATCGCCAGAGGGCATCCCAATAACCGCTCCAAGCAACTTTACCCGCTTTTGTAATTTAATAAGGAGCACTGAAAAAGGCTGCAGGAATTGCGAAAAATCAGACTCAAGGATTGGGAAAAAGAGAAATGAAGGAGCAATTATAAGTAAATGTTTCAGCGGCAGATTGTGGGACGGTGGCACAAACATTAAGGTCGGCGGAAAGCACGTAGCAAACTGGCTGATAGGACAGGTAAGGAATGAAAGTCAAAACGAAAATGAAATAAGAACAGTAGCAGATGAATTAGGTCTGGATCAACAGGAGCTTCTTGATGCTTTCAATGAGGTTCCGTTTATGTCAGAAGAAAGATTCAAAAGAATTTGTGTCTTTCTTGATAATCTGGCAAATGAACTGTCACTTAAAGCTTATCAGAATATTCAGCAGGCAAGATACATTAGCGGGCAAAAAGCTGCTGAAGCCGCTTTGCTTAAAAGCGAAGAAAAGTTCAGGGAAATTGCTATGAATATACCAGGTATGGTATTCCAGTTTAGCGTTGATAAATCAGGAAAATACTCATTAAAATATGTGAGTGAAAGCTCTGCCAAATATCTTGGGTTGGATAGTAATGATCTTGAAAAAATACCCGTCAGTTTTATTAACGGAATCGCAGAGGAAGATCGTGAGAATTTTATAACCCAGGTAAAACAATCTGTTGACAGACTGACACCATGGGATTGGGAAGGAAAATATATAAACCCGGATAATGATAAGATTGTTTATCTCCATGGGCTGTCCAGGCCACATAAACTAAAAGATGAGACAATATACAATGGAGTCTTTCTTGACGTCACTGAGGCCAGGATGAATGAAAAGCTTATCAAAGAGAAAGACGCAAAACTCTCTAGCATTTACAGCTCGGCCCCGATAGGAATAGGATTGACGCTTGACAGAATAATGCAGGAATGTAATGATGAGTTTCTTCAAATGATTGGGTATTCAAGAGATGATGTAATCGGGAAGAACCTCAGATTCATTTACCTTTCACAGGAAGAATTTGAACGAATAGGTTCTATTCAGACCGGCAAATTTGATAACCAGTCAATAATATCCACCGAAACAATCTGGCGTAACAAATCAGGTAAATGCATAAACGTCTATCTGCGCCTTGTGCCCATTGATAACTCTGACCTGTCAAAAGGCTTCGCTTTTTCTGCACTTGATATTACAGAAAGAAAAAGGACAGAAAATGAAATTACTCAGCTTAACTCAGAGCTTGAGAAACGTGTAATTGAACGAACACAGCAATTTCAAAAGGCTAACAAAGACCTGGAAGCTTTTGCCTATAGTGTTTCACACGACCTGAGGGCGCCAATAAGACATATTGACGGTTTCGTAAGGTTGATGTATTCCAAAATCACTGATCCCCCGGAACAAGTTGTAAATTACTTCGGGAAAATAGAGTCCGCCTCACAGAGAATGTCTTCAATGATAGACAGCCTCCTCTCTTTTTCACGACTGGGGAGAAAGGAATTATCTTTGTCTCTGACTGACCTGCGATCACTCATTAATGAAGTTATCGATGAAATTAACCCTGATGTTGAGATGAGAAACATTGAGTGGGTGATAGGAGAACTTCCTGAGATAAAATGCGACTATAACCTTATGAAGCTTGCATTTGAAAACCTTTTATCCAATGCAATTAAGTACACATCAAAAAAGGATGTTTCAAGAATAGAGATAGGTTATAATTGTGTTAATCAGAATGAATATGAAATTTATATAAAAGACAATGGTGTTGGTTTTGATATGTCTTATGTGAATAAGCTGTTTGGTGTATTTCAGCGTCTACATTCAAACGAAGAATTTGACGGCATTGGCATCGGGTTAGCCAACGTCAGGCAGATAGTTGAAAAACATAAAGGAAGGATAAGGGCTGAAGGGAAACCAGACCAGGGTGCAATTTTTTATATTACCTTGCCAAAATAAATCATATATGGAAAAGCCCTGCAGAATATTGTATGCTGAGGATAACCTGAATGATATTGAGCTGACGATAGCAGCACTTGAGGAGTGCAATCTTGCCGACCGGCTGGATGTTGTTCATAATGGAGCGGAAGCACTCGATTATCTTTTTTGCAGAGGAAGCTTCTCAGAAAAAGCCAACCTTTTTCCTGATTTTATAATGCTGGATATTAAAATGCCTGGCATTGACGGGATTGAAGTTCTGAAGAATATAAGGAACTCAGATAAACTGAAAAACGTCCCGGTAATAATGCTTACCTCTTCAGAGATGGAAAGCGATATCATTGACAGCTACTCATCAGGTGCAAACGGATATGTTGTAAAACCAATAAACTTTGATGAATTTGTTACTGCAATAAAAGGAATTGGCACATACTGGGCATCCATTAATACGTCACCATGCAAAATATGAATAAGCCTGACCTTCATATTTTAATGCTTGAAGATGAACCGCTTGATGCTGAACTGAATAAGGTTCAGATATCCCTTATTGAGGAATACAACTGCATAATTGATGTTGTTACTGACAGGAAATCATATATATGGGCTCTTAAAAACAGTAATCCGGATATTATTTTAAGCGATTACAATCTGCCTCAGTTTACCGGGCTTGAAGCCTTGAACGAACTGAAAATGCGCAAGCCATATATACCTCTGATATTTGTTACCGGCACAATGAATGAAGAGACAGCGGCAGAAACCATTAAAGAAGGCGCCTCTGATTATGTTGTCAAAGACAGGCTCTTCAGGTTACCATTTGCTGTCAGAAGTGTTGTGAAACTAAAAGATGAAAGAATAGTTGCGGAAGAGGAACGTAAAAAGGCAGAAAGATTACTCCTGGCAATCGAACAAACCTCGGCACAGATAATTGTTGCCGATAAAAACGGCATTATTGAATACGTTAACAGGAAATATTCTGAAGTCACAGGCCTTAAACAGGAAGATGTTATTGGGAATGATTCAATTTTTAAATCATTTTCAGAAAAAAATAGTGCGGATGACAACCAGGTGCTAAAGAGCCTGCTAAGCGGCGATGTATATCGTGGAGAAGAAACAGGAGTTAATAGTAACGGTACAATTTTCTGGCAGACAACCTCAATTACTCCGATCAGAAACGAGCAAAACATGATTCTGAGCTACGTGGTTGTGAAAGAAGATATAACCCGTCAGAAAAGAATGGAACATCAGCTTATTGAGGCCCGTAACAAAGCTGAGCGTTCTGATAAGCTAAAAGATGCCTTTCTTCAAAACCTGTCTCATGAGATTAGAACTCCTTTAAATGCAATTGTAGGTTTCTCAGAAATACTTGATAATGAAGTAACAGATGAAAACAAATCCCTTAAAGAGTTTACTTCCGTTATTGTTCAGAGCAGCCATAACCTGCTGTCTGTGGTAACTGATATTTTAACAATGTCAAGTATACAGACAGGTCACGAAAAGGTTCATTATAATCATGTGAGTATTAATCTTTTACTTGAAAGGCTCTTCCTGCGTTACCTACCCTTTACCAGGGCAAAGATGCTTGATTTTTCTGTTGGTGTAATACCAGCTGGCTCAGAGGTTAGTACTTTTTTGGATGAGCCAAAGCTGGATTATATTCTGTCAAATCTTATTAACAATGCAATAAAATTTACCGAATCAGGCTCTATCAATATTGAAGCAGCAAGTGATACTAAAAGACTCATTTTCAAAGTAAAGGATACAGGCATTGGGATACCCGGAGAGGCTCATAAATTTATTTTTGAGCGTTTCAGACAGGCTGATGAATCAATTCATATAAAATACGGAGGCACAGGCCTGGGGCTCTCAATATCAAAATCATATGCCGAAATGATGAAAGGCAGTCTCTCTGTTGAATCAGAGCCGGGTAAAGGTTCTGTGTTTACTCTGGAGCTCCCTTGCATGAGCGATAAAGAGGTTATTGAAAGAGAAAAAAACACTGAAACAATCCCTTCAAAGAAAGAAATTACAATCCTTGTTGCTGAGGATGACATAAATAATTTCAGGCTGATAAAGGCATATTTAAACCTTCCCTACGTTAACATTCTTCATGCAGAAAACGGGAGAGATTCAGTTGACATGTTCAGGGAAAACATGATGATAGATGCAGTTCTGATGGACATAAAAATGCCGTTAATGGATGGCATAGAGGCCTGCAAAGAGATAAAAAAGATACGTCCTGATGTCCCTGTCATTGCCCAGACTGCATATATTTATGAAAAGGGTCGGAATGAGTACCTTGACCTGGGATTTGATGAGTGCCTGCTAAAACCAATTGTCAGGGAGGAACTCATGAAGGTTATCAGGAAATGCGTTGAGATATGAGGGCATAATTAAAATATCCATGCTGCACATATTTACAGAAAAATGCACAGCATGGATAACCTGGTTACCTTGATCGTATCTCGCGCCGCATAAAGGAGACATACGAAAATATAAAACATAACACGGTTATAGCAATAAGCCCTGTGACCTGAGGCCATACAAGCAGGATACTTTGTCCTAAAGGTAGTGGACCCGGTATTGCCCCCTGAACCTGCTCCATAGTAAACGGACCAAGACTTCTCACTGTAGGGATGAGAAGGGTAGTGGTGGCATCACTGAACAACTGACTTGGCAGAAATCGCATAAGTGCAATTTTCATTTTTTCAAAATTAAGCACCTGGGCAGTGCTCGATGTCGCCGATGGAGTCATCGGTTTTGTGACAATTTCTATAATTAATGGATAAAACACTGATAGAAAAAGCCATGTTGCAATACCTGCCATGGCTGATGTTGCCGGTTGCCTGAATTTAACCGAGAAAAAGATAGACAGATTAAGCCAGAATGCAACGTACAGGACACTGAGCATTACAAAGATTATAATCCTTATAAACTCCTCCGGTGTGGGAGGGACACCAAGCGTCAAAATGCCAATGCCCATAACAAGTAGCGCCAATGCAAGAATCATAATGCCAACAACTGTCAGCGCAGCTGTAAACTTGGCATTAATAACATAATCCCTGTGTATGGGCTGTGCCATTATTCTGCTGAGGGTACCCTTGTTTTGTTCTGAGTTTATTGCATCGAAGCCCATGCTTATACCAAGCAATGGTCCGAGAAAACTGATAAACACAATAAATGAAGGAAGAGTTCCGTCAGATAGTGTAAACATCTGAAGGAAAAAGAATGCATTGCCTGAATTCCCGGTTTTTACAGCTCCCCTTAAACCTGACATAACTGAGAAAACTGATCCAAGGCAGGTAAGCACAATAATTGAGTTCAGGATTACAAAACGCCAGCTGGTGACATGATCAGCTATCTCCTTATTCACAATAACCCGGAAGGGCTCATACTTTTTGTCTTTGTTTTGTGAGAAAATCCTGCTATCAATTGCTTTTAAAAAGCCTGAGATTGAAAACATAAACGATTTCAAATTATTATTGCTATTATTCATACTACACTCCTCCCTCAAAGTACCGGTTATAAATATCATCCAGCCCATACTCTCTGGTATTGAGGTAACAGAGACCCGCGCCTGAATCAACAATAGCTTTGGCTACCAATGAAGTAATCTCCTCCTCACAATCAATGTAGAAACGATTGTTATTGGCGCTAACTGATTTTACACCTTTAACTGCCTTTATAACCCCTTTCAGCCAGTCGGCAGTGAATACTGAACCATCTGTCCTGTTCAGGCTCTCCAGTCCGACTTCAATAACAAGCGGGGTGCCATTGAAAAGCTTCCCTGACAGAGTGCGTATATCTCCATCGGCAAGAAGCCTGCCTCCGACAAATAACCCGACTCTGTCACAAACCTGTTGCACATAATGTAAGTGATGGGAAGAGAAAAGCACTGTTATTCCATCCATTTTGCTCAGTGAGACAATAAGATCGAGAAACTCATGTATCCCTTTTGGATCAATACCGAGAGTGGGCTCATCGAGAATTATTATCTGCGGGTTTTTTATCAGTACATCGGCAAGCCCGAGACGCTGGCGCATCCCACGTGAATATTTGCCTGTTTTTTTATAGGCAACTTCAATGAGCCCCACCTTTTCAAGCATCTGCTCAGCCTTCTGAATAGACTCTCTTTCAGAACAGCCATTTAACATCGCCGTAAATTTAAGGTTTTCAAGACCCGTCATGTCGTCATAAAATCCAACATCTTCAGGCAGGTATCCAACAATCTTTTTTACCCTTATTGGATTAGTTGTTGAATTTATTCCACAGACTGTGACAATCCCTGAAGTGGGCTCTGTCAAACCCATAATCATTAATATAGTTGTGGATTTTCCAGCTCCATTGGGTCCGAGTAATCCGAAAATCTCTCCTTTCCGGATTGATAAATTCAGGCTGTCAACCGCTGTGAATTTCTCATATTTCCTGGTAATATTCACCAGCTCAATAATATTTTCAGCCACAACTTACCTCCTTCCATATTTTCGGAACAGATAATAAACGCTTCCAATAGCAATGAAAATAATAAATATTCCAATCCAACCCCAGAGCATGGGTGTCTTTACAGTGAACCTGTAGGATACTCTGGCTGAAGCTTCCGGTGTCCTTGCATCAAAATTTGTCATGTAATCACCGGGGATCGCTTTTTTATCTGACTTTACTGTTGCAATAACTTGTGTTTCAGATCCGGGCATCACCTTATCAATCTTTTTGGGTTCAAAGGTAACGGTCCAGCCTGTTGGAGCTGAGCCATTCAACCTGACATCTGAGATAAATGAGGTACCGGTATTTCTTACGACAAATTCAATTTTCTTTTCCTGTCCTGCTGTAATACTCCCGCTGAGCAATCCAAGGGGTGTTGTCATTTCAATATTATAAGAACCTGTTATTACAACCTCAAGATCAAGTGTAGTTGTTGATGTACTCGTTGTTGCTACTACAGGAATAGTGTACCTGCCTGCCTCTATTTGTGACGGGGGATTTATATCAATTGTCAGGTTTGTTGTAGACATTGGCTCTGACTCAACAGAAGTCACATCCCTGCCACTAACCTTAAAAGCCACGTTCCAACCGCGTTGTGTCTGGGAAGACAATGCATAGAGCTGCTTCTCTGCTGTCTGATTCTTTAATTCTGCATCATAAGTGAACGTAGAACCAGAATGCCCTTCCATATTTGACTGTCTTGACGAAAACTCGGTTTTGAATGTTCCCTGCTCGGAAACATTTACTACAAGCGGAATGGAATATTCACCTGCAATGACATTGAACCTGTAATTGCCTTTATTTACCTGAAAGGGAACCTCAACGTGCAACAATAAACTCTTTTTTTCGCCTGCCAGAACTGAAATCTGGCCAACATTCCAGCCATTTGATTTAATCATGTAATTCCATCCGCGAGGCATTCCGGATGCTGAGACATCAGCTGTAAAGAGATCAGTTCCGTTATTGATCACATCAATATTGTAGTCTATTGATTCTCCCGGCGGAACAGAAATTTTAGTGCATGGGGTGTAGAGTATTACACTTCCTGTTGCAGCCATAATATGACCACTGAATGTTGTCAAAAGCAGGATTGTAATTAATCCAAATCTTATTAATCTGATACGTGTTGACATAAAATATCCTCCTGGTTTAGATTTTTAAACACGGAGGACAAATTTAAAAATTGAACAAATTAATGTTATTTGGCAAGGTAATTGATCAATGGCAGAAGTCCAAAACGCTACGTATATAATTGAATATCAATATAATACAAGAATATTAAGTATTTGTTAAAAATTTCAGGAAAACTTAAAAAAAATTAAAATAAAGTGATTATTCTCAAAACTGCCTCAGCAGTTCAATTCTTTTTTCAATAGGAGGGTGGGTTGCAAATATTGATGTTACCGAAAGCTTCTTATCTCTTGGGTTGTCAATGAAAAGTTGTGCCACATCCTCCCGGCTTACTGCTTCTATTCTGGAATCAACTGAGATTTTTTCAAGTGCTGAGGCAAGCGCAAGCGGGTTTTTTGTCAACATTGCCGAGTCGGCATCAGCCATAAATTCTCTTTTTTTTGACAAAGCGAACCTGAATAAGGTTGATAAAAGATAACCAATGGCAGCGAGGGCGAGGGCAATAAGCACCCAGTAGCCGGCACCGCCTTTTTTATTTCTACCACCGCCGCCTGTAAATCGTAAAGCTCTTAGCATAGCCTGCGTGAGAAATGCAAAAATCCCTACAAATATTATGGATACTATAAGTAACCTTACGTCCCTGTTTCGGATATGTGACAGCTCATGGGCAATGACTCCTTCAAGCTCTTCATCATTGAGTTTGTCAATTATGCCTCTTGAGAGCGATACGGTGAAATCAGAACTGCTGATTCCACTGGCGAAGGCATTAAGTGAGTCATCTTCAATAATGTTTATTTTGGGTACCTTCATTCCGCAGCTGATGCACAGATTTTCAACCAGGTTGTATACTCTCTTGTTTTCATTACGTGTCAGGGGCTTTGAGCCTGTGGCTTTCTCAATCATTTCACAGTGGTAAAACCATGCCACGATAAACCAAATCACAACGGCAAGCACAACAAAAGGAATATATTGCCTGAAGTATGTATTAGTCAAAGTAAGCCTGTCTTCTGGTTGTTCCTGAATAAAAAAAATGAACAGCCATGTCAATCCCAGAACAACAAGAGGGAATAATATTAAAAGCAGTACTGACTTTATATTATTTCGCCAGATCTGTGTATGAATCCCGACGTACTTCATCAGGCATTCAGAAGTTTAATTTAGGTGTCTCCTCTGCTTTTGCCCTCGAGTCAGCTGCTATTTCAAACATTGGTTCACGTTTGAAATTAAATATTACAGCGAGAATATTTGACGGGAATGTCTCAACTGCATTGTTAAGTTCTTTTGTTGCCGAGTTGAAGAAACGGCGTGCTGCAGCAAGTTTGTTTTCAATATCTGCTATCTCGTCCTGCAACTGCTTGAAATTCTGATTTGCTTTCAGGTCAGGATAGGCCTCTACAGCAACTTTAAGACCCTGCAGTGCAGAGCTCATCTGGTTGTCTGCAGCAATCTTCTCATTAATGGTAGAGGCATTAATTGAACTGGCGCGTGCATTAGTAATATCAGTAAGCACTGTACTTTCATGTTTCATATAGGCTTTCACCGCTTCAACAAGCTGGGGTATGAGATCCTGTCTTTGTTTCAGCTGCACATCAATATCGGCAAATGCGTTCTCGCGGTTGTTCCTGAGCTTTATAAGATTATTATACATCCCTATGGCAACCATAACCAGGATGATTAGAATAACTAAAAAGGCGATTATCATGTTTTTAATATTTGGTTAGTACTTTGCTAATATACCAATTTCCCGAATCATAGGATTTCAACATGGTCAATAATTTAATGATGAGAGGTCTCATTTAAATTCATTTTTAAGACTATCAACCCAATCCCTTATCTTTTTATCAGCCTTATCAGGCTCATTATCCATATCAAGTGCCAGTCCTTCAAACATTCCGTTTACTTCAGCAAGCGACTTATTGTAAACATATCCGTCTGTGGAAGTGAAGCCTGTAAGTACAGCACCTGCCTTTTTTAGAGCAGCGGCGAGGAGACCGATGCCATCAACAAAATTATCTGGATATTCTGCCTGGTTACCGAGGCCAAAAATAGCAACCTTCTTGCCTTTAAGGTTTAAAGTGCTCAGTTCAGGTATTAATTCGTCCCAGTAATCTGGTAACTCACCGTCAAACCATGTTGAGGTACCAGCTATAATATACTTGTATTTATCAAACTCATTTTTCCAGGCTTCTTCTACCGATATTAAATCTACAGCTTCTTCTCCGAAAGCTTCCTGAACTTTTTTTGCAACCTCAGCTGTTCTGAGTGTGTTCTTTGAGTAAAATATTCCTATCATTTTCATCTTTCTCTTAGTATTTCAATAACTCTTTTGCTGCCTTGTATATGCGTTCCTCATCAGGGAGAATTGCTTTTTCAAGATTTTTATGAAATCCTACAGGAGTAAAAGTTGATCCTACTCTCTGAATGGGAGCATCCAGGTAACGGAACATTTCACCTGATATTATTGCGGCTATCTCAGCCCCAAATCCTGAGAACACCTTATCTTCATGCACGATAAGAACTTTCCCTGTCTTTTTTACTGATTGTAGTATCGAATCCTTGTCGAGAGGTATAAGTGTTCGCAGGTCTATCACTTCTATTCCGGAGTTGTCTTCTTTTTCAATTCTCTCAGCTGCTTTAAGACATAAGTGCGTTGTATTTCCGTATGTTATTATTGTGAGATCCTTTCCCAGGCGGCGCACACGTGCTTTCCCGAACGGAACCTCAAAGTCGTCAGGTACATAAGAAGATGCCTCTACTGCATTATAAAGGGCTTTAGGTTCCATGAAGATGGTAAACCCTTTAGATCTGATACTTGTTCTCAGCAACCCTGCAGCATCATCGGCAAAGGACGGATAGACAATTCTTGCACCGGGAAATGAGGAGAGTGCGGCTTCTATTGTCTGCGAATGATACAATCCTCCGCCAATATATCCTCCTGATGCAAGCCGGAGAGTTACATTTGGTGTGAATTTGCCATTGCTCCTCCAATATTCATGGGTACATTCAACGTACTGCTCCATGGCAGGCCAGAAGTAATCGGCAAACTCAGCGCCTTCAATTACAATACGTATTTTAGGGTCAAACCTGCTCATCCCATTGGCAGTGCCCACAATATAGTCTTCAGCAATAGGAGCATTGAAAACACGCTTTTCACCGAATTCGTGCTGCATCCCCTTGGTCACATTAAAGACACCACCTTTTTCTTTATTTGCCACATCCTGTCCCCAGAGAAAAGTGTCAGGATTTTTTCTGAACTCCGACTTAAGTGTTTCATTAATGGCTGTAACCATTGTAATCTTTTGCCCTTCATCATGATGTGTACCATCACTATATTTCATGGGAATGTATGGTTCAGGAAGAACAAAATCCAAAATGGTTGAAGGATCCGGATCAGGTGCTGCAATTGCTTTTCTGTTGGCAGCCGTCAGTTCTTTTTTTGCGTCTGCCTCTATCTTTTCAATTTCTTCAAGTGTTAACCGGTTGTAACGTAAAAGCATCCTGCGGAATTTTTGAACCGGATCGGCAGCTTTGACATATGACAATTCATTATCATCACGGTACAATGCCTGCTTGTCTGAATTGGAATGTGATCCGATTCTGACGCAGTTTGCCTGGACAATGACAGGGTTGCTTGTTGTTATGGCATATTCGCGTGCCTCTGTCATTGCATTCATTGAACTGAAGACATCCTTCCCGTTGCAATGTATTATTTTGAGGTTCTTAAAGCCTGAAAAGTTATCGGCTACTTTACGGTTCGCCGTTTGATCTTTCTTAGGTACTGATATACCATATCCGTTATCCTGTATGACAAAGATGACTGGCAGCTTTTCAGTGCTGGCTCCATTTATTGCCTCATAGACAAATCCTTCTGAAACGCTGGCCTCACCATGTGAAGCAATTACAACACCTTTATGGCCGTAATATACCATTGCTCTTGCCACTCCTGCTGCATGCAGATCCTGAGTGGCAGTGGCTGAAGAGATGTTTTCAATGTGAAATTCAGGTTTTGAAAAATGATTTGACATGTGACGGCCACCACTTGTGAGATCAGTTGCTTTTGACAAGCCGTTAAGAATTATCTCCTCTGCTGTAAGACCGGCAGAAAGAGCTGTGAGCAAATCCCTGTAATAAGGGAACAAAAAATCATCACCTTTCTGAAATACCTGACCAATGGCAAGCTGAATGCCATCATGCCCTGCATATGGAGCATGAAATGACCAGCCCAGAGACTGAAGCAGATAAACGGGCGCTTTTTCATCAATTGCCCGCCCTAAAGTCATCAGATAATACCATTTTGCCAGTATTTCTTTTTCAGTGGTTAGTATGTCGTAACTTTTCATAAGCATCAATAATATTTATAGACAATATTTATAATGTATTCCAGCTCTCAATGAGATCAGCCACTCTTTTAAGAAACGCCCCTCCAAGAGCGCCGTTAATGATACGATGATCATATGAAAGCGAAAGATAAGCTTTGTGCCTTATAGCTATCGAGTCACCTTCCGGTGTCTCAATTACTGCCGGCTTCTTTTCAAAACAACCGACTCCCAGTATTGCTACCTGAGGCTGATTAATGATCGGTGTGCCGATAATGTTTCTGAATGTCCCGAAATTAGTAATGGTGAAAGTTCCTCCTTCAATATCTCCAATGGTAAGCTTATTTGAGCGCGCTTTCTTTGCCGCGCTGTCAATGGCCAAAGCAATACCGCTAAGGCTTAGCTTATCAGAATCATGGATCACAGGCACAACAAGATTTCCATCATCAAGTGAAACAGCAATCCCGATATTGATCTGCCGTTTCAATATGTAATGATATCCTTCTACAGATGCATTAACCCTGGGAAACTCCTTTAAAGCTTTCGATACAGCCCATACAATAGCCGGCATGTATGTCAGACTGACACCTTCCCTTTTTAGAAACGCATCTTTCTGATTATTGCGCCAGCCTACAAGCTTTGTTACATCAGCTTCAACAACAGTTGTCACATGTGCAGATACATTTTTTGATTCTACCATTCTGTCGGCAATTATCCTTCCAACAGGGTCCATATCAACAGTAACAAAATCTTCATTCTGCGACGATGCGATGGAGACTGGCTCAACAGGAGATATCTTAGGTAATGACGGAGCATTTGCAACAGGTCCTTCTGGACGCTTATTTGTTTTAGGCTCACTTACAGATCCATTAGTCTTACTATTAATATATTCAGTGATATCTTTTTTGCTGAGGCGTCCCTGATAACCTGTTCCGGGAATCAAATCCAGTTCCTTACCTGTTATCCCTGCTTCACCTGCCAGTGAAAGGACTATTGGTGAATACCACCGGTCAGTTTCTGATCTGACTGACTTTGCAGGAGCATTGTCTTCTCTAACTTCTGTTGAAGCCGGGCTTTTGTCAGCATCAGGTGAAGAAGCCGCCTGCTCTTTAGCTTCACTTTTATCATCGCTTTTTTTATTCTCTTCATCCTGAAGTTGTATAAGTGCAACAACAACACCGACAGGAACCACCTCCCCTGTCCTGAAAAGTATTTCTAAAACCGTCCCGGCAACAGGTGAAGGTATTTCTGCATTTACCTTAGCGGTTGTGACTTCAAAAAGTGTATCATCCTCATTGACGCTGTCGCCCACTTTCACAGACCAGCTTACAATGGTTCCTTCTGTAACACTTTCACCCAGCTTGGGCATTTTTATTTCGAATGTTGACATATCGTTCTGATTAGTTTAATACAAACAATAGCTTCTAACAAAAAGTTCTGGAAAAATCTTTAATATAACTCTGAGCTCTCATGTTCCATTCAGTGGTTGAGTACTTCGCATGCACTAATTCATTGATATTTATGATATCATCAGTGCTGAAAGAATAAATGGTCCCGGCTTTATCGAGGTCTAAGAAATAATTGAAAACAAGCTTTTTAAATTCGTCTATGGTCATTGGCACAGGCAAATGGCCAGCAATATTTGTAACAGGACTCTTTACCGATCTTACATAATTCATAGACGATGCCTTTTCGCTTTCATGCAGGTGCGGAATCTTCCCTTTCAATGCAGATTGCAATTGATAAAGGTCAGATGAAAAAAGAAGTGTTGCATGAAAAAGCACTTTATCCCCGCGCACATATTGCGCACTGCCTGATATCTTTTTCATGTCTATATACAAAGAGTTTCTACGGTCAGCAATAGTCTTTATTCCAATCCCTGATAAAACCTGTGATATCTCTTTGGTATAAAAGCTGAAATCAGTGTTGCCATCAGACCGTATAAAAGTCAGATTAATATTTCCCTTATCATGATAGACGGCGCCGCCTCCGGTAAATCGCCTGACAATCTTTATTTGTTGCTTTCCTGTAAATCCAATGTCTGATTCATCATAGACATTCTGATGTCTTCCAATTACGACACTTGGCTCATCTTGCCATAACATAAACAGCGGCTCTTTGAATTTTCTGAACAGGTATTCCTCCGCAGCAATATTGAAATACGGGTTGGTATGAGTATTATTAATGCAGATCATTTTAAGTAATTACTTCAAGTCATTTATTTTGCCTCAATGTCTGAAATAAAGACAATTAAGTCTGACTATTGTTTAATAAACCTTTATAATACTTAACTTTATGACTATATAAAATTCTACTTATGGAAACAGGACTGAGAGATCACTTTCTGTTATTGTGGAAGAAGTATTTCGGTGATGAAGAGCTTCCAATAACATTTTTTTATTCTGATGGTAATGGGGGTACAGAAATTGCAGCTAAGCCAGCCGGCCGGAGCTGCCTTATATGTGAGCTCAAAAAGGTCAGAAGTGGTAAATCCATGGCGTTTAATGCTGAAGCTGTGACTTGCAACGGAGGAAAACGTTACCTGGGGTTTTCAAATAAAATGAGACCCGGCTTTGATTATTTCCTTTCATGCGGAAACGAGTCGATAGAAGGAGAGAGGTACATTCGTACGCCGGAGATGGTAAATGAGCTAATGAAAAACATACCTTCATTATCTATGGAAGGTAAAAATATTGTTTTTAAGAGATGGGATAATCTTGAAGCAAATGACAATCCGGATGTAGTTATTTTTTTTTGCTAAACCTGATGTACTTTCAGGCCTCTTCACCCTGGCAAATTTTGATCAGACTGAGCCTAATGGCACTTTTACTCCGTTTGGAGCAGGCTGCGGTTCAATAGTAATGTACCCTTACCTTGAAAGTAAAAAAGAAAGAGCCCGCGCTATAATTGGATTGTTTGATCCATCAGCGCGTCCCTGTGTCCCTGCTGATGTCCTTACATTTGCCGTTCCTATGAAAAGATTCGAAAAGATGATCGGTTATATGGAGGAGACCTTTCTTATAACAGATACATGGGTAAAAGTAAGAAACCGTATAAATAAGAGCAAGTGATTATTTTACCGGAAACTGTTTTATTACATTAAATATTCCGTTAATAAACATCTGAACAGCAATCACGGCAAGGATAAGACCCATTATTCTTGAGATCACTTTTATCAGAGGCGGACTTAACCTGTCGGCAATCCTTTTACTGATTAAAAACAAAAGGTATGTAATTATGCATACCAGGGCAAATATGATTACTATAAGAATTGTATAGAAAAAGTTGTCAGCCTCACCAACAAAGTTCATTGCCGTGGATATGGTTCCGGGGCCAGCAAGAAGCGGTATGCCCAGTGGAGAGATTGCCATATCGTCGTATGATTTCATTTTCTCCATTACAGTTGTATGCTGGGCACCGGCAACCTTCCCCTGAAGGAGGTCATATCCAATAAAAAACACAATTATCCCTCCCGCAATCTGAAATGCGGGAAGGGTAATTCCAAACATTCTGAAAATGAAATGCCCGAAAAGGCAAAAAACAGTTATTATGACAAATGCTGTTAATACTGCTCTCTTTGCCACCCGTTTTATGGTCTGCCTGTCTGATTCCCCAACCATCGACAAAAACACAGGAGTATTGCCTATAGGATTTAGCATAGCGAAGAACCCGAGAAAAACTGTCGGTAGAAAAAGCGCCAGATCGGTCATACTTCAATCTCGAATTTTAGAAAATGTAATGTTATTCGGCTTTTGTCAACAGGGCCTCGTGAGATATTTCTGTATTAAACAGTTTTGAAACAGGGCAGTTTTTTTCGGCATCAAGGACAAGCTCCTCAAATTTTTCAGGAGTTATCCCTGGAACCTTTGCCTTGACTGTGAGATGTGACTTTGTTATTGCCCCGTTTTCAAGCGTTATAATACATCTTGTATCAATATTTGAAGCTTTGAATCCTGCCCCGTCAATGTTAAAACTAAGCTTCATTGTAAAACACCCGGCATGCGCAGCTGCAAGCAGTTCTTCGGGGTTTGTTCCGTTCTCGCCATCCTCAAAGCGGGTATGGTATGAGTAGGGAGTATTGTTCAATACATTTGTCTGTGTTGTAAGCAGTCCTTTACCTTCTTTGCCGGTTCCCTGCCAATTAGCACTTGCGAATTTTTTCATTTTATTTTCTGTTATGTTGTTATGTCGATATATACGGCTTTTAAGAAAAGCCTTAAACTTCATTCTTTATATCAACACTCAACATAATTATTTGTTCTATTAATCTTCAACAAATGAAAACAAAGAAGAGAAACCAGTTGCATTATAATTAAAGTAATAAGTGCATTGCACTATTTATCAGAATCGTTTTTGGTCCAGAATAATTCAATTTCCTCAAGAGATTTCCCGGTTGTTTCAGGTATTAACTTCCACACTATTAACATATAAGGAATGCACACTACAGCAAAAAGGAAGAAAGTGCCTGCAGGGGAAAGATTTTTCAGTAACCATGGTGTCAGCTGGCCGATTAAGTACGTTCCGAGCCAGAGGGAGAACCCGGCAACCGACATTGCCAGACCTCTTACTTCCATTGGAAACATTTCAGACAGTAAAACGAATATTACAGCACAGATGGATATTGCACAGCAGAAAATGTATAACAGAAATAATATCAACAAAACGACAGAAGGAATACTTAATTCTTTACCAAAAATGAAGTAAATACCTATTGCAACCAGAGAAATAATCATTCCTGACACACCCCAGTACACAAGTTTTTTACGACCCACCTTGTCAATTATTAACAGGGCAATTACAGTAGTTACAGAATTGACCAGCCCTACCAGGACCTGGTAGAATAAAGAATCTCCGCTTGATAGTCCACTATCCATAAAGATTGTAGGACCATAGTATAGAACGGCATTTACACCCATAAACTGACCCAGTATTGCAATTGCTGCTCCAATCATGACGGCTTTCCTGATCCCGGGTTTTAAAAGTATTGACCATTCATTTTTCTTTTCTTTCCGGATTACATTTTGCGTCTCCTGTATTTGTGTTCTGGCTATATCCTCATTATGATAAATCCTGTTCAAAATCGGGAAAGCACTCTCTTTTTTGTTTTTCAATATAAGCCATCTTGGACTTTCCGGGATAAGGAAAATTATGATCAGGAACAGTAATGATGGTACAGCCGACATTCCCAGCATGCTTCTCCAGAACTCTGTCACAAATATTTTTGAAAATATCCCGGCGCCGGGAGTGTGAACTCTTGCAATATCCAGAAGCAGGTAATTAACGAAATATGCACCTAAAAAACCTACAGTTATGGCCAGTTGGTAAAGCGACACCAGGCGCCCGCGGTATTGTGTTATTGATATTTCAGAAATATAGAGAGGAGATATAATTGAAACAACGCCTATTCCAATGCCACCAAGAATACGGCAAACAACAAGCTCGGCAAAGCTGCCAGAGATGGCACATCCTATGCCCGAGGCAGTGAAAAGAACAGCAGAAATCATCATTGTTTTCTTCCGTCCAATGGAATCGCTCAAAATGCCCGCAACTGAAACGCCAAAGATTGATCCGGTTAATGCACAGCCGACAAACCATCCCTGTTCAATTGTGTTAAGATCAAATTGTATTGTTACATATTTGATAGTTCCGGATATCACAGCGGCATCATATCCAAAAAGGAAGCCGCCTGTAGCCGCCACAACAGATAAAAAAATCACATAGCCCAGATTATTTTTAA
>JGI20214J51650_10000783_pt1 | contig 19976 bp, 15 predicted proteins | sample WetSurMetagenome_FD_51650 | JGI IMG/M metagenome (IMG submission 51650) | reverse complement strand
AAAATTGAAGAAGTACCTGAACAGAAAGTACGTACTGCATTTTTAATGATCGGTCAGACAAAGATAGAACTTCTCGAGACAACAGATCCTGAAGGTCCGATAGGAAAATTCATCGAGAAAAGAGGAGAGGGACTTCATCATATAGCTTTCTCTGTTGAAAAGATTGAAGATCAGTTGAAACATGCTGCTGAGCTGGGTATCACATTGATAGACAGTACACCACGAAAAGGTGCGGAGGGGCTGGATGTCGCCTTTCTGCATCCTAAATCGACTTCAGGAGTTTTAATGGAGTTATGTGAAAATAAACTCATAACTACCTGATGGTGTTCATGTTTAAAAAATGAGTAGGTTTGTATAACATTTCAAACTTGTGGTAAAATGAAAAAAATCGTGGCAGTCGCCGGTAATTCCGGTCCAAAGGTCAGGTCCGACTGCGAAATATCTTTAGAACTTAAATCAGCAGGTGGAATTGATATTGATCTTACGTCAAAAGTCAATGTTTTATATGGGGAATCGATTAAGAAACTGGTGGTAGAAATTCTGGAGGTTTTTGGCATCAAACATGCGTCAGTGAAGATCGATGATTCCGGAGCACTACCGTTTGTTATCGCTGCCAGGATGGAATCTGTTGTTAAACAACTGATTGATACAGATCTTGAATATTTACCGGAGTTTCTTGAAGAGAACAATTATACTTCTACGCGCGACAGGTTCAGGTTTTCACGGTTATACCTGCCCGGCAATAATCCAGGATTGATGATCAATGCGGGACTTCATTCCGCTGACGGTATTATTCTTGACCTTGAAGATTCAGTTGCTCCGGAAAAGAAAGATGAAGCCAGGATTCTGGTGAGGAATGCCCTGCGTCAGATAAATTTTATGGGTGCGGAGAGGATGGTAAGAATAAATCAGGGCGAGAGAGGACTAAAAGATCTGCAAGCCATAATTCCTAATAATGTAAATCTTGTTCTCATTCCAAAATGCGAAAGCAGGGAATATATTATAAAAGTCGAAAATGAAATTGCTGCGATTAAAAAGAAATTCAAAATTGATAATAAGATCTTTCTGATGCCTATCATTGAAAGTGCACTTGGAGTTGAAAACTCTTTTAATATTGCCATGGGGTCTGAAAATGTTGTTGCCCTGGCTATTGGCCTGGAAGATTATACAGCCGATCTTGGAGTAACAAGAACTTTTGAGGGAACAGAATCATTCTATGCAAGGACAAGGCTTGTTGTTGCTGCCCGTGCAGCAGGTATACAGGCAATAGATTCTGTTTTTTCTGATGTTGCGGATATGGCTGCTCTGGGAGAAAATGTTAAGGTTTCTAAATCACTGGGATTTGAAGGGATGGGTTGTATTCATCCACGTCAGATACCTGTAATCAGAAAAGGATTTGCACCTGATGAAGCTGAAATTGAGAAGTCAAAAAAGATAGTTCTTGCCTTTGAAACAGCGCAAAAAAGCGGACTTGGGGTGGTAGCTCTCGGATCAAAAATGATTGACCCACCTGTAGTTGCCCGGGCTCAGAAAACTATTGACCTGGCGGTCAGGTTAAATATGTTATCGCACGACTGGATAGATCAATTGCCAAGTGATGAGAAACAAGCAGTAAAAGAATAACTATGCCAACTAAAACTGTTATAAATGCAGCGGGTAGATCGGTTCCGCTGGAGATAAATGGTCAGCCTGTTGTTCCTTTTAAAGGAGTTGGGAAGTATAAACCTGAAGGCAGAAAATATGCTCCCCCGATTCCCACTTGTTCGGATTATCCCGACGATGGAAACAAGGTTGTAAGTTCACTCGGGGAAGCTCTGAAGAGATGCGGGCTGAAAGATGGGATGACTATTTCCACTCATCATCATCTGAGAGATGGAGATCTTGTCAGCAATAAGGTTTTTGAACTGGCCTCTCAGATGGGAATAAAAGACCTGATTTGGTTTCCTTCAGCCTCCTTTCCATGCAATGATCCTGTAATTAAATATCTCGATGATGGAACAATGAACCGGATAGAGGGAAGCATGAATGGTCCGTTGGGCAGATATGTCTCTGAAGGGAAAATGAAAGGAACTGCCGTTCTCCGGTCGCATGGCGGTAGAGTTCAGGCAATACAGGATGGCGAAGTCAGAATAGATATAGCTGTTCTTGCAGCGCCTACTGCCGATTCTTTTGGAAATGCCAAAGGTACAAGCGGTAAATCGGCTTGCGGTGTTCTTGGATATGCCAAGGCAGATTATATGTACGCAACTAAGGTAATTGTTGTCACTGATAATCTCGTTGATGTTCCTTGCTATCCGATGGAGATAGAAGGAAATTATGTTGATTATGTTGTAGTAGTTGACAAAATCGGTATTCCTGAAAAAATCATATCAGGAACTACACAAATTACCAAGAGTCCCGACAGACTGTTAATTGCTGAATTAACTGCTTCATTTCTTGAAAAATCAGGTATTTTACATGATGGGGTAACGATACAGGCAGGAGCGGGAGGGACATCACTGGCGATTGCTGTTTTTGTGCATCAGATACTTAAAAACAACGGATGGAAATCGAAGTTTGGATTCGGAGGCAGTACTAAATATATGGTAAAGATGCTTGAGGAGGGCCAGATGGGATATATCCTCGATGCACAGGTTTTCGATCTCGACTCAGTAAGATCTATAGAGAACAATCCAAATCATATTCCTTACCCGGTTTTCAATGCTTATAACTATCATTCAAAGGGTAACCTTACCAGTATGATGGATATAATGATCCTTGGAGCAACTGAGGTCGATTTAAATTTCAATGGCAATGTTGTTACACATTCCGATGGTTACCTTCTTCATGGAATAGGGGGCTGGCAGAATTGTCTTCATGCCCGCAATGTAATTCTTCCAATTCCATTGTTTCGCGACCGCATCCCGGTAATTGTTGATGAAGTCACCACACTGTGTGGTCCCGGTGAACTTATTGATGTCATTATCACTGAGAGAGGTATCGCAATTAATCCTCTTCGTAAAGATCTGATAGAAAGTGTTAAGGGAAGCGGCCTCCCTTTGAAAAGCCTTAAGGAACTAAAAGATGAGGCTGAGAAAATATGCGGGATACCTCAAAAACCTCAATTTGATGATGAGATTGTAGCAGCTATAAAATGGGTAGATGGAACAATTATCGATGTGGTCAGAAAAATTAAAAACCAGTAAATTTAGCNATGGATAGATACAAGTGTGTTGTCTGCGGTTATATCTATGATCCACAAGATGGGGATCCTTCGGGTGGTATTGAACCTGGTGTTTCATTCAATGATCTGCCTGCTGATTATATTTGTCCGGTTTGCGGCGCAGGTAAAGATGAGTTCATTAAATATGAATAAAAGAGATCATCACTCTCTCAGGAAAAAATCTCAACCTATTTTAAAGGCATATTTTTGATGACATCAATGAGAAGATCCCAGAACATCTGGGCAGTCTTGATTTCAATCATCTCTTCAGGAGTATGAGCACCTTTTATNGTAGGTCCAAATGATATCATATCGATCCCCTTTATCTTTTCATATACAAGGCCACACTCAAGTCCTGCATGAATTGCCCTTACCATGGGTTCTTTTCCAAACAGATCAATGTACGACTTAAGGGTTATTTTAAGAATCTCCGAAGTCAGATTTGGTTTCCATCCGGGGTAACCGTCAGAATGAATCACTTCAGCTCCCGCGAGCTGTAAACACGATTCAACCATAGAGCTTGCATTATTTTTAGCTGATTCAACAGAACTTCTCTGGGTGGTAATGATTCTGATTGTATTGTTGCTGCTGAACTTTGCTGAAGCAAGATTAGTGGAAGTTTCAACCAGATCTTCCATTTCCTGTGACCATGCTATTACTCCATGAGGACAGCAGGTTAATGCATTCAGGAATTTTTTCTGATCTTCTTTATCCATAACATATTCAGGGACATCAGTTTCCCTGTTGGAGATTCTGAGATCTTTCTCCAATATTCCAAACTCATCAATTTGTGTTAGATAGAATTTGTCAATCCAGCCCTTTATCTGTTGAATATCAGCATTACTACAAACAATCTTCGAAAAAGCCTCTCTTGGTATTGCATTCCTCAGATTTCCTCCATCGAAGTCAGCAATTGAAATATTAAACTCATTAGAAATATTCCATAGCAACCNGCTCATTATCTTAACAGCATTGCCGTATCCTTTGTGAATTTCATCTCCNGAGTGACCACCATGCAGACCGGTGATTGAAATATCAAGCGCCGATGAATCTTCNTTCACCTTTACCTGCTTATATTTCATTGTGCCAACAGTATCCATTCCTCCGGCGCAACCAATAAATAAGATTCCTTCGTCTTCCGAATCGAGATTGAGAAGCGTTCTTCCACTAAAAAAATCAGGGTCGAGGTTGATTGCTCCGGTCATTCCCGATTCTTCATCAACTGTAAAAAGACATTCGATCATACCGGCATTAAGATTTTTGTCAGTAAGAATAGCTAATTGAGCTGCAATGCCGATCCCATCATCTGCACCAAGAGTAGTACCTGTGGCGGTGACCCATCCATCTTTTATTTTAGGTAAAATAGGATCAGTTGTCCAGTTGTGAGGATAGTCGGCATTCTTTTCACCTACCATATCCATGTGGCTTTGAAGAACAACTGTTTTTCTGTTCTCCATACCTTTTACAGCTGGTTTAGTAATCAGAATATTACCTACTTCATCCTCTTTTGATTCCAGATTGTTTTTCTTTGCGAATTCAATAAGATAATGTCTTATTTTCTCCTCATTCTTTGAAAGACGTGGTATATTACAAATTTCTTCAAAGTATATCCAGATTGGCGCTGGACTCAGCTGACTTAATATGCTCATACCTGGTAAATTGATCTAACAGACGGCAAAAATACTATTTTTTTTCATTCTCAGGTATTACCCTAAAAATATAAACCGACACGAACTCGTGACAATTTTTGATTATTTTTACAGATATAANGCTTTATAAAACTAAAACATTTTAATATATGTCGAAACGTACTATAGTTACATTACCGGGCGATGGCATTGGTGCAATAGTTCTTGATGAGGCAATAAGAGTTCTGGATGCGNCAGGATTTGAAGCGAATTATATCCATGGAGATATCGGTTGGGAATTTTGGTGTAAAGAAGGTAATCCATTACCGCAAAGAACAATTGACCTCATAGCAAAGCATAAAATTGCACTTTTTGGAGCAATAACTTCGAAACCTATTGATGAGGCAAAAGCAGAACTCTCCCCTGAACTACAGGGGAAAGGTTATACCTACTCAAGTCCTATTGTGGGATTGAGACAGCTTTTTAACCTCGATATTTGTGTACGGCCCTGCAAATCGTATAAAGGTAATCCTCTGAATTTCGTTAGGAGGGGCAAAGGGAATACTATAGATGAACCTCTGGTTGATGTAGTGATATTCAGGCAGAATACCGAATGCTTGTACTCTGGTGTTGAATGGACTAATCCTCCGGTTCAGGTTCATCAGGCATTCATGACACATCCGAAATTTGTGGAAAACTTTGGGAAAGTTCCTGTTGATGAGCTGTCTATTTCTACCAGGATATTTACCAGAAAGGCAACTACCAGGATACTTTTAGCTGCTTTTGAGCATGCAAAAAAATACGGATATAAATCGGTCACAGTTTGTGAGAAGCCTAATGTAATACGCGAAACATCTGGTTTGATGTGGAAACTGGCAAAGGAAATCCAGAAAAACTCATTTCCCGATATAAAGCTGCTGAACACCAATATAGACGCCCAGATGATGTGGCTAACAAAGAATCCTGAAGAATATGGAGTAATCGTCGCAGGAAATATGTTTGGTGATATAGCCTCAGATGCTTTTGCCGGACTGATAGGTGGTTTAGGGTTTGCATGCAGCGCCCAGTTCTCGTCAGACGGAATAGCTGTGTTTGAACCAACACATGGCTCAGCACCGAAGTATGCTGATTACGAAATATCAATTGTTAACCCTATTGCAATGATTGAATCTGCCTGTATGATGCTCGATTACATTGATGAAAAAAAGATATCTTCGAATATTCGTAAGGCTATTGCTTCAGTAATTGAAGAAGGAAAAGTAAGAACTTATGATATGATGAAGATGGCAGGCAGACCTGGGGTTATTCAGAATGGAGCTGCCTCGACCTCAAAGATGACTGATGCCATAATAGCCAGATTAAAGTAATTTATACTATTGCTTATGACAGAAGATGTGAAAAAACTTTGGCCTGAACTTGAGTGGATAAAAGATTCCAGACTCAGGGAGAGTACTGCCAGGACATGGGAAATGGCTCTTGAGAGGAGTGTCCTCAACATTGATGATCTGGAAAGAATTCCTTTTACGCTTTTATGCGGACCTGATCTGAAAGTAAGTTTTATGGCCCATAAAAGATGTGTTGTTCATATAGCAAAAGAGAGCGGGGAGAAGATGAACGATTTTTTTGGTTCCGACCTGCCTGTGAATATGGATGTGCTTATTTCCGGTGCAATCCTGGCTGATGTCGGTAAATTACTTGAATATGAGCTGGATAATGAAGGGAATGCAGTTCAGGGGAAATACGGCCAATATCTCAGGCATCCATTCTCAGGTGTTGCCCTGGCANAAGAATGCGGTGTCCCTGCTGAGGTATGCCATATAATTGCTGCACATGCACATGAAGGGGATCTGGTGAAAAGAACAACAGAGGCTTATATTGTTCATCATGCTGATTTCATGACATTCCTGCCGTTTAAGAGCAGGCTGATTATCTGAGACGAAATCAGCTTCTTTTCGTTACCCGAGCTTCATTTTTTCAACCTCTTCGATATTTCTTTCGTTGGTAACTGCCTTAGCGTCGGGAGTGTATAAATAATCGATAAGGTCCTGATATCTGTCCATTACCTTGCCTCTTACGATCTTCATGGTTGAATTCATCAGGCCATTGTCTTCCGTAAAGCTTTCTTCCAGAATTCCTATTGCGACGGGAAGCCATCTTTGCGGGAACATGTTACCGTATTTACCGTTTGTCCGATATTCATTAACCTCACTTTCGATAAGCGTTATTGCTGCCCGTTTTCCTTCATCAGAGTCAGCAGTTAAATTCTTTTCTTCAAGGTACAACTTCAGAGCATGCTGATTTGGCACCACTAATGCTACCGTGTACGGTTTCTGATTGTTATAAAGCATACACTGATCAATGTATTTTGATTGCTCGGAAATAGCTTCTTCTATACCTTCCGGACTGAATTTTTCACCGTCATCGGCTATAAGGAGACTCTTGAAGCGTCCTAATACATATAGGAATCCATCTTCCGACATATATCCCATATCGCCGGTATAAAGCCAGCCGTCTTTGATTGTTTCTTTGGTAGCAGCATCATTTTTCCAGTAGCCATACATCACATTTCCTCCCCTGATAACGATTTCTCCTTTCTGCCCTAACGGTACCTCATTATTATTGTCATCGAGGATCTTGAGGTCCATATTATTGACAAGTACTCCTGATGATCCGAGTTTATGCCTGCTGGTGGAATTTGAAGAGATAACAGGTGAGGCTTCACTTAATCCATAACCCTGATACATAGGTATTCCCAGGGCATAGAAAAACCTTTGCAACTCAATATCGAGAAGTGCGCCTCCGCCAATAAAATAATCAAGTTCTCCACCATATCCTTCTCTTATTTTACTGAAAAGAAGCCTGTCATAAAATCTTAAGAGTGGTTTTATTAGTTTTTGAAGTCCTTTGCCTTTGTTCCAACCCTCCTTATTATAAGAATATGATATCTTGAGGGCATGCGCGAAAAGAATTTCGATAATTTTCCCTTTTTCCTTTATGCCTTTTTCAATATTCTTCCTGAAATTTTTCGCAATTGCAGGAACGCTCATGAGAAGGTTGGGTTTAATCTCTTTAAGGCATGCTGGCAGATTCCGCAACGTCTCCATTGGAGTTTTTCCGGTTTTTACAGAAGCAATGCTTGCTCCCTTCCCCATAAATGCAAAAATCCCGCCTGTATGTCCGAATGAATGGTCCCATGGAAGTATCAGAAGAGTTTTGTAGAATGAAGGGATATCCATCAGACTATATGCCTGGTAAACATTTGTAACATAATTACCATGTGTAAGGATTATGCCTTTTGGATCTGCGGTAGTTCCGGAAGTATAGCAGATATTTGCAAAACTATCAGGTGTAAGGCTTTTGTAAATTTCCTCGAATTTTGATGTATTTACTGGCACTTCAAGCCATTCCCTGCCATATTTCCTCACTTCATTAAAATGTATCTCGTTACTTAAATACTCTTCCTGTGTATCGAAATGAACTATTTTTTCAATTGTTGGGCAGTCTTTCAACACCTCTTTCAGTTTTTGAGCCTGAATGGACGAAACAAGTATCATTCTTGAGCCTGAATGATTAATCCTGAATTTTATTTCATCGGGATTAAGCTTAACAGACAATGGAACATTAACTGCACCTGCGTACAGAATGCCCATTTCACCTATTACCCAGCTATTCCGTCCTTCTGAAATAAGGCTTAGCCGGTCACCTTTTTTTATTCCGAGTTTTATAAGTCCGGCTGCAAATTCATAAATCTGTTTTCGTGTTTCACCATATGTGGTGCCTTCATATTTATCGTTAGGCTTTTCCCACAGGTAAACATTATTACTGTGCTTTTCGACACTTTCTTCGAAGAATTGGATTAACGATTTCATCAGCCAGGTTTTTAAGGTTATGCCCAAATTATTGGAGTCGAATATACAAAATCCGCAGTATTTTGATATATAGCAATTATAAATATATCTTTTGGATTGGTTTTCAATTATTTGTATCTTTGAATAGACCGTTTGATAATAATTCAGTACCGGATCTGGTTATAATCATTAAATATCTTATTATGAGACATTTATTATTAGTGCTGATATTAGGATGCCTGGTTATTCTTCCCTCCTGCAAATATTTTAAGGGGGGATTGCTGTTTGGTAAGAAAGCGAAAACCATGGCTATCATGAAAGTCCGTGAAGACAGTATACGTGTAGCTGATTCTCTCCAAAAGGTGAAGGACCAACTAATGAAAATTGAACTGGCGATAGGTGATTCAATCAGAAGGGTAGAGGAGGAGCGGATAGCTCTCGGATCAAAGTACAAATACAATATAATTGTCGGAAGTTTCATCACTCCGGAATACGCTAAAGCCCTTACAGAAGAATACAGGAAAAAGGGGTATGATCCCAAAATTTTGAAAGTGGAAGGAAGCCGGTTTGAGCTTGTCGCAGTTGAAGCTTATAATAGTTTTACTAAAGCGGCTTCGCAGCTTGTGAAATTCAAAGATACCGTTCAGCTCGAATCGTGGCTGTATATAAAAAAGTAAGTGAAAATAGATCTGATCAACAGGCCATTTTCTTTAAATACTTTTAATGCGATTTTTAATCTCTTACTATAGTTTCTTCCCGGTCGGGGCCTACAGAAACTATTGTAACCGGGACACCAGATTGATTCTCAATAAAATCAATATATTTTTTAAGTGTTCCAGGGAGCTTATTAAATGATCTTATGGATTTTATATCTTCATTCCAACCTTCGAATTCCGTATAAACAGGTTCAATTACAGTATCATTATCGAATGGAAGTTCATGGCAGATCTTGCCATCAATTTTATATGCTGTACAAACCCTGATAGTTTTGAACCCCGACAGAACATCTGCTTTTGTCATGAACAGGTTTGTGACGCCATTAATCATTATTGAGTATTTCATTGCAGGAATATCAAGCCATCCGCAGCGTCTGGGTCTGCCTGTGGTTGATCCGAATTCGTGACCCATATTTCGCAGGTTTTCACCTGTATCGTCAAATAACTCAGTAGGGAAGGGGCCGCATCCAACTCTGGTACAATACGCTTTAAAAATACCAAAGATANTTCCTATAAGCTTAGGAGAAACACCAAGCCCTGTGCATGCACCGGCACTGACAGTATTCGACGAAGTAACGAAGGGATACGATCCGAAGTCAATATCGAGCATCGTTCCCTGAGCTCCTTCTGCAAGTACCCTCTTTCCTTTACCGGCAAGATCATTNACAAGGTATTCAGTATTGGTTAGCGGGAATTTTTTCAACATTTCAATTCCTTCAAACCAGTTTTTTTCATATTCTTTCAGATCGAATGTAAAATTGTAGCTTTTCAGAATTGTAAGATGGTTGTTCAGATGCTCAGTATATTTTTGCAGGAAATCAGGTGAGGATATATCTCCTACTCTCAGTCCGTTACGGCTTGTCTTATCTGTATAAGCAGGACCGATTCCTTTCAGGGTTGATCCTATTTTGGAATTACCTTTACTTAGTTCGTATGCTGCATCAAGTATCCGGTGGCTGGGAAGAATCAGGTTCGCCTTATTTGATATAACCAGGCGCTTTGAAAGTTCGTCCACTGTAGGCCCCAGCTCNTCTATCTCCTTTTTAAAAACGGAAGGATCGATTACAACTCCATTACCTATAATATTCAATTTNTCAGAATGAAATATTCCGGAAGGTATCAGATGAAGAACGTGTTTGACATTATTAAACTCCAGTGAATGGCCAGCATTCGGGCCACCCTGAAAACGTGCAACAACATCATAATCGGGACTTAATGCATCAACAATCTTTCCTTTTCCTTCATCCCCCCACTGCAGTCCTAACAGTATGTCAATGTTCATATTATGTAAATTAGATATAAATTTTAAAAGCTTTACAAGGTACGAATAATTTGAACCAAACGACCTTTGAAAAGCGGTTTGTTGATAAATGGTGGATTATTTTTGAACTGGATTATGGTACCTTATTCTGATGCCTGAAAATCCGGGTAATTGTGCACTTGAAGTTATATAAAATTACCAGGAACATTGAATATCAGAATTAGGTTTTTAGAAATCAATTGAATATTTTTGTATTACATAACTGATCTTGACAATAGTATTAAAACCTAAACTTATCTGAATAACATGAAGAAAATTTTTATTCTTTTTTTTGTGATACTATTCACAATCCCGACTTTTTCACAGGAGAAAACTGTCAATGTAGCTACTGAAAAAAATGTGTTGAAAATAAATACATTAAGCCTGATACTGGGAACAGGATCAATTTTTTATGAACGTAAGTTTTCAGATGGAATGTCGGGTCAGCTTGGAATTTCGTATTTGAATTACAAGCTTAGCAGTACAAGATTCACAGGACTTATTCTGACGCCCGAGGTTAGATTCTATCCGAAAAAAAATGCCATTGATGGTATGTATATAGCTCCTTATGCCCGTTATCAGAATTACACTTTATCAGATGCTGATGCAAAAGGATCATTATCTTCAATCGGTGGTGGAGTGCTCTTTGGGCGCCAGTGGATAAGACCTTCAGGCTTTACCATGGACCTGTTTTTTGGAGGACATTACAGTAGTGCATCTGTAAAAGCAACAGAAGGTGATGTCGAAACATTCAATACAAATCTGTTTAGCGGCTTTGGCTTCAGAGTTGGATTTGCCCTGGGTTTTGCATTCTAGAATTTAACTTTCTAGTCTTTATCTTTTCCCTTATAGGTTCCATAGATATACATGGAATGATACTGGGGAGTGAAGTTATGCAATTCGCTGGCTGTATTTATGATTTCATGGATTCGGGGATCGCAAAACTCGATTACTTTACCTGTTTCTATATCAATAAGATGATCGTGCTGGCTGCACTGATAGGCTCTTTCAAACTGTGCGATATTTTTACCAAACTGATGTTTAATAACCAGGTTGCAATCGAGCAGTAATTCGATTGTGTTATAGAGAGTAGCCCTGCTTACACGGTAATTTTTATTCTTCATAAAAATATAAAGCGACTCTATATCGAAATGGCCTGACCGTGAATAAATCTCATCAAGAATTGCATATCTCTCGGGTGTTTTCCGATGTCCTTTCTTTTCGAGATATTCAGTGAAGATCTTCTTTACTGTCACCCTGGTATCGTCACTAATCATATCTGGTCTAATTTAAAATAATAACAAAAGTAGGTATTTTTTCCCGGATATCGGGTTTTTAATGAATTGAAAATTTAATTGGAGAAATCTTCGACCCTTCTGACATTTTCGATACCATTGATATTTGATATCTTAAGTATCAGGTTGTTCAGGTCCTTAGTATGATGAACATACAGATCTATTGTACCTTCGAAGATGCCATTATTGACTAAGATATTTATCCGGGTCATATTTACTTTAAGCTCTGCGGAAATAATGGTTGTGATATCGTTTACCAATCCTATCCGGTCAATACCTGTCATACTTATTCGTGCAAGGAATGAAACCAGTTTATGTATCGCCCATTTTACCGCAATGATCCTGTTTCCCTCATTTGACATGATTCGGATAGCCACAGGGCATTTGGGTTTATGAATGATAATAGCACCTTCGGGAGAATGATAACCTGTAACTTCATCTCCGGGTATCGGGTTACAGCATTTTGCAATTTCGTACGACTGTTCAGAATTATCAACATTTTCCCGCAGTAGGAATGGGACATTTTTGTCGATGCTGCCATGTTGGACCTCGGGGTCCTTTTTATCCTTCTTTGTTCCGATAAGTTTTAATTCCCAGTATTTAATAACATTTTTTGTCGGATTTTTCTTAATAGCTTTTTTAAGATTATCAAGATTAATCCTTCCTACACCTATGCCTGAATAGAGGTCTTCTTTAGTAAGCGCTTCATAAGAAAGAATGAGTGATTTGAGTACGTCATTGTTCAGTGTGGATCCAATTTCTTTAAGTTTGGTTTCAAGAATCTCCATACCCTTCTGTATACTATCTTTTGAATCGATTTTCAGAGCGATTTTAATGGCATCTTTCGCTTTTGAGGTTCTCACAAAGGAGAGCCATTCCATATCGGGTTTGGCAATATCTGAAGTAATTATTTCAACCTGATCTCCACTCATAAGTATCGAGTTGATCGGATTGAGTTTATAATTTATTTTTGCACCGATCGCCTTGTTCCCTATTTCAGTATGTATTTCATAGGCGAAGTCGAGGGCAGATGCTCCCTTTGGAAGGCTTACAAGGAATCCTTTTGGTGTAAAAACCATAATTTCCGATGAGAAAAGATTCATTTTAAATTCATCAAGAAATTCTATCGGATCCTCATGCGGATTCTCGAGCATGATCCGGATCTTTTTTATCCATTTGTCCAACTCGCTCTCCTGCGAATTATCTCCTTTATACTTCCAGTGCGACGCATAACCTCTTTCTGCTATCTCGTCCATTCGCTTACTCCTTATCTGAACCTCGACCCACTGGCCGTCGGGACCCATAACAGTAACATGCAGAGCTTCATAACCATTTGGTTTAGGCCGGCTTACCCAATCGCGAAGCCTGTCGGGCTTCGGCATATAGGAATCTGTTATAATTGAATAAATGTTCCAGCACTGGGTTTTTTCCGGAATCCCCGGAGACGGGTCAAATACTATCCTTATAGCCAGAACGTCGTAAATCTCTTCGAATGGAACATTCTTGGCCTGCATTTTCTGCCAGATAGAGAAAATGGATTTTGGCCTTCCACTAATGTCAAATTGCATTCCGGCTTCGGTAAGCTTTTGAATTATCGGGAAAGAAAATTTATTTATAAGCGAAAGGTTCTTCTTTTCGCTGTTTTTCAGTTTCGATGTTATCTCCTCATATATTTGTGGCTGCCTGAATTTAAAGCTCAGATCTTCCAGCTCACTTTTAATTGCGTATAATCCAAGCCTGTGAGCAAGAGGCGCATAAAGAAAAATAGTCTCTCCGGCGACTTTCATCTTTTTATGTTCAGGCATTGAGTCGAGGGTCCTCATATTATGAAGACGGTCAGCAATTTTAATAAGAATCACCCGGAGATCATCAGAGAGTGTAAGTAACATTTTCCGGAAATTCTCAGCTTGTAAGGAAGAAGAATTCTCCTTATTGTAAGTACCGGAAATCTTTGTAAGGCCATCAATAAGAGAAGTAATCTTCGGTCCGAAATCTCTCTCTACATCTTCAAGGGAATACTCGGTATCTTCAACTACATCATGAAGAAGAGCCACAGCAATTGATTTAGCTCCCAATCCTATCTCGCGGTTGACAATTTTTGCAACGGAAATAGGGTGAATAATATATGGCTCACCTGATTTACGACGCATGTTCCAGTGAGCTTCATTGGCAATCTTGAATGCTTTGTCAATAAGTTCCCTCTCTCCTGGTTTGTTGCACCTTAGAAGATTATTTACAAGACTGTCATATTCAGTCTGAATACGTTTTCTGTCTTCTTCATCAAAAATATCTTTATTCCCCATAAAATAACTTCGCACCAAGTTGCTATCAAGATACAAATATAGCTTTTCCAGCTCAAAGTTGGTTCCACAAAACCAGGTTAGTGACCAAATTAATAGATTTCTATTTGCTTACAATTGTAACTGTCCCGGTTCGTGAGATCTCCTTGCCGGTAGGGGTGGTTACTTTCAGAAACCACAAATAAACTCCCTGAGGTTGTGGATTTCCGTTTCGTGATCCATTCCACTCTTCAAGATAACTCCTTGTTTCAAATAACAACGTGCCCTGTCTGTCACTTATTACCAGATGGTATTGAACCGGAGTGAATGAAAGAACAGGCCTGAAAAGATCATTGTGGAGGTCGTTGTCAGGGGTAAAGACATTCGGGACAGTTATGATCTCGGTAGGCATTGTACACGTCGTTGAGGATATGCTTTCACCTGATATTCCATGAGGATTGGAGTTTTCAGTAGCAGTGATGTAGAAGCAAACTTCATTTCCTGAGACCTGATACATTATCTGCCTGTATGCCTGTATAAATACACTATCACCTGCCGGGATGATTGCTTTTTCTTCAAATCCGGTTCCGGTATTTATAAATAATCTGTAAGAGGATATCGTTCCAAGCCAGTTTTTATATGGATTCCATGAGAGAATTATATTGTTTCCGGATGTTTCTGACGAGAGCACTATATTGGAAGCGATATTTGATTCCATAACCGAAAGATTGCAGCTATTCACAGCTGAAAGCATATAATAATTAATACTATCAGGATTAGCCAGGTTATCAATAAAATTTACTGATCCATTTACTGATACAAGGTTAGAAATTTCCTTAAATGTTCCGGTTGTTCCAGTCTTCCTGAGCAAGTTGAATTGCCTGATCTCAGATTGTGGATCTATTGTAAAGGTGAGTGATATTTTATTTTGTTGATTAATTGTGGCCTGATCGGCATTGATCCACTTTGGAGGTCGTTGCATTTTTGTTGATAAGCAGGTCTTATTTGATGTGGAAAAAGCTCCACCTTCCAGATTGGCACGAACCTCAAAACAATACTCCGAATCGATATTAAAATCACTCAGGGTATAGCTTGTTTCTGAGGCACTTACATTTCCCGATATGGTAAAAGGTCCATCATTGACGGACAATAGAACAGAATATCCCGTTAATTTTATTGATGGTATTGCAGGAACAGATTGATAGCTATTCCATGATACCCTGATCTTATTCAAGCAGGTATCAATTGCTGCCACTTCAAAAATCGAATTAAGAACATTAGAAAAAATGCTCGTACATCTTGGCAGTCTCATTGAAGCAACAACATAAGCGACACTGAAGTATTTAGTAGCCGTGTTTGAAAGAGTATAACTTGTTGCAGCAGGATCCCATATAGTATCAATTGGCATACCATCTCCGTTTTTATATGAGTAAAGGATATAGGCTGCAATTCCGGTTGAGGGACTTAGAGTCCAGGTAAACATAGTATTGCCTGTCTCCGGTTGCACGGAAACCGATGTGAGGACAGGTGGTAAAGGTGGATCTGTTACACATTCAACCTGGCCAAAAACGCTGCCCGACAAAAAACTGGTGATAATAATGATGCTATAGGAAATGAATTTTTTCATTCCGGTCCGACTGTTATTTCATAAAGATCTTCAATATTGTAATACGTTCTGGCAAGTTCAATTATTTCATTGGAATCAATGGTTTTTATTTTTTCTGCAAGTCTGTAATAGTAACTATTATCAAGCCCAAACTCCCAGACCGATCTGAAGCTTTCAGCCAGAGCAAATGGTCCGTCGAACATTCTGACCATCTCCCCCGACATATAGTTACGGACAACAGCCATCTCCTCTTCCTTTACAAATACATTCTGCAGAAGCTTTATCTCCTTATGAATTTCATCTATTGTATTCTGGCAGTTTTTCTGACCGACTTCGGTTGAAATAACTTTGTAACCCGAAAGATCAAGTGAAGAGAGTGAAGAACTTATTCCATAAGTATACCCTTTTTCTTCACGGATGTTTTTCATCAACCTCGATCCAAAATAGCCTCCAAGTATGGAATCAAGGATCTTCAATCCCGGATAATCAGGATGCCGTTTATTTATTGTAGCTGACCCGATTCTGATAGCAGTCTGAACCATTCCTGGTTTGCTGATATGCACCTTCTTTAGATTATCACTTTTAACCAATTTAACCGATTCTTCTTTTTTCTTTTCTCCGGGAATAATATTACCAAAACATGAATTGAGCAGTTCAGCAGTCATGNTATGTATCTTGCCAGATATTACTACCGTCATGTTTTCAGGAGTATAATAGTTATTATGGAATTCCGACAAGAGTGACGGAGTTAAGTTTTCAAAGTCAGATTCGATTATCTGACGGCCATATGGGTGATCCATACCAAATAGAGATTCAAAAAACTTATCTATTGCAAGGTTCTGAACTTTTTCCCTGTTTACAAGGTACCAGCGAAAACGTTTTTTCATGAGTGAATTCAATTCAGATTCAGGAAATACCGGATGATATAAAATCTCCTTACCAAGTTCAACGACCTTTTGAATATGTTTATTTGGGAAAAAGAGGACTATGCCTGCTGAATCCTTCTCAGCGTACTGGTTCAGGAATACTCCATAATAATCAAGCATCCCATTTAATTCTTCAGAGGTGTAATTTTCAGATCCTTCAGAAAGCATCATATTACAGGTTGAAGATAGGAGCGGTATCGACTCTTTAACCTGACCTGCTTTGAAAATAAATTCGAGACGCATTATATCCTCTGTACCTGCTTCAATTGTGTAAACGGGTACCCCATTGTTCAAAACATATGATTTTGCTTCAGGAATAACTACCTTTTCTACCGGGAATACCGGTGGTTGTACTCTTTGCAGATCATTCATTATTTCTCTTTTCGTGTTGATATATAATTTATTGTATTGCAGTTTGATGAGATAAAATATTTTTTTATTGCATCAGCTACCATAATATGACTTACTTTCCTGTATGAATCAACCTCCCTGTTTATTAGTCCGGGGTCACCAAGAAGTTCACAAAAAGAGAGATTTGCAGCTTTATTAAGAATACTTGTATTGGAAAAGATAGTAGAGGATTCAAATTTGTTCTTTACTTTCTCCATTTCATATTTAATTCCATTTTCATCGATTAAGCCAATTATTACTTCGTTAATTGAATCGTTGGCCAGTTGAATATCAATCCCTCTCATCAGTTTGCCCTGAACAATAATAAGTCCGGGATCGATATCCGCAGTGAGATATGCATTTATTTCACTGAACAATTTCTTTTCCCGAACAAGTTTTGTATGTAACCTGCCTGATTCTCCTCCTGCAAGAAGGTCAGTAACCAGGTCAAGTGTATAAAAGTCTTCACTTTTCCTTGGCCCAATATGCCAAACTTTATATATGGCATCTGATGGAACATCTCTTTCAATCGTAAGGATCCTTTCCGCANTCTGTTCTGGTTCAACGGGCAGGTTTCTCGGTTTAACTGATCTTTTTTCGATTGGGCCAAACCATTTCTGAGAAAGTTCATGTGCAAGATCGGATCCAATGCTGCCTGTCAGTGCAAGGATTGCATTATTGGGTGCATAATGTGAAAAGAAGAATTTTCTAACCTGTTCAAGGTCAGTGTTTCTGATGTGCGCCATATCCATTCCTATAGTAGGCCATCTGTAAGGATGAACCTTATAGGCCAGAGGCCGGAGTTTTAAAATGGCATCTCCATAAGGCTGATTAAGGTATCGCTGGTTGAATTCTTCCGTAACAACATTTTTTTGNGTATCAAGATTCTTTTGGGAGAAGTCGAGTTCGAGCATTCTGTCAGATTCGAGCCAAAAACCTGTTTCAATATTTTCTGAAGGAATTGTAAGATAATAATTTGTNATATCATTGTTGGTGAAAGCATTATTTTCACCACCGACCAATTGCAAAGGAGTATCAAAGTCCGGAACATTTCTTGATCCTCCGAACATCAGATGTTCGAAAAGATGNGCGAAGCCTGTCATTGCCGGATCTTCATCTCTTGAACCAACATCGTACAGGATATTCATGGCAACAAGAGGGGTGGATTTATCTTCGTGCACCAGAACCCGCAAGCCATTTTCAAGAGTAAATCTTTTATAATTTATCATATTGAAATGCTTCTAAATTTTATTATGGTTACTTATTTCAATACAAAGGTTCACAAAGGTCATGCCTAATAACCTCAAATATTCTACTGAATCACTTTGTACGTTACAATAAAGCGGTGGTAGAATCTTATATGGTGACAAACATAATTAAAAAACAGCGAAGGTTTAGTATTGTTTTTATATTTGCATAATTATGTCAGGAAACCTTTTTTTCAGGAAACTTCTACATCAAAACCTTTTTGAGATTGATCAGGTTAAACTGGTTTACTTTCTGAGTCTGATTGTAGGCTTACTAAGTGCTTTTGCAGCAGCCATTCTTAAGTATTCAATTCATTATCTTCATAGTCTGCTAACAGTCGGAATAACGACCAGGTCGGGAAGTTTTTTATATCTGGCATATCCGCTGATTGGGATGTTCCTGACTGTTTTATTTGTCAGATATGTTGTTAAGGATAATATCGGACATGGCATAAGCAGGATATTATTTGCAATTTCAAGGAAGAAGAGCCATCTGAAGTCGCATAATACCTGGAGTTCAATAGTTGCAAGCACTCTTACCATTGGATTTGGAGGTTCGGTTGGTGCCGAGGCACCTATTGTACTTACCGGATCTTCAATTGGTTCTGCATTAGGCAGGTTTTTTAAGCTCAATTATAAAAATATTACCCTGCTTATCGGATGCGGAGCTGCAGGAGCTGTCTCAGGGATATTTAAGGCTCCGATTGCAGGAATTGTTTTTACCCTGGAAATTCTGATGCTTGATCTGACTATATCTTCTATTGTGCCACTTCTTATTTCGTCGGTTACAGCTGCTACTGTTGCATATTTTCTGATGGGAAACAAGGTACTTCTTTCTTTTAATGTTGAGGGCGCTTTTAACATCTCCAATATTCCATGGTACCTTTTACTTGGAGTAGTCTCAGGATTGATCTCACTATATTTTTCCAGGATGACATTATTCCTCGAGGGTGGTTACAGTAAAATCAAGAACTCTTACCTTAGGCTTTTACTTGGAGGGATTGTGTTGGGATGCCTTATATTTCTTTTTCCTCCTTTTTACGGAGAAGGGTATGACACATTAATGTCGTTGCTGCAGGGTAATACTGATTTGATTAATCATAACAGTATTTTTGGCAGCTTTTCCGGAAGTTTTTTGGTAACAGCACTTTTTATGGCAGGACTAATACTGCTAAAGGTAATTGCAAGCAGCTCGACAAACGGTGCAGGGGGAGTTGGGGGCATCTTTGCACCTACATTATTTATCGGCGGAATAAACGGGTATCTGTTTGCCAGTATTTTAAAAAAGTTTACGTATATTGATCTGCCGGATAATAGATTCGTCCTGGTCGGAATGGCAGGGATGATGGCCGGAGTAATGCATGCACCGCTTACTGCCATATTTCTTATTGCAGAGATGACAGGTGGATATGATCTTCTTATACCTTTGATAATCACTTCGACAGCTGCATATATTACAACACGAAGTTTTGAAAAACATTCAATCTATCATGTTCAGCTGGCAAAAACAGGAGACCTCATTACTCATGATAAAGACAA
>JGI20214J51650_10000782_pt1 | contig 19982 bp, 12 predicted proteins | sample WetSurMetagenome_FD_51650 | JGI IMG/M metagenome (IMG submission 51650) | reverse complement strand
CCTCGCTCGGATTAGCGTTCTTTACTCATCATGAAGGTATAGCAGCTCTCATATTCATGCTTTCATATACTGCATTCTTTGCAATGAGCTGGGGCCCTGTCACATGGGTTATGCTGTCAGAGATATTCCCTAACAGCGTGCGCAGTGCAATGTCTATTGCAGTGGCAGCACAATGGATCGCAAACTGGATGGTCTCCCTTACATTCCCTATAATGAACGACAACCAGTGGCTTACACAACAATTTAACCATGGCTTCGCCTATTGGATATATGGAATTATGGGCATACTGGCCGCAGTGTTTGTGTGGAAGCTCGTCCCTGAGACAAAAGGGAAATCTCTTGAGGAGATTGAAAAACTTTGGAAGAAATAAACATCTCCTAATAAAAAAGGAAGAAAAGCCCCGACTGATTTTACCAGGCGGGGCTTCTTTTTTGATGGCATCAATGTAGCTGTTAGCTGGCTGTTTCTGTCAGGCTATTGAGGTATTTCATGTCTTCTTTTGCAATTTCAAAATCTATGTCGAAGTTTCCGACAATGCGCTCAGGGGTCACTGATTTTGGCAGTGGAACCACTCCGTTCTCAATGAGATACCGGATACATATCTGAGGCAGTGTCCTGTTGTATTTTTGGGCAATACCGGCAATCTCCTTGTTAGCCAAAATCTTCCCTGTGGCAAGAGGGGAGTAGCCCTCAACGAGGATATTGTTTTCCTGACAGAACGTTGTAATGTCATCTTCAGTATATCCGATATAATATTTTATCTGGTTTGCCATCGGTTTAATTGTGCAGGTGTCAAGTATGGCCATAATATCTCTCACATTGAAATTTGAGACACCAATGGCACGGCAGCTTCTGCCTTCGTATATCTTTTCCATTGCTTTCCAGACCTCAATATTTTCTTTTGTATAATCGGCCCCTTTTTCACTCCATGGCCAGGGAGCATGAATGAGGTAAAGATCAACATAACCAAGGTCAAGATTCTTAATGGTCTCATCATATTTTTTCAGAGCCTGGTCATAGTTCTTTATTTCTGCCGGCAGCTTTGATGTGATGAAGATACTGCCCCTGTCTATTCCACTGTCACGTACAGCGCGCCCAACACTCTTTTCATTACCATAGGCAAGCGCAGTGTCAATATGCCTGTACCCGGCTTTCAAGGCATGCATAACTGAATTATATGCTGATTCTCCATTTGGAACCTGCCATGTACCAAACCCGATGACAGGAATTTTAACGCCGTTTGACAAGACAAAAAAGTCGTTTGTTGTTCTCATAATATTATTTATTGACTATTTCTATACATTTTATTTATTAATATTTAAAAATAACCATTCACACACATTTTTGTTTATTGCACATTGTAATAGTTAAAACCATGTATTGCAAAAAGCTTAAAACTGTTAAGGTTAAAATTTCCTGACTGTTTGTGACTTTTTATTTCAAATGTTATTTACTCCGGGCATTTATTAGAGAACAATTAGTATAACTACCTGATAATTTCATCGCTGTATTTGATTAGTATTTCACTTTTTTTTCACTAAAACGGGATTATTTTTTAAGCACTGTTTCTCTACCTCTCATTTAATGGTCTAGCCAAGCATATAAAAAATAAATTAAGAAAAAGATAAATAATTAGAAAAAATAATTTAAAATAACTATATTGCAGAAACAAAATATCGAGCAATAACTATTTTAAATGGCATATAATTTTATAATAACTTAATTTTAAGTGTTTTTTTAGTTTTTAATCTAAGAAAGATATGTTATTAAAGGAAATTGGGAAAAGGATTAATAAATAAAGCATAAAGAGATATTGACAGTTATAAAAATTAAAACTATGATGAGAGAAAACAACATGTTAACCTGAAAAACTTGAACCTGCATTTACTTATCGTATTGCTGGTTCTTATTGGTTTAATTAAATTCAATTCTGTCAGATAGGGCAGAAATTATCACTTAACCAATTACTTATCAAACTATGAAAAAAAAGCATTGTAATCCTTTTGCATCTCCGGGGATGGAAAGAACTGCCTCATTACTATGGCGGTTCCCGGTGCTGCTTGCTTTATTCTTTGCCATTAGTATTTCGGCTGAAGGGTTTAATGGCGGATTAACCATTCAGGGAAAAATCACTGGTAAAGTAACAGATGCGCAAACTGGAGAGACTCTTCCGGGCGTATATGTAATTATCCAGGGTACTACAATAGGTACCTCTACCGATGCAAACGGAAGTTATTCTATTTCCGTTACAGATAAGAACTCTGTTCTGGTCTTTTCATTCATTGGGTACGTTTCAGTAAATATACCTGTTGGGGACAATGCAACGATTGATGTTAAGCTTGTTCCTGATGTTAAATCACTTGATGCTGTAGTGATCGTTGGATACGGAACACAGAAGAAAGCATCGTTAATAGGATCTGTAGCAACAGTAAAATCTGAGGAGATTATGGAAGCTCCGCTGCCAAACGTTTCTCAGGCTATAGTAGGAAAACTTCCGGGTCTGGTAACTCATCAGAGTTCAGGTCAGCCGGGGGAAGATGATGTTGATATTCTTGTAAGAGGTTTCAGTACATATAATAATTCTGCCCCTCTTGTTCTTGTTGACGGAATTGAACGTTCATTTAACACACTTGACCCTGCTGAAATAGAATCTGTGACAATATTGAAAGACGCAGCTGCATCAGCTGTTTATGGTGTTCGTAGTGCAACAGGTGTAATTCTGGTAACCACAAAAAGAGGTAGTGAAAGCAAACCCACAGTAACTTTTACAACATCATATACTTTAAGTGCAAATACCAGGATGCCAAAATATCTTAATGGTGAAGAATATGTAAAATGGTACAATTATGCCGATGAAATAAACGGTCGTTCTCATACTTTTTCAGATGAGGTGGTTGACAAAGTGAAAAATGGCGATCCGAATGGTATATATGGCAATACAAACTGGACCAAAACGATGTTAAAACCGGCATCTGTATTGCATAATAATATCTCTGTAAATGGAGGAACAAAAAATGTAAAATATTTTGTTTCTCTTGGAAACCTTAACCAGCCTGGTATTATTAAACGGGTCAATTACAACAGGTATAATCTCCGTTCAAACATTGACGCAAAGATTACTGATCAGTTTTCACTTTCACTTGATGTCGGTGGAAATGTTGCCAACAGCGGCAGTCCTCAGATTGCAAACTTTACTGGTAATGGGAATTCAGTATCAACTAACCTGATGAATATGATAATTAGTGCTCCGCCATATCTTAAAGCTTATTCTCCGGACGGGTTGCCACTTACATCTTCGCTTCTGCCTGGTAACAATCCTGCGGCAGCCAGAGATCTTTCAGGATTTTATAACACTGACAATACAACTCTTCAGACAAATCTGACACTTAAGTATGACGTCCCTTTTATTAAAGGATTATCATTCAAAGTTGCAGGTAGTTACGACAGGAATTATTATCATACAAAATCATTTTATACTCCTTATTATTTATATATGGTTGATATTTCCAAAGCTTCACCTGACCTTGTTGAGACTGCATCGCCATATGGTACTTACGTCCAGTTGAGTGAAGGCTTTACCCAATATCACAGATCTACGGCACAGGAATATATTACTTATAAAAACACTATCGGAAAGGGAGACCTTGATTTCCTTTTCGTTGCTGAACAATCTGAATATAAAGCAACCAGTGCTGGTATTTATGTGGAAGATTTTGATCTTAATGATATCCCTGAGATTTCTTATGGCAAAAATGTGACTACCAATCCTACAGGTTCAAGTTATATATCACATAAATGCGGTTGGGTTGACAGAATCAACTATGTATATGATAATAAATATCTGATTGAAGTATCTTCCAGAATTGATGCATCGACAAATTTCCCCAAGAAAAACAGATATGGTTTCTTCCCTTCAGCATCAATCGGATGGCGGGTAAGTGAAGAAAACTTTTTCAGAAACCTGAAAACTCCTATAACGAACCTTAAGCTAAGAGCATCAATCGGATCTTTGGGTAATGATAATATGCCTGATGATTATGAATATCTGCGCTTTATGAAACTTACAACCTCGCCGGTTGCACATTTTGGGACTAAAAACGTAAATGGACTGTATACAACTGCTCCTGCTAACCCTGACCTGACATGGGAAACCACAACAACCACAAACGGAGGTTTTGACATGGACTTATGGAACGGACTTTTGGGTGTTCAGTTTGACTATTTCTATAAATATACCAAAAATATTCTTGATTACGTATCTAATTCTTATCCTCCTTCAGTCGGTGGAAATTACCCTGAAACTGCAAATGTGGGTAGTTTTGATAATCGCGGATTTGAGTTGGTGTTAACTCATAAAAACAAGATAGGTGACTTTAACTATTCGGTTTCAGGTAATATATCATGGGCTCATAATAGGATACTTAAAGCAAATGAATCTGCTGGTATACCTGAGTATGAAAGCGTTATCGGCAAATCAAATGGTACTAAAATAGGGTTTGTTTCACAAGGTCTTTTTAAGACAGATGATGAAGCAAGGACTTCTCCTAACGTTTATTCTTCAGCCGAAGCAGGAGATATAAAGTACAAAGACCTTAACGGTGATGGCAAGATAACTTACGAACAGGATAAAAAGATAATAGGCAAAAGCAATTACCCGGAACTGAATTATGGCTTTAATTTTACTTCTTCATGGCATAACTTTGACTTCTCATTCCTGGTTCAGGGTGCCGCTATCTGTAATATAGCTTTGATGGGTAACTATCCGGGTATTGGGTGGGACGACACCAATTATACCCGTACATTCTATAATTATGGGAATACTCCAAAGTATCTTGTTGCCGGCTCATGGACTCCGGATAAGCCCAATAATAAATATCCGCGACTTGACAATCAGTGGAGAGCTGAAAATAACTGGGCTTCATCAATGTGGATACTTAACGGAGCCTATGTGAGATTGAAAAACGTTGAATTGGGCTATACTTTGCCAAAGAGTCTTCAGGATAAGCTTAAGGCATCGCTGAAACTTTATGTTGCTGCAACAAATGTAATAACGGTTTCTTCATTCAAGTACGTCGACCCTGAGGCACCTGATGTAAGTAACGGGTATTATCCTCAGCAAAAAACATTCAGTTTGGGAGCAACACTTATATTCTAACTATCAAATGAATGGAATTATGAAAAAATATCTAGTATATTTTATAATCATTACCACATGCTTTTTGACAGCGTGTGATGATTTTCTTACTCCCGATCCTACTGATAAGTACCCCCAGTCGGTTGCCTTCAGCAGTGTGGAACATACAAAGCTATATGTAAACTCATTTTATCCGATTCTTAAGAACTACGGTCTTTTCGGTGGAGAATATCTTGGCGGATGCCTTTATGTTGACGGGTTGACAGATATTGAGAAAACTGCCGGTAGTACAATAGGTATAGATGGTGCTATTGCAAACATTTATGCAACTGAACCATCTCAGATAACTATAGATCAGAACTCACTTGGTATATGGTCTGATGCCTATACTTCTATTCGCTTATTAAATGAGTTTTTGGATGGCATTGATGAAAATGCAACATACAGCGATTCTTATAAAAACCAGTTCAAGGGCGAAGTTCATTTCCTGAGAGGTTACCTCTATTTTCTTCTCATGAGAAATCATGGAAGTGTCATTCTCCTTTCAACTCTTACTTCAGAGAAGAATAACCCGAGGAGTGAAGCCAGCGCTTGCTGGGATTTTATTGAGAGTGATTTTGATTATGCAGCTGAAAACCTGCCTTCTTTATGGTCTGGTGACGATGCAGGCAGATTAACCTCAGGTGCTGCTTATGCAATGAAATCAAGAGCTATGCTTTACGCCGAACGCTGGCAGAAAGCATACGATGCAGCCAGTAAGGTAATGGATCTCAAAACCCAGGGTGTTTATAAGCTCAATGACTCGTATGCCGATGCTTTCGGCTCATACGCAAATGATGGCAATAAGGAATCCATACTTGAATTCAATTACAGCTATCCTTTGCTTATTCATTACTATGACAACCTTGTAAGTCCTGGTGGTGATAACCCGGGATATGGCGGCGATATACAGCCAACACAAGAGCTTGTTGAGTCTTATGAAAAAGCCGGCGGAGGTACTGTTGACTGGTCTCCATGGCACAAGATAGGGGCAACAACAACCCCGCCATGGGCAAGTCTTGAACCCAGATTCCAGGCTACAGTTCTTTACAACGGAGAAACATGGAAAGGACGGGAAATAGAGACATATGAAGGTGGCAAAGACGGATGGGTTGCTTATCCGCCTGTAACAGGAGGAAACCTTGGATATTCTGTAACAGGATATTATTGCAGAAAGAATGTGGATGAAACACATACCGACCTTGTAAACGTGGAGAGTTCAAAGACAATGGTAGAGATTCGTCTGGCAGAAGTATATCTTAACCTTGCAGAAGCAGCTTATCAGCTCGGGAAAACAGGTGAGGCAAATGATGCTGTAAATGCTGTCCGTCACCGCGTTGGATTACCTGATCTGAACCTCTCAGGTACTGCCTTATACACTCAGATAAAGACAGAAAGGAAACTTGAACTGGCAATGGAAGGTCAGCGTTACTGGGATCTTAGAAGATGGAAAGATGCAGTCAGTGTTCTGAACGGATTATATGTGCATGGCATTAAACCTGTTCTTGGAGACTCAGGGTTTACATATGACTATATAATATGTGATGATGCTCCGCGTCAGTTCCTCGATAAATTCTATGCTTTCGGCATACCGTCGGCAGAACTTGAAAACAATTCGGCTTGCCGGCAGATCACCGGCTGGTGATTCATTTGATAATCAAAAAAAGAAATAGCTATGAATAAAGTATTATATATTCTGATAGGCTTATCTCTGGTTCTGCTAAATAGCTGTGAAGATATTGACTCAGCTTATAAAGTGAAGAGTTCCAGCAACAAAATGACTACTTTACTGGCAACCTTTGCTGACGGAACAGGAGGATTCAGTCCTGTGGAATCGGAACCATATCCCGATAACATTACAATTAAAGTACCCTGGTACTACCCTGAAGGATCATATAATGAGACAAAACTCGATAGCATGTTCCTTACAGCAACTCTGCCAAACAGTTCTTACATGAAACCGGCATTCGGCCTTACAAATTTATCACAACCGGTAACCTTTAAGCTAACTTCTCAAAACGGCGATGTGCAGACTTATACTGTTACTGCAGTAAGAACACGAAGCAGCAAATGCGAGGTTAAATCATTTAAGCTGAATGAGGCAAATATTGATGCAGTGATTGTCGGCAATAAGATAATTATTCCATTTACAACCACAGATCTTTCAAGCCAGACTGCAACAGTTTCTCTTTCTTACTATGCAACCATTTCTCCTGATCCGGCAACGGTTCATAATTATAACAACCCTGTTGAATATACTGTCACTGCCGATGATGGCACCCAGGCAGTTTATACAGTACAGATGGGCGCAGTTGTGAAAGTTGCACAGGGCTTTGCTCAATCAAAAGTGCTATGGTCAAAATCAGCAGGAGATCTCTCCTTTGATGATTATGCCCAGATATCAATGGCTGTAAGTGGTGATTATCTGGTATTACCAACATCCAATGAATGGGTTTCCGGCTCAACTGTTAAATACTATAACCGTAAAACAGGTTCCTACGTCGGTACAATGGATGTGACCGGTGCAAACGGCATTTATTCTGTTGCCAGCGACACAAATGGTGTTATTGTTGGAATAAATAACCTCTATGCCAGTGAATACGTCCGCCTCTTTACATGGGATAATGTAACATCAGCCCCTGTGTCTCTGGCGACAAGTACCAACTGGACATGTGTGGCAAGCTCTTTCTATGGCAGAAAGCTTTCTGTCTATGGAGACCTGAAGAAAAATGCTGTTATAATGTCAACTACTGATGGGACAAATGGAGGTGGTGCAAACTACGCTCTCAGGTGGACTGTAGTGAACGGCGCCGTCGTCTCACAGGATCCTGAGGTAATTGTCTACCCATCAGCATTCGGTTATGTCGCAAAAGCTGTGCCTGTTGGAGCTGAGTCAACATCCAATTACTTTCTCTGCTCGAACTATTCAAGCTTTATCGACTATGTGAATGGCTCCACAAACGGCATAATAACATCCTTCAGCTCAGGATGGCTTGAGGCACCCCGTGGTGCAACTCCGGCGTTGACATACTTTGAATTTAACAAAGCAAAATATGCTGCAGTAATTGATGCAAGTGCATACAGCTCTGCCATGCATATTTTCAATGTCACCTCTTCATCGAGAATTTCGACATCATATTCTGACAGTTATTACTCAACATTCCATGCTTTGGACGGAGAAGCAGATTATCTTGCTTGTCCTTCCGCAAACTGGAATATTACAGGTGAAGTAGCCGTCAGTCCTGTCTCAGCAGACAGATATACAATAGATGTATATTTTCTATGTACAAATGGAGGAATCGTAGCATATGAATTAAGCTGCGTTGACCCTAATGCAATAGGTAAGTAGTGATTACCAGAGCAGCAGGATAACTTTCTTATCCTGCTGCTCTTTATTTTTTTCATTTTATTTTGATGTAATAAATCAACGTTTTTCCATAATAAATAGCCAAACTTGCATTATGAAGATTGCCAACCGATACTTACTATACTTCTTTGCTTTTATTGCCCTTCTGACTGCCGTATCATGCGGTGACGGAGGATCACTGCTTCCGCCTGACCATAACAACACATCAGATACGGACACAGTAGTAACCAATATGCTTAGCAAAACGCCGGTATTATTATGGATTGAAGCCGCAGCAAATTTTGAGCGTCTGGGAACAGCAGAAAAGATGGCAGCAATATTCAAAAAGGTTGCCGACATGGGTGTGACCGGAATAGTGGTAGATGTAAAGGGAATAACCGGTCTGGTAAGCTACAACTCCTCAATTGCCGCACAACTGAAAACATGGAATGGATTTACACAGGCTGATAACTTTGACTATCTGGGTAATGCAATAACCGAAGCAAAAAAAGCAGGCCTTAAGGTATTTGTCTCAATGAGTGTTTTTGCAGAAGGAATGAATTACAACGGGACCAAGTACGGCAAGGTTTTTAACGATGCTACATTCTCAACGCTTCAGAGCCAGGTAGTCAATGCTTCCGGGACGGTGAAGAAAATTACTGATGTATACTCTTATGGAATGCTTAACCCGGCTCAACCGGCAGCCCAGGCATACGAACTTTCTCTTATTAAAGAGGTTGTAAAAAATTACAACTTTGATGGCTTTGTTCTTGACTATTGCCGTTATTATGATATCTGTGCTGACTTTTCAGACTATTCACTTAACAGCTTCAAAGAATGGGCTAACCTTTCTTCGGTCAGCACAACTGATATTGTAAAGTCATGGATTACTTCATATGGATCAGTAGTGCCATATGTTACCGGGACATATTATAAAAAGTGGATAGAGTATCGGGCACATACCATTCACGATTTCGTCAGTGATGCAAGGGATGCCGTAAAGGAAATAAAACCACACCTTGCATTCTGCTCTTACTCAGGGGCCTGGTATGATTCATATTATTATGTAGGAGTCAACTGGGCAAGCAAAACATACGACCCTTCAGCAAACGGTTATTCGGAATGGGCTACATCGACCTATAAAAATACCGGGTATGCGGAGCTTATTGACATGTTCATGATGGGCAATTATACACCTGCTCTTAATGGTTCGGGATGGTGGACAGTAAGCGGACAGATAACCGGTGCAAAGAACATCCTCAATGACGCCAATGTGCTATATGGAGGAATTGATATAGGCAATACATCGTGGTCGGATCTGTCTAATATGCATGATGCAATTACAATGATACTTCAGCGCACAAGTGGTATAATGTTATTTGACCTGGTCCATATAGATGATCCTGCAAATAATCAGTTTAACAAGCAATTGTATAATGATATAGGCGATGCCATTGCCGACGGACTCAATAAATAAATAATCAAATATATTGAAGAGGGCTTTTGTTTATCAGAAGCCCTCTTCCTTATTTTTGGTTCATCCTGATTTTGTATATCACCGGAAATTCCGCCTGATTCTTTACGGTTCTCTAATTCTGGAAAAGTGGCTTTTCGAAAGGATTAAAGAGAGCGTCAAGCCAGCAGGCTATTTCTTTGCGGGTGATCGGTTCACTTGTATTTTTGTCAGAAATCTTCATAGAAGGCTGAAGACTTGAATTTAACAAATGAATGAAATCTGAAAAACTGATTTTCTCAACTTTGGCTCGATATATCTTATACAAAATCCGCAGAGCATACTTTCCGGAAATATTGTTCATCTTACCTGCCGTTGGTGTAGGATCTACGGGCGGCTGATCCTGATTGTTCAGAATTATTACAATGTTCTCTAATTCAGCTTTTGTCACAAGCTGATCAGGATAGAAGTAACTTTTGTTTGCCCAGCCTTCTGAGATAAGTGAACCTCTCATCAGTCCGCATAAAGCTACTCTTTGTACCTGCTGAAATGACGGATCGGCAGGAGTCACATCAATATACGGAACCAGCCAGCATCCGGCATTTAAAAGACTTTGCTGCAACTCTCTGACATTAATCAGGCGAGGTTCAATCCCATGCCTGATACAAAGTGCGGCAGCACAACCGGCAGCCTGACCAATGAGCATAACCGATGGCTGAAGTCTTGTGCAACCATTGACAATATGGGTTACAGAAATGCTTTTTTCTGCAACGATAAGACCATCCATTGTTTTAGGAATAAGGCAACCATATGGAACTGAAAATGATGGCACCTTTTCAATCCCATATATTATTTTTACAGGCATTTTCTTGTGGTGCAGATCAAGCGGATAGTCTCCGACTGATACGGCATATTTATAAAACGGGCGTTGATTATTCTTGTACGGATCAGATACATCGGCATTACGGAGTTGAATGACCCCTTCGAGACGCCGGCTTTCCCTGTAGTATGGATATATTGCCAGGCGATCCTTGGTAGGAAACTCGTCATCGGCAAGCCCGAGACTTTTGTAACCGGCTCTTGTCTGTACGAAATAGATCCATCCAAGTGTATGATCTTTAGCTTTTAGCCATGCTTTCTTACGGGTATAATAATCCATTTCAAGGTCATTAAGATAGTAATCATTGCCACTTTCCGGCCAGTTAATCATATATTTAGAGTTTGGCAGTCTGCCATATTTCAGCATATAATCACAATCATACAGATTTTCAGAAACGGTATTGCATCCGCAATTACATGTGCATTCATATAACGACGAATCATAATTATCCGGTTTGGGGATTGTTCTGTCAGTCTTATCACCATAATCCCTGAGCACCGCAACGTAGGTTATATCCTGGATGATGTCAGTGGAGTCAGCCGGCGCCCCGGCCTCCCCGGTTACCATTCCTGAATCCTGTCCAATGTGATATCTGCAGCCTGCCATCGCCATCAGATCTCCAGTTTCCGTTGCATCAACAGTGACTTGTGCATTAACTACCAGAGTATCCGTAGCCTCTTCATTCAGGAATTCTGCTCCTGTTACTTTCCCTTCATTTATCAGGCACCTGATTATATGATATCCATTGATTGTAATAATACGGTTTTCCTGACTCACCATTCTGTTAAAAATCATATTGCCGACATGAGGTTCAAATTGTGTGTTACTAACCCAACCTGTTGCAACGGCATCAGGACCTCCATAATAATCATATATATGATTCCGGAACTCTCCCCATATTCCTGATGGTAAAAGATTATTCCCATCTGTGGCTGAAACGCCGGCAGAGGTAAGCATCCCTCCAAGCCATGGTGATGATTCTACCAGTACTACAGAAGCGCCACCTCTTGCAGCCTGTATTGCTGCCGCTGTGCCACTTGCTGTGCCTCCAGCAATCAAAACATTTACATATATTGTTGAATTAGCCCGAAGTGAGTTAATTCCTGTCACTAATAAAATTATCACTATTAGCTTCTGACAATAAATCCTATTTATCTTCTGATTAGCCATAATTATAAATATCATTTACAAACGGAATACTGAAATTAAGACTTATTGAATTTAGGATTCTTTCCAACCAGGTTAATTTGAGTACAGTGCCGATGTATTACTTTATTATCTTTTTAATAACAGGTTCAAGGGATTCGGCAATTCTTAACATTCCAAGGTCATTTGGATGAATTCCATCAACGGTACCTTCATGATCATACCCAATCATCCCATCTGATTTTTTGTAATAAATATTACTGATTCCTGAGGTCTTAAGATATTTAAATGCTCTGTATAATTCTGCGTTCTTTTTAACAGGTTCCATAGCCACATTCCCTGAAAGGATGTTTTCAAATTGGATACTTTCGACCAGTAAAACAGGTGTTTCCGGATGGCTCTTACTAAGCAGCTTTACCAGATTAACTGTGCGTTCATATACCTCATCGGCTTCGGTATTCGGATTACAATCAAGCACATAAAGTGCAGCATCGATCTTGCACATTACATTTCCTACTGACATTTCGCAGTTGCCGTTCCCACTGAAGCCCATATTTATGAAAGCTCTGTCCAGTTTTCTTGATAATATATTGGTAAAAGCCATGCCCGGCCGTGAGGCACACCCACCCTGAGCAATACTGGTCCCATAATAGACAACAGGCTTTTTTGCGATCAGATAATCTTTTTTTGGTTTTGATACGTCAGCATCTGATTTAATGCCAATGGACAATGAGTCTATGCCATTATACAGAGAAAGATTTAAAAGATATTCCCTGTATTCCTTCTTATTTGTCTGAACGAGAGTATATTCATTTTCTATTCCTTTTATTCTGCCCGTGCTGATGTACCTCCATTCACCATCAATCATCGCATACAGATCGATCCCACTGACGCCGGTACTTGCCATATGATCCATTGAAAAATCTGAAGAAGAGACCCACCTGACTTTAATATATGATGAATTGGTGGCGAACCTGATAGAAATACCTGCACAATCCTGACTGAGGGCCCATACTTCTTTACGTAAGCTGTCTTTATACTCAGTGGGGAAACGATGGTAGTTTCTTTCGTTATGAAAACGCCCAATAATTGCAAAAGATTGACCATCAAAGTATTTAGTTGAGTCTAAAGAAAGGATAAATTGACCGGATACTAAACAAGAAATATGCAGGGATGCAAGAAAAATCAGTGTGTGTAAAAATCTATTCTTTTTCATCTCGGGTTATTGTGGGGACTAATTGCATGTTATGTTTTGAACAGATACTTTTTCTTTGATGCAATGGCACTCAGCCATGCAACAAGCAAGGTAATAATAATTGCTTTTATTGTTTGCCACAAAGGCTGGTTTGAGAACTGTCCAAATAAAGCATCAACTCCTGTCAGTGCAAGAACCGGTACCACAAGGTTACTGCCTGTAAAATAGGCAAGAGTTGCATTCTTGCCACTTCCACTTAAAAGGAAGAAAGCTTTTTTATTTTTTTTAAGGTCAATAACAATGCTGAAAACTATTAACATCAACATTGCCATCCCGGCTGTAAGAACAAGGTAACCAAGAGTTGCAGGATCCTTCTTTATTCCACCCTGAACGGGTTCGACAATGAGTCCGGGTATGACAAAAAAAGTACTTCCAAGGAATAGTTTATGAATAAGCGGTTTGAAATTCGATTCCCATCTCTTTATCAGGAAAAATGATATTAAAAGACCTGTAACGGCCCAGATGAATACGGGAATAAGTACTCTCGAATAAAGGCCGCAAACTATAACAACATTTATTGACAAAAGGATCAATGCAAGAAAAGCCGACATGATGCCGTTCTTTTCATAAATCTCTTCAGACTGATTACTGAAAAAGTCCTTAACAACAGTACCTGCCCAAATTCCGGGTATTAATATCATAAGGTATTTGAGATAGGCCCAGGAAAGGAGCCATGGGACGGGGGAGTAATTCCATATTTTAGTTATCCAGCTATCTGTTATCCCGGATGTGATATACATTGAGGTAATAAGTACCCAGAATGCAGTAAGAATAACAAGAGAGCCTCTTGAAACAAGCTGAATTATACCTCCGAAAAGTGAAATACAGGCAAGGATCATAATAATGATATCGAAACTATTAAAGGATAGGGAAATAATTCCAGCGGAGTTTAATATCAAAATGAAAACTGAAAGCAAAATTGCTCCACCTGCATTTATAATTCTTTCACTTTTTTTTATTGCAGATTTATCTGGCAGTTTAATAAAAGTAGATACCAGAAGGAAGAATCCAAGCAGGCAGAAGAGCCACCTGTTGACACCTGTTTCAGTGATTACCCATGGTCTGATATAAAAGATGAAAAATGCAAATAACGAAAGAGCTATCCATCTGTAAATATTATTGCCAATGACTTTAAGGGTGCTATCTCCTCTGCGCAGTCTTGATGAGATTGCAAACGGTATGGCTGCACCCATTGAAAATATGAAAAACGGGAAAACAAGGTCAACCCATGATATGCCTGGTATGTTGGGCTGAAAAGCATGAGTTGGTGGTGGCTCCTGGGCATGATACATCCATCCTGGTAGAACACCTCCAAAAGGTATAGCCCCCGACAGAACCATCATTAAAATTGCTAACCCCCGCAATGAATCAAGCGATTCAGATCTCAGTACTGTTTTGTTTTCCATATGTTCCTATTCTTTTGTTGCGGAGGCCTTCCAACTCAACTTCGAGGCTATTTCCGGGATAAGTATATCTGCAATCTTTTGCTGCCCTCTTACCGAGGGATGTTCATCAGAACCAAAATCTTCATCTTTATTTAAAAGTGCTTTAGGGATCTCAACAAAAAACAGGTTGTCATCCCTATCATTTACCTTTATTTTCTCTGTCACTTCTTTGATGTACGATAAACAGGGATCACCGATCAATGGACCGCAAACGCAGAATACAGGTATATATCCGTAGTTACTTCTTATGGTGTGTATGAGATTTATATACCCAGACTGAAAGACGTCCTTATCAGGATATGGCTGTGTCGAAAAGTCATTAGTGCCAAGATTTACGACTACAACATCTGGCTTCCACCTGTCGAAGTCCCACTTTAATGAATCGGTACCGTCAAAAGTTCTTAGATATTTTACAGGCATCTGAGGGTCAACACTCACTTTAAGTGAATCTCCATAATGTCTTACAATCCCTAACCCGGAATGGGCTACAATAAAATAGTCTGCATCAAGGTCTCTCGATGTAACAGACGCATATGATAAATAGTTGTTTTCTGTTTCGGGCAAAAACTTATCGTGTCTGCTTGCACCTTCTACACCGTATCCGCATGTTATAGAGTTACCTATAAACTCAATACGATGGGACGGGAGGTCATTCCACTTGAATACCTTTGCTTTGCCATCAATTATCAGACCTTTAAATGCTGATCTGCCAAGAAACGCTTCGGTACGTCTGTAAACTTCAAGTTTATGTCTTCTGCCCGAAAGATTCCTGGATATCCAGATTGTATCATTGTTCAGACAAGAGATTGTTTTTTTCTGTTTTCCGTCGATGAAAACATTGAACTGAGCACCTGATGGCCCGTCAAGAAGTAATCCCAGGGTTTTTCCCGTGAACCTGCAGCGGAAATATGTTCCTGGCCAGTCAGAAACTGCTTCCATACTATTACTAAAGGCATATCTTCCTACGTAGCTTATGGAGCTGTCACAGGCATTAATTTTCTTATAAAGTTTTCCTGAGCAGGAGGGAAGGATCAGAATCAGAGTCAGGAGAATAAATTTGAGAGTATTCTTCATATTGATTGATATTATTTGAGATTCAAAAATCAGCTTCTGAAAAAACTCCTGATCATCAAAAAAAATGATCAGGAGCACTAATCCAAAATTAAAAACAATTCCACCCCTGCAATCACATCACCCTATATTATTTGCATTTTTCAAGTGTTTTCCATGCCTGGTATAAGCCTCTCGGTATATGGAAACATCCTTTCCATTTTCCGCCTTTTAGAGTTAACAGAACTTCTCCCTGCCGGTTCAGGTAACCAAACCATTCAGGATTTTCATTATCTCTGAAATGATTCCAGGTATAATCATGAAGTTTTTCAGCCCACTGAAGACATTCTTTTGATCCGGTAAGCTGGTAGCCTTTCAAGGTACTTATCAGGCTCTCCACGTGTACCCACCAGAGTTTCTGGTCCCATTCCAGTTGTTGCGGCGGGAACCCTTTGCGATCCATATAATAGTATATCCCTCCATACTTGTCATCCCATCCCTTGTCAAGCATCTTAAGTGTGATCTCTGTTGCTTTAGTAATGAGGTCTTTCCTGCTAAGGCGTACGCCGAGGTCCATGATGAACCACATTGCTTCAATCGCATGGCCCGGGTTAAGAACACGGCCTTCAAATGAATCAGACAATTCTCCCTGAGGGGTTATATTCTCAACAATAAGACCAAGCTCCGGCCTGTAAAAGCGATCCATTATAAGATGAATGCAGTTTTCAATTGTCTTGTCAATTGTCTCCTTTGGAAGAAGGTGTTCAATCTCAAGCGACAGGTTACAAAGTATCATTGGAAGGGCAAAGTTCATCAATGGGCGCGTGGCATTAACGTTTTTATTATAAATGCCCTTGGGATTATCCTGTTTTGACAATATATTATCGAAAGTTCTTTTTGCAATTTCGGCATATTCCTCGTTGCCTGTGGCTTTGTAAAGTTGACCGAAAGCCATGGTGGCAAAACAATATGAAAAAATATTATATGGCTGAACCAGCGGATCCCCTTGCCTGGTAACAGAAAAATACCAGTTAAACATACCATCGTGGCCATATTTTTTAAGGAATTCTCCTCCCTGGACAGCACATTTAAGCCATTCAGGCCTCCTTTCAATATAGTTATAAGCCATGGCAAAAAACCACGCCTCACGCCCCTGCAGCCAAATAAATTTGTCTGTGTCGTAGACTTCACCTTTTCTGTCAAGACAAGAGAAGTATCCGCCATAAGCATTGTCCTGTGATTTTTCTAACCAGAAAGGAATTATGTTGTTATAAAGTTCGTCCTTATATAATGATGCAATATTGCAGAAATCCATGTTAATAATATTAATTTAAACAGATTGATTATTTATGAACTCCAGGTACCTGTCGTATAGATGGCCTGCCTGTAAGTAAGCTGACTGAGGACTCATAAAATGAGAAAATTCAAATGTTATGGCATTTTCAATTCCAGCCTGTTCGGCCAGATTGAGCTTTAGCCTTAGTTTTTCCCATTTAATGGGCAGAAACTTAATTGGCATATCCCTGTCAAAGGTCTCTGAGTTAGTCCAGCACTCGAGGCCATATTTGTTTGCCATGCTTTTATTAAGTTTAAGAAAATTGACAAGGTCGTCAAATTCAACGTGGCCATCCTGAAAGGCAACAATATCTACGCTGCCTGCGATACCTGAGAATATTTCACTCCATTCCTCCTCATGTTGTCGGAGGGATACACCACTAACCTTTGAAGTTTCTTTTTCAAATGCATAAACATTTTTGACTCCATCAATATATGGTGAGATCAGTGTGGGTAACCCGCCTGAGACATCTTTACAATGGCGGCCAAGATTTGCATACAGGTCAATTATTTTACCTGTTTTGCGGCTACACTCCTGTGAAAGATACCATCCTTTGAATGAGCTGTATTTACCATACCGGTTCCACACCTCGTCAATGACTCTCTTATTAAGATCCACCTCTTTCTTGTAGTCACCGGATACCCAATACTTGCCTGAGTCATAAAGCCCGAAGTAAAAGTTCATATTATGCTTCTCACTCAATTCAAGAAATGTCTGCACGAGATCAACAGGAGGCTTGTAACAGTTTTCTTCTTTCATAAGAACTTCAGAAGCAAAAGTCTGCCATCGCCTGTACCCGCATCTTATTAATATTACCGTGTCAATTCCGGCTTTCTTCATATATCCAAAATCAGTATCCCATTCTTTCCTCCCCCAGTTTTGGTGAGGGATATCGTGACTGATTTCATCCAGAAAAGTGCCTTTGATTTTCATTTTAGGAATTATGATTGGTTACTTTAATCTACGTATTTGAGCCTGTTATACCAGGTGAGTTTAAGTGTCAGCGAGGTGATAACCAGCACTGCAAGTGATGCAAAAAAAGCTGTCCATTTTCTTGTAAGGAGGAACATTGGCAGAACGACCATGCTCATTTGCCACACTATGCCTATTACTACATTGAAGGCATCACGTACAAAATCCTTGTTTCCTTTGAAGTCAGGGTTTTCTGCCAGAATCAGATCGCGAACAGGCTTCCAGAATCCCCATGGACGCGTTTGTTTGTAAAAGGTTTTAATGGTTTCCGTGTCTTCCGGTTCTGTAAGATATGTTCCGACAAAAGCGGCGATGAATGACAGAATGAGAATGAAAGGAAATATATAAATGTCAGGTAATCCTGGGTACCAAACTCTGACGAGAGCTGGCATAAATGTTGACCCGACAAGACCACCTAACATTCCATAGAAATATCCATATCCATTGAATCTCCACCAAATCCATTTAAGTACGTTGGCTGCTGCGTACCCTCCATAAAGTGAAGCAGTTATCCAGAGAGTCAAAGTATTAAGTGAACCTGCAAAAAAGCCGAATCCAACGCCGATTAAAACAAGAATGAGTGAGGATAAATAACTGTATCTGATAAGTTTTTTTGACGACGCATCGGGGTTAATATATTTTTTATAGAGGTCATTTACAATATAAGCAGGTGCAGAATTTATGAATGCCGAGAAGGTTGCCATAAAGGCAGCAAGCAGACCGGCAAGAATGAGCCCTTTCAGGCCAGCAGGAATAAATCTGCTTATTGCCATTGGCAAGGCCACCTCAAAATCCATATTTTTCCCCATCGCCAGCATCTCTGGTCTGAGATATGCAAGCGCAAGGATTGTGAAGCCGGATATCATAAGATAACGTGGAATGAAAAGTACAAGAGGAGTTAATCCACTCATCTTGGCAGCTTCGGAAGGTGATTTACATGAGAGGATCCGCTGCATATCGTAACTTGGGACAGGTCCTGCAAGGCTCGAGAAAATGCCCTTAAACACCATCATCATTACGAGACATCCGAAAAGGCCAAAGCCATCTTTTGCTATTTTATCATTCAGTGCCGGCAGATGCTGACTCCAGTCGAGATTCAGATGCCACCCAAAGAATAAGTCGGACCAGCCATCGGGCGTGGCAGCAGCAATCTGGTCTGCCGAGACAGATCTGAAGGCTATCACAGCAATTGCAACTGAAGCGATCGTAAGTATTGTAAATTGCATGATCTCGGTGCTTACCACACTATACATTCCACCTTTAAGTGTGTACAAAGTAGTAATACCAATTATTATAAGGGCATAGGCATGGGCAGATGAGAGATGATAACCAAGAACTTCGGCTGACAGGTCCCACTGGAAGATATTGTTTGCAAATTTGCCTATCCCTTCAAAAAAGTAAGCTATAAAACCAATTACGCTTATAACGGCAAAAACTATCACAATAATATGAGAGAGTTTTCCTCCCTTTCCTTCTCCAAACCTGAAAGTAATCCATTGCGCGCCTGTCATTACATTTGATCTTCTCATCCAGATAGCAAGGAAGACCATAACAAATATTTGGTTCCAGACAGGCCATAACCATGGGATCCATGCGCTCTTTATCCCGTAAACAAGAAAGATGGTGACAGTCCACATTGTGCCGGAAATGTCAAACATTCCAGACGCGTTTGAAAGACCAAGGAAATACCATTTTATTTTATTGCCACCTAAAAAGTAGGTTTCAAGGTTTTTGTTTGCATGCTTTGATAGCCAAAAGCCAAGAAATAGTGAGGCTATTATATAGAAAAGCACAATGGAAATGTCGATCCAGGATAAATTCATATTGATTAGTTTAAGAGATTTTGCTTTCTTGTTATTTGGCTTTTCAGTGAGATAAAACTCTGGAGGCGTCAATTCCCTGCTTCAGAGCATCCCACAAGTTTC
>JGI20214J51650_10000781_pt1 | contig 19996 bp, 15 predicted proteins | sample WetSurMetagenome_FD_51650 | JGI IMG/M metagenome (IMG submission 51650) | reverse complement strand
AACCCGCCTCGACATATTTCTTGTAAGGATTGTGATAACACTTTGGAACGGAAACCTTTCCGTCCTTCAACGTGCATCCCTCCTTATCACCCGTGGCATATGTTGGAAGGATCTCGTTGAGGGCCATCTTCTCCGCCTCCTTGAGCATCATCAAGGCGTCCTCCTTGGAAAAATCTTTGAACGTTTCCGTCAGGAACAATTTTTCAAGACCCAGTTGTTCAAATAGAAGAAACTCCTGATCTCTCTGGTTTACCAGCAAATTACTCATACCTTGACCCCCCTTTCCATTTTTTTTGCGTCCAAAAAAATTCAAATTCATTTAGGACCGTTCTGTTCGTTGCCGTCAATTAAAAACTATTCGTTGCTAACTAAAAATCATTTCTTAGCGCCTCTCTTTGCTCATAAATGATCGTAACCAAGCGATAAATCGATATTTCTTTAAATTTTCGAGACATCTCACCTCGCTGGGAAATTGGTCAGGATGCCGTGGATATAGATGTCAAGACCTGCCTTGATGGTGCTTTGAATCACCTCTGCTCGTTTGGCCTCGATACCGGTAAATAGATAGAGCGAAATGACTCCATTCAGCATCCCCCAGATGGCATTTCGGCTCTGACGGATATTGAGCGTTGCTGGAAACTCACCCTGTTCGATTCCGTATTTGAAGACATGTTCTATAATATTGATGGTTTTGTTGGTGGTTTTAATGATGTGGTTATTGAGATCCTCCGGCAGATTCATATCGGTGGTATGAAGCATAAAGGTCATGAGAATTCTGAATAATTCCCGATCATTCAAAAAGAAATCCACGTAAATTTTTGCAAGACGAATAAGCATCTCGGATGCGTTTGTGGGATTATGAAGAAGATCGGAGATGCGATCGTGAAACTTGTCGATATCGCTAAGAAGGATATGGGCGTAAATCTCTTCCTTGCTGTTGTAATACAGGTAAATCGAACCCTTGCTCAGTTCTGCCTTTCTGGCAATGCTCTCGACGGTGACCGTCTTGAAACCCTTCTCAAAAAAAAGCCTCCGAGCCGCCTTCAAGATGGCCATCTTCCGACTTTCACGTTCCCGTTTTCTTCTTTCTTCCAGTCCCAATATCTGAGCCTTTCTGAACAGTTGGACTGTCATGCGCTGCATGATCGCACATGCAATTACAGCCGGATATCGATCATCATCCGCAGCAGCCGATCCGCAAGACGATCAAGGTAGGAGAGAAACTGAAAAACACTTTACGGGGCACAACCTCTGCGGTTCTTCTATAAATGAACCGTGACCCGATATCATATTCTGAACTTCGGTCAGTATATGACCGCTGGTCACGATGATAGTCCTATCTTATTATTTTTCTGCTGTCAAGAAAAATCAGCGAGCATTTGGAAATATTTTACTTTGGTCTTAAAAAGATATTTTAGTATGTGATTTTAGTTTGTTATATATCATTTTACGGAGATAAAGTCTTATGCTTTGTTACTTCAAAAACGTAAGCGCTAAAATATCCTTTTTTGAAATATCCAAGGACTTCGAATGAATATTCTTTCTTCCTGGATATATCCTGCATTATTCTTTTTATATAAGCGCCTCCCAACCACGGATAATTATATACCATAACAAAATGATCCGGATATTTGAACTTGTACTGCACCGATTTTAGCACATTACCGATAAAGTAAACGTTGGAGAGCGGTTTTTGGACATATTGTGAAACCGCGTAATGCATCAAGAAGTAATCCGGAAGACTGACATAAATCGGTATATTCCCCGATACCACTTTTTCGATCATGCTGATGTAGTCTTTTTGTACTAAAAATCCATCAATATACTCTTCCGATCGCTCTGCCATTGCTATGCTTGAGTATGGGATCGAAGGATAGAGCATTCCATTTCTATTGATGAGACAAATTCCAATAATGATCAAGAGCAGAGACACCTTTATCTTTGTCACTTTTAATATCTTATCGATAGCAAAGTATAGTACTAGGAACATGGATGGGATGACGAAAAATAAATATCTTGGTAAAAAATGGCTATCACTCGCCTGTATGTATGCATAGACGACGAAGTGAAATATTGAAAATAGAATTAAAAAAAAGCAGTTGTACCTTATGATTTTATTTTCTTTATGTCCGGTTTTTATATGTCGGTAAAAGCTCATGGACAATAGGGCTATTGATATAATAATACTTGTGGAATAAATAACAATTATTTCAGGAATGTAGGAGATATAATTCTGATAAACAGAAAGATTCCGATAGATGATCACGTTAAGGATATCTCTGCACTTGAAAGCCGTTACTAATGAAAGTTCATTGTCACGAATTACCGACAGAGTAAAAACTAAAGCAATGGCGGGGCTCACCAGGATAAAAGCATCCAAAAACCTTTTTCCGATGGGTTTGTTTTGATGATCACACAAAGCCGACAGGGCGAGCGCCCCAACGGCGATCACTCCGCTTGCTTTGGTCATGCAGGCGGCGGCAAGGAATAGTGACGCCAAACCTATCCGCTCATTGCGATAATGATAAAAAGCCAAAAGAGAGAGAAAAAGCAGAGGGACTTCGACGTACATGGCGCCAATTTGGGCCATCATGAGGGGATAGACCAGTGTGATAACGGCAAGCAGAAAAGCTGGTACTGCATCAAATAGATTGCGGTAGATCCTTGTCAATATGGTGCCAATGGCCGCTGCCATCAACCATTGTAAAATATGCAAAATCAGCCAGGCCATTGTTCCCCCGCTCGTCAATTTCAATGCAAGGGCTGTTACCAGAGTCAGAAAAGACAAAGCATGCGCGGTCGGCCCTCCTTCATGGTAGCGCGGTTGGGCTAATAGAAGGGGATAATCAAAACCATGATTGACCAAGAAATCTGCTGCCGGAAATATGCTGAATGCCTCATCCCAGACCGGAGGAATAGAGAAAAAGGTCCATTTCAAAGCAATGATCAGCAAGAAAAAGATGGCGTAAAGTCGGCCGGATCTTCGGACTAAATTATCGGTCAGATTATTTAATATAATCTGTATATTTCGTATTTGACCGGTTTTGTCGCTTAAAAAAATCATTCTTTTTTCTTTTTTTGAGCAACTATATAAAAACCACTGGCAATTTTCTCAGCGTGAGGAAATTTAACTAAAATAATGTCCATAAATTTAAGAGGCATACTGATGACCAATAGGCCCAATAAGATGATATCGTGTATTTTTTTGTTTCCAAAAGATAACAGAATAGCAACCCATTCCTGAAAAACCCAAAGAAAGCCGGAGGTAGGTCCAGCGCCAATCCCAATTTCTAAAATCTCAAATTTCGAAAACAGTTTCTTCATGCCAAGCATTGTCCAACGATGAAAATCTTGTGGCGCCCCGTGAAAAGGGACAATAAATGGAACATAACAGAACACTTCACCTCCAGGCTTTAGAATTCGATATATTTCACGGAGGGCGTCATTGGTTTTATCGACATGTTCAAGAATTGCGATATTAATAATAAAATCTATTTTTTCATCTTCTATGGGTAGATCAATAATATCCGCTACCAGATCGACCTCATCGTATTTATGGATATCCACATTAATAATATCTTGATGGTTATTAAAATACGTTGGTCCACTACCGATGTTTAGAACAATATGCTCCTGATCATATTTTCTCAGTAATCGTTTTTTGGCCTTTTTGTAGGCAAAGCTTGACAGGACAGGTGAAAATAAATCCAGAATAAAATAGTATAATTTCCCCTTTCTCTTTAAAATATTTTGAAGTTGATCCAACAAATCTTTATCCTTGATTATTTCCTCACCTTGGATGTTTTGATTTACATCGTCGATATTAGCTTTTTTTGTAATAAGCGCTATTTTCTGTGCTTTTTCCAATAATCCTCTCACTCTTTATTACATGTTATCGGGTTCGATAGAATTCCACCACCGCCTCAACGACTCTTTCCGTATCACCATCAGTCATTTCATAATACATTGGCAAGCGTAATATTCTCTCACTGATGTTTTCCGTAATCGTCATCTTTCCGCCTACCCTGCCGTATTTAATGCCGGCAGGCGACGAATGTAGAGGTACATAATGGAATAACGACAAAATGGATTTTAATTTCAAGTATTTTATCAATTCAGAACGTTCTTTCAATGATCGTGTAATAATATAAAATATATGGCCGTTATTCATACAGCCTTCTCCAGTAAAAGGGATACGAATGAGTTCCCGTTCACTTAAACGTTTTAAAAGTTCATAGTAGTGTTTGAATATTTTACATCGAGCAGCGATAATCTTTTCCGCTTGTTCTAACTGGGCGTATAAGAAGGCACCAATCAATTCACTGGGCAGAAAGGAAGAACCAATATCGACCCATGTATATTTATCAACTTCCCCCTTGAAATATTTAATCCGGTTTGTTCCCTTTTCTCTTATGATTTCTGACCGTTCTATAAACATCTCATCATTGATTAATAAAGCTCCCCCTTCACCACTAATGATGTTTTTCGTCTCGTGAAAGCTTAGGCATCCGAAATGGCCAATAGTACCGAGAAATCGATCTTTATATGTTGAGAGCAGCGCCTGGGCGGCATCTTCAACAACAAATAGATGATGTTTCTCGGCAATATTCAGAATCTCATCCATCGCGCAGGGTACGCCTGCATAATGCACGGGTACGACTGCCTTTGTCCGAGGTGTAATCTCGGCCTCGATCAAGCGCTCATCCATATTCAGAGTATCCGAACGTATATCCACGAAGATCGGTACGCCCCCCCGAAGGGCAAAAGCATTTGCAGTCGAGACGAACGTAAATGACGGCATAATGATTTCATCGCCAGGATGAGTGTCGCAGAGAATCGCGGCCATTTCCAGCGCAGCCGTGCAGGAATGGGTGAGAAGGGCCTTTGTACAGCCTAAATGTTCTTCAAGCCATTGGTGGCAGAGATTTGTATATAAACCATCACCTGAAAGCTGTCCATCTATCACCGCCCGGGCGATGTAGTAGAGTTCTTTACCGGCAATGAATGGTTTGTTGAAGGGAATATCTGAGGTTATCATTTATTGCTCCTTACTCTTTTATGATCACGTAATTGTCTTCACGCCAATCTGAACTGAAAACCTTAGAGAAATATAGTCTGACAAAGGACACGTCTAAAATATGTTAAATTATATTCCTTCTGTCCTTTCTAAGATGAAACAGTCGATTTACTTGCATTTCTCAGTCTCAAGGTACGATTTCTTTGCAATCAAAAGCAAGCTCCCACCTATAGGAAATGATATGCCTCTTTTAATTGCGATTCTCTCTAATGTTAATATATTTTCCAATATCCTTTTGAAGAAAGGGTTGACTTCATACTCCGCGTTCGGATTGTATTTATTAAATTGCGTATACATGAAGTTTCTTTTGACGCGCGATAGAATCATAAAAGGTATGAGCAGCGATACAAAAGATGTAACTCTAGCAATTTCAAAACCAGCAGCTTCTACTTTTCCCTGAAGATCAGAACAAGAATAACGTCTTTTGTGGAATGCCAACGCATCGACAGCGCTCCATAGAAAACGATGTTGAGGTACAGTTATAATAATACCACCGCCTGGCTTGGTAGCCTTATAAATCTGCTCAAGTGCTACACTATCATCTTCTATATGTTCCAGGACATCAAAGGCACCAACTACATCAAATTCATTCTCAAATGGAATGTGATGCGCATCTATCTGATATAATGTTATATTCCGCAGACGTTGATTGGCAAATGATAAGCCTTCATAATAAATTTCACTCCCGTATAGCATTAATTCAGGAAACGCATTTCTTATGCCAGATAAAACAAATCCGTTACCACAGCCGACTTCAAGAAAATTTTTTTTATCGTGAAAATATGACGATAATGCCCAGATGATCATATGGTTACGTGAACGAAACCAGTAATTATCATTTTCAAGGAAAAATAATTCTTGATAAAATTCTTTACTGAAACCATCTTTATAATTTATATTCTTGGGAACGAAAGACAGAAATCCCTTATTCGTTGATGGTGATTCACCACAATACGGGCAGCGCCAGTTATTCGATTCAAAGTTTTTCTCACAAAAAATGCAATTTTTCAACGGATGTTGTCCTTAGTATTTTCCTTTAGGGGTTGCCAAGATCGCTACATAATCTCCGAATGCCTTATGCTTGATGAATCTCAAGATCACTTCCCCCACGTAATACCCGCAAACCGTAATTACCCTTGGCCAATTAAGATATGCTAATAATAAGCGCATTGGCCAGAAATGAATATGAGTAATATCTTTTATCTCAAATTTTGCCTCGGTCATGATTTTGCAAAAATCTTTCACATTAATGTTTAGAACCCGGTGCAAAAAACCCGCATGTATAGGCTCCATTAATAGCATTTCCCCCTCGGGTTTTAACGATCGATGCAGACGAATTAACACATCTAAGAGCTCACTATGGTTCCTACAGGCTATGGTTATCGTACCCCAAGATACCACATAGTCATAGGCAAACTCATCAGCTATATCGAAGACGGAAAGGACGCTATATCGGGGATTACACTGAGGAGAGGCTGAAGCTGCGATAGTGATTGCTTTCATCGAGAAATCGATGCCGTATACCTCAGCGCCCTTCNTTGCCAAATATCTGGAAATGCGCCCTGTTCCACAGCCAGCATCTAATATGCGAGACCCGGTTACATTTGGCAGGAATCTGTTCAAGACGTCGAGTATCTCGAGGTGGTATAGCAAGTTGAGGTGATTGTTTCGCCACATGGAGACAGCAGCCCCTTTGCATTCATCCGCTTTAGAATCCCAATAGTCTGCCGTACAATATAAACTTTCCCTATTCTTCCGGTCACTGAGCATTGCGCGGAAACCTGAATATCCCATGTCAAGTCTCACTGTCTATGGCTTTTATCACCGATACAACCCTGTTAAACTCGGAGGATGTTAGTTTCCAATAGTAGGGTATGTCCAGTATGGAATCGGCGATTGCCTTTGCATGAACCGAATCGTCCGTACATGGTGGATAGGTGAAGCTGAAGGCGACGTCCACTCCTTGCTTGGCAACTTTACTATAATAGGCGAACTTATCTCCCTTCACGCGGATTGGGAAACGGATACATGCCCACTCGCCGTTCTCGTCCTTAGGAGGGAGTTCGAAGCTTCTACAGCCTTCAAGCGCCTCGGAGTATGCCGTGTAAACCTTCCGCCGCTGTTCGATGATTGCATCCAGGCGGTGCACCTGCGAAAGCGCAGTGAAAGCCTGCCAATTGGCCATGGTGTATATGTAGAACTCCGTCTTCTTTGGGTTCAGTCCGGGTATTTCCTCCGTATATTTTCCCATCAGGCTAAAAAAAACAGCGTGGAAAAGACTATACAGCACGGGATTCTCCAGTAGAACTAACCCGGCTGCCATCACAAGCAGCTTCATTTTGTGCAACCATGGCATCGGCGTTGTTTCGGCATTCATTACAGCCCTGATCCTCGCCAGGAGTTCAGGGTCTTTTGCTGTTACAAGTCCGCCCTTCATGGGCACGTTGATGAGCTTGGTCGAGTCGAAGCTGTAGAAGGCCGCATCACCGTAAGTGCCAACAAGTCTGTTGCCGATACGAGTCCCTAGGGATGGGGCTACATCCTCTACAACTAACGCGCCTCTTCGTGCTGAAAGTGCGACTATACGTTCAATCTCGCATGGGATACCGAACTGGTGGGTGGCAATCACGATGCTCTTGCTGTCCACGATGGTATCGAGAGCAGACGACGGTACATTAAACCCGCCAGGCTCGACATCCATACATACGATATTTTTGCCCGCGAGGATCGCTGCTTCCGCCACCGCCTTGCATGTATACGCAGGTATAACTACGCGGGGCCTGTCGAGTGCCTTGAGGATGAAGTATAGGCCACCGCGTCCGGAAGGGGTCAGAAGAACATTAGTTTCTCCGAGGTACTTGGACAAAACTTCCACAAGTTCAATCCGGTAGTCATGACTGCCATCCGAGACGAGGAAAGCCGCCACGATGTCACGCAGCCCATAGTTTACCTTAGTCCTCGGTATCATCCTCTATCCCTTAAAACGTGCCCTTAACACATTTAGAGATCGCTTGATATTCATGGCAAACATTCTGCGGCTTCGTGCATCTAATCCGCGCAGTCTTTCAACAAGGCGCCAGGGTAATAGTTCAGTTGTTATTTTGAAGATTGCGTAGCTTATTAAAAACCGACGGATTGTGCTAGTCAACTCCCTCGCACTGATCTCCGTCCAGGTGATGCTTCGTGTCCTGAATCGCAGTAGTTCCTTGTCCAGTAACTGGCCGGAGCCAATCTGATCGTAGTAGCGAGTGCCCGGAAGGGGTATAGCTATGAAGAAGCTTACGGAATCAAAACCAACCTTCTTTGCATACCGGAAGGAACGCTTCATCGTTTCGCGTGTCTCACCTGGAAGGCCTACTACGAAGTTGCCATGTGTCCAGATACCGAATTTCCTGCATTCGGAGACAATACTCCGCGCCAGTTCCAGAGGTACGATCTTTCCTATGTACTTCTGCATCTCCGGGTCCCCACTTTCCACCGACATGAAGATGGAGTGGCAACCGGTTGCTCTCATAAGATTGATTAGGCTTACTGAAAATGTTTTGGCGAAGATACCTCCCCAAGGCATCCAGGTGATACCAAGCTTGCGCTCGTCAATCATGTTAAGCAGTTTAGTAAATCGTTCAAGGTCGAGGTTGATATTGGAGTCAGTGAAAGCAATCTCTTTGACCCCATACTTCTCCTTCACGAACTCTATCTCTCGTAGCACATTCTCTGGGCTGCGGGGCCTCCATTTCCCGAATAGCTTTGCCCCCGCGCAGAATACACAGTTTAGAACGCATCCTCGGCTAGTGCANATCGGAAGGACACGCTCTTCAAGAAACAGACCCTCGAAGTTACCTTGGAAATANTCCTCCATGGAGTTCTCAAGTAGGTGGTAAGCAGGAAATGGTAACTCGTCGAGGTTTTCAACACAGTTAATGCCTTCATTTCGAACTACTACGCCGTCTTTTCGGTAGACGAGACCCTTGATGTGGTATACATCATCACCACCCTCCCACGCGCTTAAAAGGTCCTTAAGCGCGTGTTCCCCTTCGCCTATGACTATGCAATCTACCGCCTCGCACTCCATAAGGAATTCATACCGAGCGCTGGCGTTTACCCCGCCCACCACGACCCTTACTGAGGGCTTCAGCTTCTTGACTTTTTTGGCGAGCTCTATGGTAGTACGCTCGGTAGTCACGAAGAGGCAGCTTATTCCGAACACATCGCAGTCGAATCCGTTGACGAGCTCTGCAAGATGGTCGTTATTGATGTCTATATGATAAGAGGTCTTTCCGTTCTGCTTTACGATCTCGGGTCTCCTCCACCCCTCGGCTATCACATCGACTATCTTGACATGATGTCCGCTCCGCTCCAGTACAGCGCCGAGATACAATAATCCCAAGGGAGGTGAGACGGATATGACCTCCTGTTGTATATACGAACTTGGGGGATTGACCAGTATGACCTTCATTCCCTCTTCCTTTCATCGCTCACATTGATAGGGATCGGTCCAAGACTCCTGGACCGCACCTGTCCGGATGCCGTGATCCGGGCCGAATATTTTTTCAGAATGAGCAAATGGGCACCTCCCAGCACCAAGCCCAGAAGGCTGTAGATCCTCAAAGCGATGGCTCCGGCCTGTGCGATTGCGGCCTCCTGATGCAGGCGAATCAGCAGTTCGGTCATCCCGGCCTCTGCTACGCCGATAGACCCTGGCACGCAGCTCATAAGGCTAATGATAAGACCGGACACCATCAACGCACACGACTCCTGGAAACTGATGTCAATGGTTATGCTGTGCAAAGTTGCCTGCCAACCGAGAACCGCCGCGCCCCATGCTCCCAAACTCAATACAACCGATGTGAAGAGCTCGCGTGGGTTTTGGGTGTATAATATGAATTGTGTAAGCAGCTTCCCAAAAGCATCCCGGATGACCTGCAATCTCGCTGCCGCCGTGCATATAAGAAATGCAATCGTGATTGTTCCCAGCAGCCATGGCACGATTTTCCAACCGATCCATATTCTTAAAGTTCCAGAGGCACCAACAGCTGTAAGCGAGGCAATCACACACGCGTCGATGAGCCGTTCCACGGCAAAGGTCCCATATCCTTCGACCCGATCAAGCAGTCCTTGTTTCCTGAGCCACTCCACTTTCAGTGTCTCACCGGACTGAAGAGGCGTGATAGTCGAGAAAGCCAAGGATACGGCAGTGCACAGATAGAGATTGAGAAACCGAACTTGGGTACCCTGGCTTTTCAGGAGCACATCCCAGCGCAGGGTCCGCATGAACCAGAATACGACCACTGAGGCGGTTCCCCCTATGATGAGCCAATACGGGTTCGCTCCCTTTAGCACCTCAATCATGGCCCCCCACTGGAAGTTTGCCATGACATAGTAGACTCCGAACGCGAATGTGATTACACCGATAAGGATCGCAGCGATTTTTCGCACACGGGAGGTCTTCATGCTTATACCACTTGCAAGTGCTGTTTCAGATCCACTGCATTCGATACCAGGATCCCCTGTCCGCTCCGTAGGAGCATTCCTCACCGATCCAATACCTGTCGTAGATTAACACCGTGACAGGATCACCGTAATCAAAATCTATGATGGGAAACTCCCCCATTCTTCCTGCTTCAGCTATTTTCCCTGTAGTTTAAGGCGACCTCTCAATTCAATGGCTTTCGCATCCAGATCGTCCCTGTCGACGCCGGTGATGAGTGCCTCACCGATCCGGTGACGTCCATTGATAAACGGTTGAACCGTATCTCCCAATGTTTTATCCATCGATATAAACCGAACCCATGGTTCGCTCATTAGTGCTTCCAAATTCAGTACATTATAGAATAACTTGCCTTTTTCCTGAACACCCAGGAGAATGATGGCCATTGTTTTGATATCACCGAACCTGCAATCGGTCATCACCTCACCACAAGCCAATCGGACAGCATATTCTACGATGTCAAAATTAGTTGCACACTTGAGCAAAGTTGAAATTGAGTTACCTCCAATCCGGGGACTAAGTTCGATCACATAGAATGAATGATCGGTGATGATTGCGTCGCAATCGAAAGGTGCATCGGTAATCCCTAAACGCTTCCAAATATATTCCAGGGTGGTGATGAATTTTCTTTGCGTATCCTCTGGCAGTCGGGATGGGACATGATGCCCAATGGTTGTGACATATGGCGGTTGGGCCGTTTGTCGGTCGAGAATCCATGCCGTCTTAATTTTCCCCTCTGCGATGACGCCTTCACACGTAATTTGTACGCCCTCAATAAATTGTTCAAGAATGCCCGTTGATGTGGGACTGAAACTCAGTGTTTCATGAATCCGGGTGGCAAATTCCTCCTCAGATGTGATAATAAAAATTCCTTTGCTTCCCGATGACCGATCGGGCTTAAGAACCCACCATTGATCTTTAAAAAATTCACTTGAAGGTGTGAACTTATTATTTACGATAACTGACAGCGGTGCCGCTAATCCTTGCTCGTTCAACCAACGTCGAAAAGAGACTTTGTCACAAACGATCTCGACACTCATAGCAGGTGGTCCTGAAAGATTCATTCTTTCAGCAACATAGGCAGCCGTCGGCAAAGCGATATCGGTACAGGCGGCAATAATGCCCGAAATATTTTCTTTCTGGGCGATGCCAAATACATCGTCCCGTTTCGTTGTATCTACGTTATAGCTTACATCTCCGAGTGTATGACCAGGGTTTTTGGGTAGATTGTCAACCGTAATGACTCTGTACCCTATTCGCTTTGCGGTTTCGATGATAGGAATCTGATAAAGGGAAGCCGCCAGAACCAATAAAGTTTTCTTGTTATTCATACATCTCTGAAATGGCATAACCGATGCGCGTTCTTGTTATCTGCTGGTTGATTCGGACAATGTATATCAAGGCAATTAACAGGGCAAGCAAGGTGATGGCGTTGAAACCAGTAACAATAAGCACTGTGCTGGCCCACCCGGGTACCGATGTGCCGTGCAGAAGCACCTCGAGAAGTGTTATGATACCGAACATGGCACAAAACAGGAACGCGAGGGCGCACAGAAATCCGACCAGATAAATGGGGTATGGCGAATAACTGATGAGGAGATTTGCTGCCAATAACAGACTACGTTTGATGTTGTAATTTGAATGCCCAAACCGTCTTGGTTCGTGACGTACGAGGACATTCACATAACTGGCGGCGTTAGAAAACAGCATACAGGTAATATATGGAAAAGTTCCGCCCATTTGACGGACTAAATCTACGACAGATCTTTTAATGGCGCGAAAACTTGTTAACTGAAAATTACTTGGTAGTTTGAACATCCATCGCTGCAGGGTGTCAATCATCCCGCCCATCGAGTTGCGCATGCCTCCGTGTTTTTTTGAATCGTATTCGCCGATGACCAGATCGTATCCTGTATCTACTGCTTTGACAAGATTGGGTATTTCTTCAGGCGGGTTTTGTAGATCATCATCCATGGTAATCACAATATCGCCGGTCACCTGAGAAAATCCGCAAAGGATTGCATTATGTTGTCCACTGTTGGTGCACAAGCGAATGATTATTAGGTGGTTACGATATTGATGCTTAAGAGATTTGAGCACCTCCCAACTGTTATCCGGACTGAAGTCGTCAACAAGAATAACTTCGTATTCCCGTTCAGTATCTGTCATGACTGAAATTATACGCTGTACAAGAATAGGTAGTGATTCTGCCGAACGATAGACAGGAATTACAATACTTATTTTCATTTTTTTGTCAGACATAAGTCTATTGTCCTATACATTTAGAAAAACAGAGTCCAGGAACAGCAATGGTTGCCGATACACTTCGCCATGGGAACCATTAAGATGATAGACCTCATTAAACGAACTCGAAAAATAAATGCTCGGCATGGCCATAGCGTATCACACATCGCGAGGTAAATGATTATCCATAACCTATCTCATAAGTTAATTTCATATTTGTAATCTTACCGAGAATTGGTTTCGAACATCGAAAGGCCGTCGTCAATTTTTTTTATATAGTCTGTATCGGTGGTAGGTACCTTCATCTTGGCTATTTTGAGAAATGTAACCGCTTCACTGATTTTGTCTATACAAGCAGCAGACATTCCCAGCTCGTAAATATCCTTGTAGTCAGCCTCCATGTCAAATGGATTTACAAACCGGGATAGCAATTTGTATGCTTTCTTGTATTCCTTTAGTTTAATATAAGTGGCATGTAAATTTCGATACACCATTTCGCCCCTGTCAATCTGCCCCATATCCAGCGCTTGCTCATAAAGTTTATTGGCTTCTGCATAGCGTCCCATGCCGAACAGTGCGTCGGCTTTTAACGCGTAACCATCATAATTGTCGGGATATTGATTGATTAAATTGTCTGCGTGACACAGGGCCTGCGACTGCTGCCCGCGGATGATCCTAATATTGCATAGGATCTTGTTCGCTCCGAAGTTTGATGAATCCTGGTTGATTATTCTCGATGCCTCAACGAACAGTTCCGACAATCTTTGCGGGCTTTCTTTTTTATATGAGATGTTCCTGAAATGAAACGGATCTATGGCTTTCAAAGCAAACCTATCCGCCAAATCCCTATGATGATTCATGTTGACGTACAGAAGTTCAGCATGATCGAAAAAAATAGGTACGAACTCCTTGTGGCCGGAGACGATTTTGCTGAACCAAGGCCTTTGGAGAGAAACGGATATGAAGGACGGGTCATATTTTAAAAGAAAAACCTTGAAGGTATTTTCATCAACGAATGAATGAGAGGCAAAAGCAATATCCGTATCAGAGAAGACAGACATCTGCATATCCATGTAAATCTTAAATTTAGAATCAAGAGCCCACTCCAAGTAACCTCCGCTATTGGGTTCATTCAAGATTTTTCCACCGGAGTCATGCTGATTCAAAAAATGAACGACACCTGTGGGAAGCTTGGAATTTGAAAAAGGGTAAGCCGGCCTGTTGGTGAAAATATTAATTAAAAATACTGAGGGTAAAAAAATCATTACGACGGGCAAATAAATACGGACGAATCGCGGTGACGGTCTGAGATTTTCAGAAATCATCAACAAGTTTCTGCAGATAAGAGGGATGCAGAGAAGTATGAACTCCCATATGAATCTCAAGTGTCGCGTCAATAGGAGGACACCGGTCAGAAAAAGGATTGCATGACTGATACGGAGCTTCTTTTTTAAAAGACCTATGACAAAGGAGGCTGCCGCGAGAATTACGATTACGTTTTGAAAAGATGTGATGGCCCCCTGCACTGTAACGGGAGCAAAAACAAAAAATCTCTTAAAAGAGACTCGACCTAATTCTAATACGTAAAGATGCTGATACGCAGCTGTATCAAAGGATACATCAAAATGGATCTGGATCAATTTNGTGAAGTGAGGGGTAATAAAAACGGTATATAAAACAGACATGAGAAGGATCTGTGATTTAAGGGTCGGAGGGAGTCGTTCAACACTGTTTTTATATCGGCAATAATAGTTCTCGGCCAGGTAAGCGATTACAATGGCGAACATCACCGGAAATTCGATGCCGTGGACATTGCACCAGATCACTCCTATAATTGGGAGAATCCATACTTTTTCCGGTTTAACCTCAAGAACATATAGAAAAAAGACGATAAATAAATAGGATAAAAGATGCGGTCGGACAAAGAGTTCACGGCTAAGAATCCCGAGGCTGATTAAGACGAATAGAACGGATCCGGTTACGACGGCGAGGGTACTGTCATTCCTGCGGAACAGGAGAAGATGGATCAGGAAAACGGTGCTCAGATAAAGGAGCCCTCGGAGGACAATGAGACCATGATAACCTGTGAATTGATGGATAATGTAAACGACTACTTGAAAAAGCCAATAGTAGTCGTACCAGAGTTTTGGAGGCTGGATATAAGAAAAATAGGCGTCATGAGGGATAATGCCTTGCTGAAGGAGATATCTACCGCCGGAGAGGTGGTACCATAGGTCGGCATCATATCCGACAATGGGCCAAGTCATCAAAAAATAACCCAGAATCAGACAAAACAACCCTGACACAACGATTAAATATCGCTCATTATATTTTCCAGACCAATGCCTTTCCAATGCAATTGTTCCCTTTATGTAGTGATTTCCCTTGAACCTATTTGAAGTTTTGAAAGCTCTTGAATAAATTTGTAACGTTTCAAATTTATCGTTTTGAAAAGGGTCCCAGTGTTATATAATTTTCCGATATAACTAAAAAAGTATTTTAATAAAACCTGTAGTTTATCAATACACACAAACGCTGGAGAGCACAAGAAAAAAGTATGGAGTTTTGACCTCACCTTGAAATCTCGGTTTAAGCAATCCTCTGTAATGATGGATTCATATAAAAATTAGTGGATATTAATAGATCCATGCGCTTCAATAAAGAGCATGCATTATATTTTGCATGCTCTTTATCTCAAGATTACGAAATAGGCTGCATAGACACCGATAGACCAACAGGCAATAAGGCCGTAAACTGCCGCCCGAAGGAATCGCAAACGAGCCAAAACCTCAAAGCCTGTAGTTGCGAGCAAAGCAAAACAAGGGATTAATCCCAGTGCATAAGTCGCTTTTGCTGAACTTAGAATAGGAACAGTTAGAAAGATATATAACATGGCTGCAATATAAATAATGCCGCAGGCAATCGAAAAACGAAGCATACGCCTGAGGGGGCTATTACCTTTTTTCAGCGTTTCAATTACTCCGATGCACATTGCCATAGACGGGAGAAGTGACAGCAAGGCGCTGCTGATCATGAAGGCGTGGTTCCATGGAAGGTGTTTATTGGAAATTAAGGAACTCAAGTAACCATCGACCCAAAAGGTAGAATAAAGTGCATCCCAGAAACCATAAATCGAAGAATACACAGGGTAAAAGAGAGATTCTCCGAAAACGTAAAATTGTCTCGGAGTTCTATATCCCGGATTCATCCACCACACGATCTCACGGGACGAATCCCAGCCTCCTATAAAGAAACGTCCTATCTCAATGTAGTTACGCACATAATACCAGCCAGAGACGACAAATGAAACTCCGAGCAGGAGGATGACAAAATGTAAAACGGAGCGGATTCCCATTTCTACAGATCGATCCTTCCGGAACACGGCACCGGATATAAAAAAAATAAGCGGTGGTATGATCAGAATGGCTGTGGGTTTGGTCAACATTGATAGACCGAGTGTGAAACCCATGATCAGACCAAGCTCCCTCTTCGATTGAAAATTGCCTGACAATGCCCTGCAGATAAAAAGAATAGCCAGGGCTGTCAGGCACCCCTCGAGAGGCTCATTTCCGATGGACTGCGACATGTAGAGATTCATGGGAATAAGCCCACCAATCATGGTTCCGATCACCTGAAGCGATTCCCTCTCCGGATAGGCATACCTGAGTGTCCGATAAGTAATTTCAACCTGGGCAGCGCCACAGACGAGCGGCAGAAGCTTCAGAATACGGACGACGGTATCCGGTTCGAATAATAAGAGAAAGAATCGAAAAATGACGGCTTCCAGATAGTAAAATAGTGGGGGTTGAAACATCTGCCACCCCTCGGTTGCCAGCGGAACTCGCCAATGTGAAGCCACGTAAATTATGTATTGCATATGTCCTTGGAAATCCATGCCAAAGGATGTGGGAATTTTCCAAAAATTATTGACAGCCATGGCCAACCAACCAGTCATTAGTAGCCAGCGGACAGCACCCGCAGAAAGGTGTGCCCTTTCCATCCAGTTAGTACGCTCATCCGATCGGATGCTCAAAAAAAATACGATAATGAACAGCGGGATAAAGATAGGTAGTAAAGATCTCAGGGCTTGATCGGAACGCGGAAAATCCCTTGAAACGGGAATCGGTGACATCTCATCGACGGGAAGAGCCGGGAGCCATCGCCAGCCGTTGTAGCTTGCCTCCCACTGATCACCGCTTTTGATACCCAGAGAACTGCAGTAGCCAATGACAGCCGGATGGCCGTTTTCATTGACAACCACGATGCGCAGCTCATTTTTTCCTTTGACCAGCCCTCCAGCAAGATCAAGATCGTGCGGCTCTTTCCACACCTTCGAATTTACCCATGAACTCAGCAATAGGCGTCCATTTAGATAAATATCAGCCTTCTTCACTGCACGCAGCGTTAGTATCGCCTTTTCGGGGACATGGTCAATTATGAAGAGATACCGGAAGGTCGTGGATAATTTTTCCGGCATGTAAGCATTCAAATTGGAGGAATCGCGGTAACGGACCCACTGAGCACCACCATCAGGAATCAGCAAGATAATATTCGGATCCGTCCAGACATGACGGACCCCCATTCCCAGCAAAATGAGTAATATTACGGAAACGGTCAATCCGATATACAAGCCCCGATATTTCAGAATGTTTTTCATTGCCTCGGCACAGAGCTCTATTTTACCTTACTTCTATCCCCTGCCATGGTAGAAATCTATCACGCCACCCAAGGGGTAACACGTAAAATATCATAGCTTTTTCGATCACTTGTATTTCTACTCCGCTATATCATCCATATTGGCCGGGTATTTTATAGGGGATTTCATACAATGTACCCTGAATTTATACCGCAATATGAAAATTCGCAAGCACTACAAGAAACGAGGGGAATAGCAATTGTTGAAAGAATATTTCGATTCCCATAATAGAGCGAGAAAGAACAATATGAAGCTGATCATCCCCGCTCTCCGATAACCGGACCACAAATCTTTTCCTTGGGTTTATCTCAGATCACAAAATAGGAAGCATAGGCTCCGACGGCCCAGCAAGCGATCAAGCCATATACTGCCGCTCGAAGGAATCGACATCGGGTCAGTAGCTCAAATCCTGCTGTGGCGAGTAGGGCAAAACAGGGTATCAGTCCAAGCGCATAGGTTGCCTTTGCAGAACTCAAAATTGGAACTGTTAGGAAGATATAAAAGATGGCTGCAATATATACGATCACGCAACTCACCGAAAAACGTAACATTTGTCGTAAGGGGCTCTCTTTATTTATGAAGGCACAGACAGTGCCGATAAAAATGGCAGTTGTCGGCAGAAGTGACAGCCAGGCGCCACTCAGCATAAAGGAAAAGTTCCAGGGTGTGTTGTAATTTGCACTAAGGTATCCATCCATCCATAGCGAAGAATAGATCGCATCCCAGAAGCCGTAGATTGAAGAGAAAACAGGGTAGAAGAGCGCTTCTCCGAAGATGTAACATTGAAGAGGGGTTCTATAACCGGGATCCTGCCACCAGACTATCTTCCTAAAGGAGTCCCACCCGCCGATGAAGAAACGACCTATATCGATATAGTTTCGTAAATAATACCATCCCGATACGAGAAGAGCCACATTGAGAAGGATGATGACAAAGCGAACAACAGAGCGAATACCCGCGCCAGATACTCGGCCCTTCGTTAACAGCGAACCGGAAACAAAAAAAAGGAGGGAGGGAACGATCAGCAACGCCGTGGTTTTGGAGAGTAGGGCCAGACCCAGGATAACTCCCATGAGCATATTGTTGTTTACGGACGGCAGAGATTCTTCAGACATAATCCTGCAGGATAATAGTGCAAGCAGCCCAGTCAAGCAACCAGAAAGGGGTTCATTCCCCAATGACTGAGACATATAGAGATTCATCGGAAAAAGTCCTCCAATCAGAGTCCCAATCACCTGCATCGATTCTCTTCGGGGATATGCATACCTCGACATGCGATAAGAGAGCTCCACCTGTGCAGCGCCGCATAGTAGCGGCAGAAGTTTCACAATGCGAATGACGGTTTCCGGATCAAAAAAAGAATTAATTGATCGCAATATGGCTGCCGCAATAAAATGAAATAAGGGCGGCTGGAACATCTGCCACCCCTCCGTTGCCAAAGGAATACGCCAGTTGTAAGCCATAGAGAAGATATATTTTGTATGACCTTCGTAGTCCATCCCTACCGAGAGAGGAATTTTCCAGAAATTATTGATAGCGACGATCACCCACGCGCCAAGAAGTGCCCATCGGACAGTATTTCCGGAAAGATGCGTCTTCTCTATCCAGACTGGTCGCGGATGATCATCCGAACGGAGACTCCAGAAAAAAAAGAGCGCAAAAAGCGGTGCGAATAATGGGAAGAGCTCTCTCAGTGCATGATCAGAACGGGGGAATGATCGGGATATTGCAAAAGGTGTCGTCTCTTCCACCGGTAGAGCTGGCATCCAATGTCTGCCATCATCGCTCGCCTCCCAACAATCATCGCTCCGGATGTCCAAGGCTCTGCAGTAGACAAGAAGTGCAGGATGACCGTTTTCATTGAGTACATCGACGATAAGCTCGTGTCTGCCCGGCGTGAACGATGGGATTAGGTCAAGCCGATACAACTCCTTCCATCTTCGCAAATCGTCCGGTGACCGGTACAGAAGGCTGCCGTCCAGATATACCGTGAACTGTTTCATCGCTCGTAGCGTCAAAACGGCTGTTGTCGGGACCTGGGGGATATCCAAGCGGTATCGGAAATGCGTCGTTTTTCTTTCCTTCTGGTGGATGGACAACTGGAAAGGCTCGCGGAAACGGATCCACTTTGCGCCGCCTTCGGAAACAAGCATGTGTATGCCGGGATCCTTACCGAGATACCATATCCCTAACGTCAGAAGCGAAACCACAATGAGAAAAAAGAGCAAGAATAAACAAGAGAATTGATGCCGCGAGATGATTTTCACCGCCTCCGACATGGGTCTTATTTTTCTATGACTTTTATCCGATACCATGACAGAAATTAATCACGCCAAACCAAGGTCCTTAAAAGAGTCGAAGAGGATTAGGCCTCGCTCATTCATGTTCTGCAGGTCAGATTCTGCACGAGGGCTTTAAAGGGACGAGCCCCGTGCCAGCGTCAGACGATATCCTCATTCATCGCTTTTTCACTGCTCTAATAAGGAGAACC
>JGI20214J51650_10000780_pt1 | contig 20008 bp, 17 predicted proteins | sample WetSurMetagenome_FD_51650 | JGI IMG/M metagenome (IMG submission 51650) | reverse complement strand
CCGAACCGGAGCCGGCCGGGCCGCGGGCGCAGCGTCCTCGGGATGGACCTGAGGCCCTGACTTATGCGGCGAATCTCTGGGACAGAACACTAGCAGGGTACTGAATAACTCATGTTTGCCCAGGCTGCTCAAAAAAGTCCAGATGTCCCGCGACGTCGCGGGACGGCGCGCGAAGGGCCGAGCGAGGCGTACTCCAGGTACGCTGCAGCGAGTGCCGAGGCGGGCGGGGTACCCATCCGCAGGATGGGTCACCGCAGATGGGCCTTTTCAGCAGCCTGCCAGGCGCCCAGGCCGGCGCGCGGGAAGGAGCATCGCAGATGGCGAAGATTCTGGTAGCCGAGTGCAAGCAAGAGTCGTCCTCGTTCAATCCGGTCCTGAGCCACTACCAGGACTTCAGCGTCGCGGTCGGACCCGACGTGCTGCGCCGCCACGCCGGGGTCGGCAGCGAGATGGCGGGCGCGCTCGGTGTCTTCGCGACACAGCCCGACGTGCAGATCATCCCCGCCTACAGTGCGCGCGCCATCACCTCCGGCGGGGTCCTGGCGGCGGCGGACTTCGACCGGATCGCGCGCGAGTTCCTGGGCGCCGTCCGGTCGGTGCCGCCCGTGGACGCCGTGTACTTCTCCCTGCACGGCGCCATGGAGGCCCAAAACGAGCACGACACCGAGGGATACCTGCTGGCCGAAACGCGCAAGATCCTGGGCGAGCGGATCCCCATCGTGGCCTCTCTCGACCTGCACGGCATCCTGACGGACCGCATGCTCCAGCACACCGACGCCATCGCGATGTACCACACCTACCCCCACGTGGACTTCTTCCAGACCGGCGAGCGGGCGGCGCGGCTCCTCCTGCGCATCCTGGCCGGCGGCGTGCGGCCCGTCACGGCGGTCGTCACCATCCCGGCGCTGGTGCGCGGGAATGAACTGATCACGGCGACCGGCCTGCTCGGCACCTTCATCCGCCAGGCCCAGGCCATCGAGGCGAGCCCCGGCGGCCTCGCCGCTGGGATGTTCATCGGGAACCCGTTCACCGACGTGCCCGGGCTCTGCTCCCGGAGCGTCGTGGTGACCGACAACGACCCCGCGCGGGCCGAGCGCGAGGCCGTGGCGCTGGCGGAGGGGTTCTGGGCCGTCCGCGAGCGTCTGCAGCAGCCCCTGACGAGTNTCGCGGAGTCGGTGCGGATCGCCGCGCGGACAGAGGGCACCACCATCCTGACCGACGCTGCCGACGCTACCAGCTCCGGCGCCCCCGGTGACAGCAACGCCGTCCTCCGTGCCCTGGTCGAGTCCGGTTACGCCAAGCGCGTCCTCACCCCGCTGGTGGATCCCCCGGCGGTCCGCGCGGCCTTCGCCGCCGGTGTGGGACACGAGCTAACCCTCGAGGTGGGCGGCGCGCTCGACCCGAAGCGCCACCGGCCCCTGCCGATCACGGCCACCGTGCGGTTACTTTCGGACGGCCGTTTCCGGAGCGAGTCGCACGGGGACACCTGGAACGCGGGGCCGACCGCCGTCCTGGAAGGCGGGTGTTTCACCCTGGTCGTAACCAGCAGGGCGGTGAGCCTCTACGACCGCTCGCTCTTCCTGGCCCACGGGCAAGACCCGGCGCACTTCGACGCCGTCGTGGTGAAATCGCCACATTGCCAGGAGCGCTTCTATCAGGCATGGGCAACGGCATTGGTGAACGTGGATGCCCCGGGGGCGACGTCCGCCAACTTGAGGAGTCTCGGCCACAGCCGCTGCCTGCGGCCCATCTTCCCGCTGGACGCCGGCGTCACGTTCCAGCCCCGCGCACGGCTTTTCTCGCGGGGGTAATGTAGGCGGCGGGAGGCGGGCCGCCCGTCACCAGGCACGGTCCGGCCCTGGCGTTCGTGCGGCGCGGCGTCCGTCTTCGCGTGGATCAAAGGACAGTCCGCACAAGGGAGGAGGCGCGCATGCGTCTCGACGACGAACGGGAAAGTGACAACGTCGAAGATCGCCGTGGCGGGGGCGGCCGAGGAGGCTTCGGCGTGGGCCGGGGCGCCGGGATCGGCGCCATCCTGCTGGCGCTGGCGGCGAGCTACTTCCTCGGCGTCGACCCGACGGTGATTCTCGGGCTCTTCTCAGGCACCGGAAGCCCGGTGGTGCAGTCGGTGCCCGCGCACAAGCCTCCGGCGAGCGACGAGATGGCACGATTCGTTTCCAAGGTCCTCGCCGATACCGAGGATACCTGGCGCACGATCTTCCGCCAGGCCGGTCGCCAGTACCAGGACCCCAAGCTGGTGCTCTTCACCGGCGCGACGCCGACCGCGTGCGGGACCGGCCAGACGGCGATGGGACCCTTCTATTGCCCCAGCGACCAGAAGGTGTACATCGACCTCGCCTTCTACCAGGACCTCAAGGTCCGCTTCAAGGCCCCGGGAGATTTCGCCCAGGCGTACGTCATCGCCCACGAGGTCGGCCACCACGTGCAGCACCTGCTCGGCATCTCGGACAAGGTACAGGCCGCGCGGAGTCGCGCGACCCAGGCCCAGGCCAACGCGCTCTCGGTGCGGCTGGAGCTCCAGGCCGATTGCTTGGCCGGGATCTGGGCGCACCACGCCGATCGAATGCGGAACATCCTGGAGGCCGGCGACATCGAGGAAGCGCTGACCGCCGCCAGCGCGATCGGCGACGACCGCTTGCAGCAGCAGGCGCGCGGGTACGCCGTCCCCGACACGTTCACGCACGGCACCTCGGCCGAGCGCGTGCGCTGGTTCAAGCGCGGCATCGAGGCGGGCACGCTGAAGCAGTGCAACACCTTCGAGGCGCGGCAGCCGTGACACCGGCGTTCGGCTTCACCGCCAGGGAGCTCCGCAGCCTGCGCGCGCTGCGCACCCCCGCCGGCGTCCAGCGCGCGCTGGACGCTATGCCCTACCACCTCGCGGAGACGGCCTGGTCGCCGCGGCGCGTACTCGCGGAGCGCACAGCGCACTGCCTGGAAGGGGCCATCTTCGCCGCGGCGGCCCTGCGCGTGCTCGGTTTCCCGCCGCTCCTGCTGGATCTGGAGGCGGTCCAGGACACGGACCACGTCATCGCCGTCTATTGCGCGGACCGCCACTGGGGCGCCATCGCGAAATCCAATTTCTCGGGGCTGCGCTGTCGCGCGCCCGTCTATCGCAGCCTGCGCGAGCTGGCCATGAGCTACTTCGAGGACTATATCAACCTGCGCGGCGAGCGGACGCTCCGCGCCTACTCCCGCCCCGTCAACCTCGCGCGGTTCGACCGCAGCCACCCAGACTGGATGACTGCCGCGACCGACCTCTGGTGGATCCCGGAACACCTGGTGGACGTCCCCCACACCCCGCTCCTGAATCCCGCCCAGATCCGCGGTCTCTTCCGGGTGGATCGTCGCGCCCTGCAGGCTGCCGTGGTGGGCCGCCGCGTGCGCGAGGCATAGCGTCGGTCCCTGCCACAAACGCGAACGGGCTCCCTCGTGGGAGCCCGTTCCCTGTCGTTGCCGATTCGGCACTCAGACCCCAGGTGCCCTGAGACCACCGTTAGCCTGGGGCCGCCCCCTGGGTGTTCACGTAGACCGCATACAGGGATTGGCTGGCGGCCATGAACAGGCGGTTGCGCTTTGGGCCGCCGAAACACACGTTGCCGCAGATCTCGGGAAGACGGATGCGGCCGATGAGCTTGCCCTCGGGGGTCCAAACGGTCACCCCGCTGTACCCGACGGCGCGGCCGGCGTTGCTTGAAACCCAGAGGTTGCCGTCCACGTCGCATCGGACCCCGTCCGGCCCGCATTTCACCCCGTCGATCATGAAGTCGCTGAACAGCTTCTGGTTGGAGAGCTTGTTGTCGCTTCCAACGTCAAAGACGTGCATGTCGCCCTTGCCGCCCGGCCCGGTGTCGCCCGGCCCCTTGCCGGTGCTGATGACGTACAGCTTCTTGTAGTCGGGCGAAAACGCGAGCCCGTTCGGATCCGGGACCTGATCCTCCCGGATCACGAGGTCAATTCTGCCGCTCGGGTCCACCCGGTAGCAGTTGGTCGGCAACTCGCGCTTTGCCACGCCGATACCCGCGGCCTGGCCGACCTGAGAACGCAGCCGGCCGCCCGCGTTCGTCGGCCCGCCGGGTGCGTCCGCGGCCCCTTCGTAGAGCATCCCCCCGTAGGGTGGGTCGGTGAACCAGTAACTTCCATCCGGATGCGGCACGACGTCGTTGGGCGAGTTGAGCCGCTTGCCGTTGTACGAGTCGGCGAGCACGGTCACCGACCCGTCGTGCTCGTAGCGAACGACGCGTCGCGTCAGGTGCTCGCAGGATAGCTGGCGACCCTGGAAGTCGAATGTGTTGCCGTTGCTGTTGTTCGAGGGCATGCGGAAGACGCTCACGCGCCCGTTGTCCTCCAGCCAGCGGAGCTGCCGGTTGTTTGGAATGTCACTCCAGACCAGGTAGCGCCCCTGACTGCTCCAGGCCGGTCCTTCCGACCACAGCGCGCCGGTCCACAGCCGTGTGATCGCGCTATTGGGCTGGGCATAATTGTTGAATACGGGATCGATACTCAGGATGTCCGGATCCGTGAAGTAGGTAGTCGGTGCCCCGGCCGGGCCGAAGTCGCGCGGCGGGCTGGTGACCGTGCTGGGCGGCGCCACGGGCGCTTGAGCCTTGACGACGCGGGGCACGACCGCCGCGACACCGGCGACCGCCCCGATACCCAGGATGACCGCGCGCCGCGACATCAGGCCGCGGTCTTCTTGATCGATTGCTTCTCGCGTCATGATGAGCCCTCCCTGTAGCGAGACGACCGAGAATGGAGACACGCCACCTCCCGGCAGCGGGGCGCGAGGGCGGCGGACGCTCCAGGTCAAGAACCCCCTGGTATCGCCGGAGGCGTGCGTCGTCGAGCCGTGCACAAGTGTCTTCGACTGGGCGGCCTACTGCCCGATGAGGGGGGCGTCGAGATTCACCAGTAGTGGCAGAACCGGAACGGCTCCACCTTGAAGTCGTGGATGCACGAGAGGAGACCCGCAACCAGATCTGGCGCATTGCCTCACCCCATCTGCGACCCTCGCGAGAGTGCGAGAGGTCTTGGGGTATTCTGGCCAGTTCGGACAGCAGTGAGTTGGTGCACCTGGAGTGTTCGTGCCGGACCGCCTACCCTACCGGTACTGGACCAGCAGACTAGGGTTTTCCCTCCGGTTAGGATGCTTCCATGGGGGGATGCACCATGTCAAGGCAAAAACCGACGGCAGGAAGTGCTCACGACACGGACGCACGGCCTCTCGAACGCATCCGATCAGGTCGTGGCGGGGGTGTACTTTCCGGACAATTGTGGCGCGACGGCGGGCAGACCCTTGGCCAGGCGCTCCTGTCGCGTCTCCAGCGACCACCGGCGCTTGAGCGCATCACGCACCTGCACCCGCAAGCGACCGAGCCCCTGCGTTTCGATCTCGACCACATCCCCGTCCTGGAACGCCCCCAAGCCTCGGTGATCCGTGCCCGTTGCCAGAACGTCGCCGGGCTCCAGGCTGTGAATGGAGCTGACCCACTCGATGCACCGCGGGATCTTGTACACCATGTCGCTGGTGTTGAAATCTTGCCGGAGGTTGCCGTTGACCCACAGCCGGACCCGGAGGTCGTGCGGGTCCGCAATCTCGTCGGCCGTCACCAAATACGGCCCGATGGGCGCGAACGTCTCGCGGGACTTCATCTGGTAGAACGTATTGCCGGCTGGGGGCAACCCGCGCGCCGAACCATCGATGAAGTTGCAGTACCCAAAGACGTAGTCCATGGCCTCGACGGAGCGAACATTGGAGGCGCGCCGCCCCATGACCACCGCTACCTCGGCCTCACCCTCGAAGACCGTGGCCGGCACATCCGGCAGGATCATGGCATCGTCGTTGCCGATGATACCATTGGGCGACTTGTGAAACGCGTTGATCGGGGCCGGTTCGCCCCGCGAACCATCTTCCCGATAGTTCAGAGCCATGCAATCGAGGTTCCCCGGCTTCGGAAGTGGCGGCCGGATCCTCACGCTGCTGACCGGGATGGCCTTCCCCCGCGCCGCCGCATCTTCCAGCCGCGCCCTGTAGTCGGCGAAGCGCGCGATCAGCCCGGAGATCAGGTCGTGGGGGCCAATATGCGGAATGTCCTGCACGGCACGCGAGACGTCCACGACCGCATCACCCCGAAGAACGCCCAGCGTGAAGTCGTCGAAATAGAGGAGCTTCATTACATGCCTTTCACGAAATACAGGGCGCGCCGAGCATGGTTCCCGGCGCGCCACTACAGTGATGAGAAGCCGCGCGCGTAAAGCAAATCATTCGTCAGTTGTCTGGCGGCGCCTACTCGAACATCTCGTCGGCGACTGTTTCCTTGTGCCAGAAGATCAGCTTGCGTTGCAGCTGGATCACGATCCAGAAGGTTCCCAACCCCAGCAGGCTGAGAAAGAGGATCAGTGCAAAGACCCGCGGGGTGTTGATCATGGACGCGGCCATACGGATGAGCTCGCCGAACCCCTTGCCGCCGCCCAGAAACTCCCCCACCACCGCGCCGACCACGACAAGCACGGCGGCGTTCTTCAAACCGCCGAAGAAGTGAGGCATGCCGTAGGGCAGCTTCAGCTTGATCAGCGCCTGCCAGCGCGTCGCGCCCATGGTGCGGAACAGCATACGCGAATTCTGATCTGCCGCGTGGATCCCGGCCGCCGTGCCCACGATGACCGGAAAGATCGCGACGAAGGCGGCCAGCGCTACCTTGGAGGCGATGCCGAAACCCAGCCACGACACAAACAAGGGTGCGAAGGCCACCTTGGGCGCGGCGTTGATCCCAACCAGATAGGGCAGCACCGCCCGTTCGCCGAAGGCTGTCTCGCCCACGAGCAGCCCGAGGGAAAAGCCGAGGACAACGGCAATCACGAACCCGGCAAGCACCTCCTGGGTCGTGATCCACAGCGCCCGCAGCATATAGTCGCCGGTGAGGAGGTTCGTGGCGACCGTGATGATGTCGACGACCGTCTCCATCGGCGAGGGCATGATGATGTGCGAGATCAACCGCAGGGAATAGACGGCTTGCCAGACGGCGATGAAAATACACAGCAGCAACAGCATGGCCACGGAGCGTGGGATCCGGTCGAGCCAGTGCACCTCCTCGGTCCAGACCGTCTGAGGCGCAACCGGCTTGGCTGCTGCTGTCAGTTCGTTTGTCATAGGAACGCCCCTTTGTCGAGCAGCCCGCGGATCTCTCTGACGAGTGCGCCGAAGCGCGGTTCGGTCATCATATCCAGGGTCCGCGGGCGGGGGAGATCGATGGTGACCGTCGCACCGATGCGTCCGGGCCGCGGGGACATCACGCTGACCACATCCGAGAGGATGACGGCCTCGGGGATCGAGTGGGTCACGAGGAACGCCGTCGCGTTGAGCTCCTTGCAGATCCGCTGCAGCTCCATGTCCATGAAGTCGCGGCTCAACTCGTCGAGCGCGCTGAACGGCTCGTCCAGGAGCAGGACGGTCGGCTCGGTGATCAACATCCGGCAGATCGCCACGCGCTGGGCCATCCCCCCCGACAACTCGTTTGGGTAGACCTGCTCGAACCCCTTCAGACCGACCAGCTCCAGCAGGGCCCTTCCGGCGTCGTGCTTGGCTCTGGCCGCCTCCTTTCCATCACGGATCTCGATCGGCAGGACGACATTCTCGATCGACGTGCGCCACGGGAAGAGGGTCGGCTGCTGGAACATCATGCCGATGTCTCGCCGCGGACCGGTCACCGGTTTCCCGGAGAGAACCACGCTGCCTTCCGACGGCGACAGCAGACCGGACATGATCTTGAGCAGGGTCGACTTCCCGCAGCCGCTCGACCCGATGATCCCCCAGAAGGATCCTTCGGTCAGCCGAAGATCGATTTTCTCGAGCGCGTGGACGTTGCGCCGCTTATAGGTCTTGCTCACGCCACGCAGTTCGTAGACCACCGGCCGGCCTGAAAGGCCGGCCGGTAATGGTGATTGGGCAGTTCCCGTGGTCATCATCAACTATTTCCCATTCCAATAATTGACGAAGGCGTTGGTATAGGCGGCCTCCAGGTTCGGGAGGGGGGCCTTCAGGAAGCCCGAGGCGAGCGCGCTGTCGTGCCAGAGCTTCCAGTTCGCCGGCTCCTGGTAGCCCCAGCCCTTCGACATATCCTTTGGCGTCATCTTCTCGATGGTCTGATCCAGCAGCGCGTTGGCCAGGGCGACGTCCTCGCCTTCCTGTGGGTTCCCCTTCTTGCAGTAATCGAGCACCTTCTGCCGGTTGGCCTTGACCAGACCGAACTGGGTCCCGCGGACCATGGCGCGGCCGAAGCCCTTGATGATCTCGGGATTCTCCTTGATGTAGGAGCCCATGGCTACAAAGCCATTCCCGAAGTAGCCGAGATACTTGTCGGGCGTGAGCTCTCGCAGTGGGATACCCCGCCTCGCGATGATCGCGGCGTCCGACATGGAAGCGGCATACGCCTCGATGTCGCCGCGCTCGAAGGCCGCAGCCGCCATCCCGCCGTCGCCCACGGGTAGAAACGTATAGTCCTTGCCCTCCTGCAGGCCCGCGTCGGTGAACATGGGGCGAACGAATGCAACCTCGGCCCCGTCCGCGGTGCCGACGCCGACGACCTTACCCTTCAGGTCGCCGGGGAGCTTGTAGGCCGCGTTCTGCTTCGTCACCAGGCCGAAAATGCTCTTCGGGTAGAGGTTGTAGATAAAGACCACGTCCAATCCGCGTCCGCGCGCGGCCAGGACGGGCCCCGGCCCAGGTCGGCCGATCTGCGCCTTTCCGGCGGCCACACCTTGGAGCACTTGCGAGGAGCCATCCACGGCCTCCCAAACGGCATCCAGTCCTTCGTCTTTGAAGTAGCCTTCGCCGGCGGCGACAAAGAAATTAAACGTCGTGACGGCGGAGGGGCCAGGAGCCAGCACGACGATCTTGGTGAGCGGCTTGGCCGCTTGGCCCGCCTGCGCCCCCCATGGCACGAGCAGCACGACGGCAGCCAACACGATGGCGAAACAGGCGAGTCCTCTCTTCGTCATGATCGTGACCCTCCCTTTCCGTGATACCAGTGAGTCCTCGATGGTGGTAGGCTGAACACGATCTCGATCTCTGGGGGGCGCGAGTTGGACCGTTGAATTCAACTCCGCCGTAGAAGTTGGCCTGTCAATAACCTAGGGCGACACGGACTGTCAAGCGGAAACCGTGCACGCATTCAACAACTCGCGCGCTGTATGCCTGTACGGAGAATCGCTTCCTGAATGTCTGGGCTCATCTCAGTTTGAGGGCACCTCGATGAGGCGATGGGAGGAGAACCCGGAAGGTCCTGAGAACCGAAACCGCCCTCCAAGCCCTCGATTTCCTCGAGGCCCCGGAGGGCGGTTCGACTGCAATATGGTGGAGGTGGGGGGAGTCGAACCCCCGTCCGAGAACCTGTCAGTACAGGCTTCTACATGCGTAGCCGGCGTTTTTTTCTCGTCGCCAGGTAACCCCGCCGGCAGGGCTCCCGACGACCAGCCCATTGGTTTTCATCCGGCCGACCCCGGGCCGGGATCGGCTAGCCTAGCCTGCCTTTATGACGCCCTGATCTCACCCGGCAAGCGGGGCAAGGAGGACGTCGCTGCTAGTTAGGCGGCGAGGGCCAATTCGTTATTGGCAGTTGTGTTTTTCCCACCTTTTACGAGCCGGTGGGGACTCGGCATGCCACCTGTACCCCCTTGCCCCCGTCGAAACCGTTGCACCCCCTTGGTGAGGCCAGCTGGCAGCGGGCAGGTGACAGCTGGCAGAAAACCATTGCCCGCGGAGAACGGACACTACTGCAGAATGCCCGCGGTCTGCAGGATGCCCTTGAGCTTCGTCTTTTGCTCGTCGTTGAGCGGCTGCATGGGGCTCCGCGGCTTGCCCCCGACCATGCCCAGCATGTCCATGGCGGCCTTCAGTCCGGCCACGCCGAAGCCCGCGGTGACCGCGGTGTTCGGCGCGATCATCCGGAGCTGGAGCTGGCGAGCCTCCTCGTGCCTCCCCGCCTTGGCAAAGGCGAGAATGTCGCAGCACTGCTGCGGCGCGATGTTGGCCAGGGCCAGGACGCCGCCCACGGCGCCGAGGACCAGGGAGGGGTACAGGAACCCGGCCGAACCCGCCAGCACCTGGAAGTCCGGGCGGACGTTCTTGATGATCTCGCCCATCTTCACCACGTTGCCGCCGCTCTCCTTGACGGCCGCGATGTTCGGGTGCTGCGACAGCTTGATGACCAGCTCCGCCGTCATGTCGATCCCCGTGTTCGCCGGGAAGTTGTACACGCTCACCGGGATCGGCGAGGCGTCGGCGAGGCGCGTGTAGTAGTCCGCGAGCGCGGCGTTGTCCATCTTGGACTTGTAGTAACAGGGGCTGATGAAGAGCGCCACGTCCGCCCCGATCGCCGCCGCCTTCTTGGTGAGCTGGATGCTGCTGTGGGTGGACTCACAGCCGCAGCCCGCCATCATGAGCTTGCTCGACGGGATGTGCTTCCGCGCCGTCTCGTACACCGCCACCTTCTCCGCCTCGGACAGGTAGGTCATTTCGCCGTTGGATCCCAGCACGACGTACCCGTTGATCGGCGTCTTGTTCCACTTCTCGATGTTGCCGGCCAACGCCTTGAGATCCAACTCCTCCGCCGCATCGAAGGGCGTGGGAATGGGCGGAAAGATGCCTGCCATGGACACCCGAGCTTTTGCCATTACGACCTCCTCAACGAAAGAATGACGATCTGAAGTCCACACAACGATTAGCTGTTTATACCATATTGAGGCCCGACTGTCAGTACGGTAACGCCACGCCCGACTCGTCGCTCTCCGACCGCCGCACCGCTCACCCCAGTCGAGCCCGCAGGTTCTTGTCCAAGGCCTCCAGGAAGTCCTCGGTATAGAGATAATGCTCGGGCTTCACGTCCTTGCCGTGGATGCACACGGCGAGGTCCTTGGTCATCTTGCCGATTCCACGGTCTCCACGCAGACCTTCTCCAGGGTCTCGCAGAACCGGATGAGCTCCCCGTTCTCGTCGAGCCGGCCCCGGAAGGCCAGCCCGCGGGTCCACGCAAAGATGGAGGCGATGGGGTTGGTGGACGTGCGCTTACCCTGCTGGTGGTCGCGGAAGTGGCGCGTGACCGTTCCGTGGGCGGCCTCGGCCTCCATGGTCCCCCCGTCGGGCGTGATGAGCGTCGAGGTCATGAGCCCCAAGGAGCCAAACCCTTGTGCGATCATGTCGGACGCATTATCCCCATCGTAATTCTTGCATGCCCAGACAAACGCCCCGGCCATTTTGAGGGAGGAGGCAATCATGTCGTCGATGAGCCGGTGCTCGTACGTGATCCCGGCCGCCTCGAATTGCTTCTTGTAGTCGCTCTCGTAGACCTCGCGGAAGAGGGCCTTGAAGCGTCCGTCGTACTTCTTGAGGATGGTATCCTTGGTGGACAGATATAGGGGCCATCCCTTGAGCAGGGCCTGGTTGAAACAGGCGTGCGCGAAGCCGCGGATGGACTCATCGGTGTTGTACATCGCCAGCGCCACCCCGCCGCCGGTCTTGAACTGGTAGGCCTCGTAGGTCGTGGGCTCCCCACCGCCCTCGGGCGTGAAGGTGATCGTCAGCTTGCCTTTGCCCGGCACCACAAAATCGGTCGCCACATACTGATCGCCAAAGGCGTGGCGCCCGATGCAGATCGGTTTCGTCCAGCTGGGGATCAGGCGCGGCACATTCTTGCAGACGATGGGCTCTCGGAAGACGGTACCGGTCAGGATATTCCGGATGGTCCCGTTGGGGGACTTGTACATCCGCTTGAGAGTGAACTCCTTCATCCGGTTGTCGTCCGGCGTGATGGTCGCGCACTTGACGCCGACCCGGTAGCGCTTGATCGCCTCGGCGGCCTCCACGGTGATCCGGTCGTCGGTGCGATCGCGACTCTCGATGCCGAGATCATAGTATTTGAGATCGAGATCCACGTATGGAAAGATGAGCTTCTCCTTGATCGCCTTCCAGATGATCCGGGTCATCTCGTCGCCGTCGAGTTCCACCACCGGATCTGCACGCTGATCTTCCGCATCGTCTCCTCCCTGTCGTTCGGCCGCCATTCCGCCTCGAGTGTGCGCCCATGCCCCGCCCGGGGTAACCGCCCTCCTCGCAGGACTCGGGCACGGCGTCCGGGCGGCACGAGGGTACTACACTCCCGCCCGCTTGTCAGGCGCAAGCCGCATGCGTCCGACTCGTCAACCCCGACCGCGTACCACACCACGGTGCGCGCCACGCCCCCGATTCGCTTGACGACGGACGCCACTTGCGGTATCTGTTTCCCCCGAAGTCTTCGGCAGCGCCGGGGTGCGCCGGCCCGGCACCACCGTTCGTCGTATGCCCGAGGATCCCATGAACGATTTCGCCACGCTCAATGCTTGTGACGCGCTGCGGGCGATCCGGGGGCGCGAACTGGAAGCCACCGCGCTGCTCCGCGCGTGCCTGGACCGGATCCGGGCGGTCGAGCCGCACATCCAAGCGTGGACCTATCTCAATCCCGAAGGGGCGCTGGCGCAGGCTCAGGATCGGGATCGCGCGCTTGGCCAGCGGACGTTTCTCGGCCCACTCCACGGCCTGCCCGTCGGCATCAAGGACATCTTCGACACCGCGGATATGCCCACCGAGAACGGCACGATCCTGCACGCTGGCCGCCGGCCCGCCGAGGACGCCATGGCCGTGACGCTGCTTCGCGCCGCGGGGGCGGTCATCGTCGGCAAGACCGTGACGACCGAGCTGGCCGTCTACAGTCCCGGCAAGACACGGAATCCGCACGATCCCGCCCACACCCCCGGCGGCTCCTCCAGCGGATCGGCCGCGGCCGTCGCCGCCGGGATGGTGCCGCTGGCCATCGGGTCGCAGACCAACGGCTCGGTGATCCGACCGGCCGCGTACTGTGGCGTCGTCGGGTTCAAACCGACGTTCGGCCTCATCTCGCGGGTCGGCGCGCTCCGCCAGTCGCCGCACCTGGACCACGTCGGCGTCTTCGCACGCACCGTGGAGGATGCCGCCCTACTCGCCCACACTCTGATGGTCTACGACGGTCGGGACCCGGCGATGCGTCGTCAATCGCTGCCGCGCTTCCTCGAAGCGGCCAACCAGGACCCCCCGTCCCGCCCGTGGCTGGCGTTCGTCAAATCGCCGTTCTGGGNGGACGCCGACCCGGACACTCGCCGGCGTTTCTCGGAGTTCGCAGATCGCTGCGGTTGTACGGAGGAGGTTGCGCTACCGGCGCCGTTCGCCGAGGTCGCGAACCTCCATCGCACCATCATGGAAGCCGATCTGGCCTTTAGCTTTGACGCGGAATACCGGCGGGGCAAGGCGCAGCTCAGTGACACCCTGCGGGCGATGATCGAGCGCGGCCAGCGGACGCTGGCCGTGGACTACACCCGCGCCGTGGAGACGGTGCCGGGGCTGATCCGCGCCATGGAGGCGATCTTCGCGCGGTACGACGCCATCCTGACGCCGGCCACCATGGGAGAGGCGCCCGCGGGGCTCGCCTCCACCGGCAGCCCCATCTTCTGCACCGCCTGGACACTCTGCGGGGTCCCGGCCGTCACGCTGCCCCTTCTCCAGGGCCCCCGCGGCCTGCCGCTTGGCGTCCAGCTTGTCGGACGCCGGGGCGACGATGCGCGGCTCTTGCGGACGGCCCGCTGGCTCTCCGCCCTGACAGGCCGCTGAAAACGGCCCATCTGCTGCGTTGGCTTGCCTCGACACTCGCTGCGGCGTACCTCCAGTACGCCTCGCTCGGTCGGCGGCGCGCCGCCTTGCATCTGGACCGTTTTGAGCAGCCTGGGCGAACGCAGGTGCTTCAGCAGCCTGCTCGGTTCTCCGTTCGCGGCTCGTGGCTCGCATTTCTCCGTCACGCCGACAGTGTGGCCGGTTTGAGCAAGCTGACGGAGTCCTTATCCAGGAACAGGCGGCAGGAGGGATGGGTCCGCAAGATGGAGGCAGGGCACATCGGCCCGACCTCTCCTTCGAGGCAGGCCTTGACGGCCTGCGCCTTGCGCTTCTCGGGGACCGTACAGATGATGTGGGCCGCCTTCATGATCTGCCGCACGGTCATCGAGATGGCCTCCCGCGGCACGTCCTCCAGCGTTTTGAACCACCCCTCCCCGAACTGCTGACGGCGGCAGGCCTCATCCAGCGTCACGCGAATGAAGGGCGCCTCGACCGCGAAATCGGCCGGGGGATCGTTGAAGGCCAGGTGACCGTTCTCACCGATCCCCACGAAGGCGGCATCGATCGGAACCGCGGCGATGGTCCGGTTCAGCCGATCGAGCTCCGCCGCAATGTCCGGCGCGTCCCCCTCCACGAAGCAGACCGTCCCGATGGGGACCTGGCTCGTCAGTCGCTCGCGCAGGTAGCGCCGGAAGCTGGCCGGATGGTCCGCCGAGAAGCCGATGTACTCGTCCAGGTGGAACATCGTCGTCCGCTCCCACGCAATACCCCGCGCGGCCACCAGGTGCTTCAGGAAGTTGAACTGGGAGGCGCCCGTTGCGGCCACGAAAGCCGCCCGCCCCTGGCGCCGGAGGGAATCCCGCAGGATCTGGGCCGCCGCGTCTGCTGCGGCTCTGGCCATCACGTCGGTATCCAGATGCGCGGCAATCTTCATCGCGTCTCCTTCGCAGGCTGCTGAAAAAGGCCCATCTGCGGCGTTGTCGCGCCTCGGCACTCGCTGCGACGTACCTCCNGTACGCCTCGCTCGGCCTCCAGCCCGCCGCCTTGCAGGTGGACCTTTTTGAGCAGCCTGGGCGAAAATGAAAGAGGAGGCACGCTGTTCATCCGTGGTCAGNATCACGGTTGGCGCGCCCGCGAGACATCCGCGCCACTTCGCGGTCCGCCTCGCGCGCCTTGATGTCTTCTCGCCGGTCGTATTCCCGCTTGCCCCGGGCCAGGGCCAGACTCACCTTCACGTGCGGGCCTTTCAGATAGAGGCTCAGGGGCACGAGGGTGAGTCCCTTCTGCTCCACCTTTCCCACCAACCGCTGGATCTCGGCGCGGTGCATGAGGAGCTTGCGGGAGCGGAGAGGATCCGGGGCAAACTGGCCGGCCTGCTCGTAGGGGCTGATGTGGCAGTTGTGCAGGTAGAGCTCCCCGCGCTCGACCGCGGCGTAACTGTCGCGCAGGGTGGCGCGCCCCTGTCGGATGGACTTCACCTCGCTCCCGAGGAGGGCGATGCCGACCTCGTAGGTTTCTTCAATGTGATAATCATATCGGGCCTTGCGGTTGGCGCAGAGGGTTTTGTTCTCCGCTCCCCGGGCCGGCTTCTTGCTGGACGATTGCGACATGGCCTGTCACTGTAGCCAAATCCACTGGCGGCGACAAGCAAATTCCCGTTGCGCACCCGTCAGGCCGGCAGGCTCCCCCCGGGAGCCATGGCCTCCAGGCTTTCCCGAGACAGATAGATCATCCATCGCACACCGTACACGGCAGTACCGCCACCATGTCCGGGCAGGTGCGAGGTCCAGACGACCTCTGCCGGAATCCGCAGACTGGGCGCCGCGACCGGGATCAGGACGGCAAGCCGCGTCCGGGGCGGCAAGACATACGNAAGGAGGAGGCCCGCCCCGCCCCGGCTGACATTGAAGAGCGTGGCGGCCATGGACGCGCGCGTGTCGCCCTCCCAGGCGTGCACGACCTGAATCTGGACGGGAATCCGGGACGCAAAGCGAGGATAGTCCCGCGGAATCGATGCCGGCGGTGCTGGAGCCATCAGCGCGTCTCCCATGCGTCTTCCTTCACCCCATCAGACCGGGCGTCAANCGACCTCAGCGCGCCACACGACCCGAGGCGGCGGCGGTTCGCGGTATGTCTCGGGCGTCCGATCATCGTCGCGGGCCGCGGTCCAGCGACCGGTACTGGATCGCTTCGGCAATGTGCTCCGGCTGGATATGCTCCACCCCGGCAATATCCGCGATGGTGCGGCCGACCTTGAGGATCCGGTCGTAGGCCCGGGCGGACAGACCCAAGCGTTCCATGGCCATGTCCAGCAGGCTTTTCGCTTCACCGTCCACCTGGCAGTGTTTCCGGATCTGCCGGGTGCTCATGTGCGCGTTNCAGAACGCCTTGCTGCGACGGAAGCGCTCCTGCTGCAGGTGGCGAGCCCGCCGGACGCGTTCGCGGATGGTCGCCGACGGTTCCCCCGACGGCTCACCGCCGAGTTCCCGGTGTTTGAGNGGGGGGACGTCGATGTGGATGTCGATGCGATCCAGGAGGGGTCCCGAGATCCGCGCCAGGTAGCGCTGGATCTGCAGCGGCGTGCAGGAACACTCCTTGATGGGATCGGTGGCGTAGCCGCACGGGCAGGGATTCATGGCAGCCGCCAGCATGAACCGAGCGGGGTACGTCAGCGAGGAGAGCGCCCGCGCGATGGTGACCTGCCCGTCCTCCAGCGGTTGCCGCAGGACCTCCAGGACGTGCCGCTTGAATTCGGGCAACTCGTCCAAGAAGAGGACGCCGTGGTGGGCGAGGCTCACCTCTCCGGGCCGCGGGATGTTGCCCCCGCCGACGAGGCCGGCGTCCGAGATGGTGTGGTGGGGCGCCCGGAACGGCCGGGTGGCCAGCAGCGCCTGGCCGGCCGACAGGAGCCCGCAGATGGAGTGGATCTTGGTGGTCGAGATGGCCTCCTCCAGCGAGAGCGTCGGCAGGATCGTGGGGAGTCGTCGGGCCAGCATCGTCTTTCCCGAGCCAGGCGGGCCGATGAGCAAGATATTGTGGCCGCCCGCCGCCGCCACTTCCAGTGCACGCTTGGCGTGTTCCTGCCCTTTGACGTCGCTGAAGTCCACCCCGTAGTCCGCGGACACGGCAAACATCGCTTCCAGGTCCACGGAGGTCGGCGATGGCTCCTGCTCGCCGTTCAGGAGCGCCACCGCGTGCTGCAGGCTTGCCACGCCGTGCACCGCCAACCCCTCCACCACGGCCGCTTCCGGCGCGTTCTCGACCGGGACGAGGACGCCCTCCAGATGCGCTTCGCGCGCCGCCACCGCCATGGACAGGGCCCCGCGGATGGGTCGGACGGAGCCGTCCAGCGACAATTCCCCCAGGATGACGAACCGCGCCAGACGATCTCCACGGACGATCTCTTGGGCCGCCAGGATCCCGACGGCGGTGGGCAGGTCGAAGGCGGCGCCTTCCTTCTTGATGTCCGCCGGCGCCAGGTTCACCGTGATGCGCTTGGCGGGAAACTCGAAGCCGGAGTTCTTGACCGCCGCCTTGACGCGGTCGCGGCTCTCCTTGACCGCCGCGTCCGGTAAGCCGACGGTATTGAAGGTGGGAAGGCCGAGGGCGATGTCCACTTCCACCGCCACCAGGTAGGCGTCGACGCCGAGCACGGCGCTGGAGAGGACCTTGGCGAGCATGGTTCGCCTCCGGTCGTCGGCATAGGACCAGGGGAAGACTCGAGGTGTTGTTAACATAGGCGCTGGGGAGCGTCAACCGAAAAGCAGCCTCGACTCCCCGCTGGGATCTTGCCCTCGCGACGCTGCTCGGTATGCGCAAGGTTCGCCTCGCCCCCCCGGAAACCTGTCGGACTCTTCCGTCTCCGCCACGGCGCGGCCAGCCGAAGCGGGCTCTCCACGCGTCCGCGTGGTCGGCGTAAACCGCCCCTGGTCCCTTTTTACACGGTAGTTTCTTCTCGATTGCCGTCCAAAGAAAATACCAACAGGGCTGAGGATTTCCACGCATCCGCCTGAAAATACAAGGCCTCATCATACCGGCCCATCCATGCCACACGAGGGCATGAAGGTTGCTTTTTTGAGGGACGTCGCGGCTGGTTTCTCGAAGAGAAATGGCGCAGGACAACATAAATGGCCATTCGGAGGGGCAGATGAAGAAGCTGTGTATCCTTGCCCTTACCTATAAAACCTTTCCCGCCTCGGTCTCACGGGTCCATCAGGCCACGGTTGATGTGCTGACTCAAATGGATCTGAAGGTACTCCACAGGCGAAGACGGCGGGATGGAAGCGCCCGCGTCCTAGCAAGCGGCTGGCGGCGAAAGCTGTACGTTGAACTCGAAACCAATGGGATCGAGGCCACGCGGGCGCGGGTCCTCGCCAAAGATGGGGTCTTCTTCGCCGACAATGCGGCGACCGAACTCATCTCGCGCGTGACGTACCTTCTGGAGCAAGGAAGAGTCCCCCTTGCCGGGCTACCCGCTACCGGAAACGCCATTCCCGCCCTCGCCGTGTGATTACGGCGCCACCGTGGCCTCGGATCGGGCCACCGGCTCCGCTCGACCCATCCGTCGCTCTTTTTTCTCCACGCCCGGCTGTTCAAGCCGTCCTGCAGATTGGCAAATAGCGAGAGGTATTCCGACTGTTTCATAATCCCGCCGATCAATAAGTCGTGAGTATCCGCAACCAGTCGATTCTCCCTGCTTTTCTCGAAAGACCGATCCAAGAATACGAACACGGCCGGCAGGGGAGGGGTTCGCGTGTGTAAGGCACACTTATCACTTTCTGACCCGAAAGCCTGATGCCGAGCACCCCCGACGTCACGGGGGGCATGTCTTGGCGCCTCATGCGCCGCCGTCCGGACGCTCCCCGCAAGGGTGCGCTCGCGAGAGCGACCCACACAGCGCCTGGTCAGATACCGGGGTCCCAACATGTCAAGATGGAATTCGATCGGAGAGGCCCACTCCAAATATCTCGGTAACCGATTGAAAACACGCGCTTCAAATGACGTAGCGAGAAAGATCTGCCGGCAGACCCGCCTCCGTTCGAACGCAGACCGGACGGTTCGTACGGTCGAGCCGGCGCTTTTTCACCGCGCGTAGCCCTGAGCGAGCGTTTGCGGCGCGCTGGCAGCGGCGGCCCGACCCCGCGAGAGGGGCCTGCAGGCACAAAGGTTGCTTCTGAGCAAAGTGCCGTAGTGGAGCCGAACGCCGCGCTGGCCCAGTGACCTCACGCCGTTCGCGAGAACCGACAGACGGAATCCGAGGGCGATCATGTCAAAGCTCCGAACCTTAGCCGTAACCTACCGAATCCTGCCTGCACCGCTTTCCCGAGCGCGCGAGGCCACAGCCCTCGTGTTGCAGCATATGGGTCTCAAGGTGCGACCCCGCCGGCCCCAAGGGGAAGGGGCCTTCGACGCCCTCTTCGGGAGCGCCAAAGACCGCCAAGTCTATGTCGAGCTGGAGGGGGGAGGGACGACGATCACCCAGATGCGGATCGTCGCCAAGGACGGGATCTTTCTCAAGGAGAATACTGCCACCGAACTGGTCGCGCGGGTGGTGGGCATCCTGGAGAATTCGTCGCCGGCCGCCGGTCGAACCGCCACCGCAGGCGCCGGGGAGATGCTCGCGGACGCACCCGTGGGTTCGTTACCTATACCCGTCTACGCCCACTCGTAATCGAATCGGACGCACCCCACCGACTGGATCGAAGAGACCCCACGCTCCGAAGGCAGAACGGGACAGCCCCCGAGAGAACAGGCCGGTCAAGGGAGTTTGTGTGCCTCGGGCACGTCCCGTCTGTAGTCTCCGCGTTGCGCCCGGTTGCCTGTCGCGCCCTCCGAACGCTGTGTCGTCCCCGACCGGTCAGCACGGCACGACGGTGTAAGGCGCTCGCCGCCTCGCGTGCTCCGCGTGCGGTGTGGCCCAATGACGCACGCCGGGCAGACAGGGTCGCGTTTCGGCTTGACAGGCAAACTCCCTTGCGGATAAGGTCCGCAGGCAACGCCGTCCGACGTTCGGGTATGCTGCGGATTCCAACGACGCGCATTCCATGCCACACGAGGCGCGCGCCTTCGCCGGTTTGGCCAACAAGCAGAAGGAGGGTCAACCATGAAACGAACCATCGCTGTGCTGCTGTCGCTGGGTTTTCTTGTCGGCGTGGTCGCCATCGCGCCACCGGCTCTGGCCGGCGCCAAAGTCGATGTGACCGTGGTCATGCACAATGCCCGGAACGAGGAGATCGTCTGGGGGATCGCCAACCGCATCAAGAACGATCTGGAGAAGAATTCCAACGGCGAGATGGTCGTGAAACTCCTCGGCCCCGA
>JGI20214J51650_10000777_pt1 | contig 20074 bp, 11 predicted proteins | sample WetSurMetagenome_FD_51650 | JGI IMG/M metagenome (IMG submission 51650) | reverse complement strand
TGTGCCGTTGTGCCTTATAAGTATAAATACTCCATATAAATAGGATTTAAGCTTATTTCCCACTGCCTGAAGAGAGTTTATCTTTGTATTATAATAAAAACAATATCATTTGGATCTGGCTGATGGGAAATTTGTATAATTTATTGCTTGAAGATATCAGATTTGAGGAGGGATTTAACTCATGTATGAACTGCGGAGTTTGTACAGCTATTTGTCCCGCTGCCGAGTTTTATAACTATGATCCAAGGAAGATTGTAGATGAAGTTCAGAGTAAGGATGATGATAAAATTACTGAATTATTAAAATCAGAAACAATCTGGTATTGCGGAGAATGTATGTCATGCAAGACCCGTTGCCCACGGGGAAATGCTCCAGGATTTATAGTTATGGCATTGCGCTCTCTTTCTCAGAAAATGGGATTCTTTACTGAATCTGAAAAAGGGAGACAGCAACTGGCGATTAAACGGACTGTAGGTGAAAATATCTTTAAGTATGGTTATTGTGCTGCAACTTACGCTGTTAATCCTGAAATGCATCCTGAGCAGGGTCCAATCTGGGAATATATTCTAAAAAATACTGATGATGTCTTTGAAAGGTTGGGTGGTCAGATAAATGGGATTGGGACCGGACCATTGAGAAAAATTCCACAGGAAGCTTTGAATGAACTTAAAAAGATATTTGATGTTACTGGTGGAACAGAGTTTTTTAATCTGATAGAGGAACATTCCAGAAAAAAGGCTTCAGATTTGGGACTGCAATTGAATAGTAAAGGCATTGATAATGATTATTTTGTGGAAGTTTATACTGCAAATAATGGGTCACATACATCACATGAAAATCAATAAATAATGAATATTGAAGGGAAAAAAAGAATTTGGTCTGACTATCAGAAAGAAATAGCTGATGACCATTTTTTTTATGTAAGATCATGTATACGTCAGAGCTTTTTTCCCGGTTCTGAACAGTTTTTCCTGCATCTTTTACGAAATATCCTTGGAAAAGATGTTTATGAGAATCCGGGTCATACAACATGTACCGGCATAGGCTATCATAGTGATATTGTACCTTCTGCTACAATTATGACTGTAATAGCCAGGCATTTTGCTCTTATGAAGGAATCGGGTTATAAAAATATAGCCATCTCGTGTGTTACCTCTTTCGGGCTTTATACTGAGATACTTGAAACATGGAAACACTTTCCTGAAGAACTTGAAAAAACTCGTGATTACTTATTCAGAGCGACAGGTAGAGAATTTGATATTCCTGAAAATGTGGCTCATTCAAGCGACATAATCTATAAGTTCAGAAACGAGATAGCACAGAAAGCGAAAAATTTTCTCATAAATAAAAGTACCGGAGAACCCCTGAATATTGTTGAACATATTGGTTGCCATTATGCAAAGATGTTTCCAAAAACGGGAGTGGGGGGAGCTGAATTTCCAAATGTCTTAGGAGGAATGGTTGATGCATGGGGTGGTACTATTATTGATTATCCTGAGAGAAGGCATTGTTGTGGTTTTGGATTCAGACAATATCTGGTTCAGGCTAACAGGGGTTATTCTGTTTCAAATACTGCAAAGAAATTCTCATCAATGAAACCTTATAAGCCGGATTTGGTTCTCACAAATTGTCCCGGATGCAATATGTTCATGGATAAATGGCAATATACCATAAGGGAGATGGAAGGAACATCATTTGGTCAGAATGGAGAATCCATTCCTGTACTCACTTATGAAGAGCTCGCGGGCCTGGTTCTTGGTCATAATCCTTGGGACCTTGGTTTACAGTATCATATGGTTCAATCCGAACCTCTTCTCAGAAAAATGGGTATTGAATTTGATGCAACAGATAAGTATAAAACAAAAGATGGAAAGCAAATGCCAATTCCGGAAAATCTTATAAATGCCTGATAATGAAAAAGCATGTTGTAGTAATCGGAGGTGGTGTGGCTGGACTAGAAGTAGCAGGTCAGTTGGCAAAAGCGGGGATTGAGGTAAGCGTGATAGAAAAGGAATCGAAAACCGGTGGTCACCTTAATAAGTGGTACAAACTCTTTCCCGACAGGAGGAAAAGCAGTGAAGTGAAAGATTACCTCGATGGGATTACTCTAAATAAAGGAATAATTATCCATACCAATACTACTATAGAACGACTGAACAGGAACAGGAGTCAGTATTCCATATTTACAAGTAAGGGCAAGGAATTAGTTGCTGATGCTGTGATTGTTGCTACAGGTTTTGATCTATTTAAAAGTGCAAGAAAAGAAGAATATGGCTATGGTATCTACGATAATGTAATTACTTCAGCTGATCTGGAAGAGATGTTCAGGTCTGACGAAATAGTCCTTTCTAATGGTGTTGTTCCGGAGATAATTGGAATAGTACATTGCGTAGGATCGCGCGATGAAAAAGTTGGTAATTTTTATTGCTCAAAATTGTGTTGTGTTACAGCTGTAAAACAGGCAATTGAGATCAGGGAGCAACTTCCTGAATCAAAAGTTTTTTGTTTCTATTTGGATATGAGGATGGGTGGAGCCTTTTATGAGGAGCTTTACCGTGAGGCACAGGAAAAATGGGGAGTGAACTTTATTAGAGGCAAAGTATCTGAGGCAAGTGAAACAGTTGACAATAAGCTTCTTATAAAAGTTGAAGATACACTTGCAGGTCGACCTCTTAAAATGAAGCTCGATATGCTTGTACTAATGGCAGGAATGGAAATGTCGGAAGGTGGAAGGCATATTGCAGGAATCGGCGGACTTAAAACAGGTGAAAACAGATTCTTTTCTTCGCCTGATAACCACACAGGAAGCAATAAAAGCAATATTGACGGGATATTCTATGCAGGTACATGTACAGCGCCCATGAATATTACCGAAACTATATCTCATGCACGGGCTGCCGTAATTGAAGTCACCAGTTTTTTAACCTCCATGAAAAATCAGGATGAATAAGTTCGGTTTTAGTATATCAAAAGGGCGGCAGATAGATTATGAATCGAATGACAGGAGGATTGCCTCCTTTATTTACGATAAGGAACCAAGCTTCAGACTATGTATTGAATGTGGGGGATGCTCTGCTACTTGTACTACCGGGAATAGTACAAAATTCAGTCTCAGGGAACTTCAAATTCTTATCAAACGTGGTGAAAACGAAGATGTAAGACAAAATATTAAAAAATGCATGCTTTGCGGAAAATGTATACTTGTGTGTCCACGCGGAGTCAATACAAGAAATATTATTTTACTGGCAAAACTAGCTTTTCAAAAATCAGAAGAAAATGCGATTTGATCCTTTTGTAATTCCATTTAATATCGGATTGTACTTCATTCTTATATATGTAGTAACAAGGAGTGTTATATGGTTTCTGGATCTTTCGAAACCTGACAAATTAAGACTTCAGCGAGGATTTTTCGGCAACGCTTTTGCTTTAAGCCTTAAAGAAATATTCATGGAAAGTTTGATACACAGGAAGATACTTAAGACAAACCTGCGTCTGGGCTATATGCATATGAGTCTGGCTTTCGGATGGTTCCTGCTTATTTTTTTTGGAACAATTGAAGCAGATGTTTTTGGTGTAAAGCACCTGAATGCTCCATACCGTGCAATATTTTTCAGATATTTTAATCCCGATCATGGACGGTTAGGTTTTGAAGCTGTATATGGTTTTTTAATGGATCTGATACTAGCTTTTATCCTTTCTGGTTTAATACTTGCGATAATAAAAAGGTTCTATTCAAAGATTGTCGGGATGAAGAAGACTACTCGTCTTAAGCTTACAGATAGAATTGCTCTTACCTCATTATGGCTTATATTTCCCAGCCGTCTTCTTGCCGAGAGTTTTACCAGTGGCGCCTATGGCACAGGCAGCTTTCTTACAGGATCTCTGGGTCACTGGCTTGCCACATTCCTTCCAGCTCAACAAATGGCTTATCCTTTCTGGTGGCTTTATTCAATCTCCCTTGGAACTTTTTTTATTCTTTTACCTATTACAAGATATATGCATATTCCCACCGAGCTATTTCTGATTTTCATGAGGAATTCAGGAATAAGAACTGGTGATAAAACAGGCACATATACCGAGGTCCAGACATTTTCCTGTTCTTCATGCGGAATCTGTATAGATGCATGTCAGCTTAATTTCTCTGCTGGAATTAAAAATATTCAGTCAGCTTATCTGATGAAAGCAATCCGAAATAATGATGATATATCTGAAATTGCACAAAACTGTCTGATGTGTGGCAGGTGTGATCAGAAATGCCCAGTCGGAATTGAACTCTCTCCAATCAGGATGATCCAGAGAAGAGAATCTGAAGCTGAAAATGATATAAAAAATTTATATAAAGGATATTTCAGAAGCCGACAGGTTAATGTTTCAGAAAAAGAATCAGTATCCTCAAATTATAATTTTCTTAAAGAGAGTGAAACAGGGAAAACCGACGTGTTATATTTTGCAGGGTGTATGACCCATCTTACTCCGACGATAAAAAATTCAATGATAAGGATACTAGATGCATCGGGTCTGAACTATAATTTTATGGATGAACATGAGGGAGCCTGTTGCGGAAGGCCGTTAATGCTTGCTGGTCAGGACAGGGAAGCCAGAGAGCTGATCAACTTTAATTCACAGAGGATATGGAAATCAGGAGCACATACTCTGGTAACTTCATGTCCTATTTGCTACAAAGTATTCAAAGAAAGTTATTATCTTGATGTGGAAGTACTTCATCATTCACAATTTATTAAGATGCTGATTGATGATGGTTTGGTGAATATGAAATTCTTGAGGAAGAGAGTTGTTTATCATTCCCCATGCGAACTTGGAAGAGGATCGGGAGTATATAAAGAGCCAAAGGATGTTCTGAGTCATGTAGCACGACTTGAGAAAAGTAAATTTGAAGATGAAAACTCACTTTGCTGCGGTGGAAGTATGGCCAATATGAAAATAAGTTCAAAGGATAAGAAGAAAATCGCTCAGGATGCTGCTATTGAACTTACTATTAATAACCCCGATATCCTTGCAACTGCCTGTCCTCTATGCAAAAAGACGTTTTCAGGTGTTACTGAAACCAGAGTTGCTGACATTTCTGAAATTGTGGCTGAAGCATTAATAGTGAATCCTTTAAAAAAAAATATCCACAGTAATATCAGTTCGATAAAAGAGCTTGCAAACCTATGATCGCAGCTAATATGATTTTCGAACTTTTTTTTCTGCCTCTCTCTCAATTTATTATTTCCGATTTTCCCCTTTAGGTAATTTTGTAAAATTCTTTACGTTCCTTTGTGGCTAAATTAAATTTAGCGTTTCAAACATTTTATATACTGAAATTGTTTTTAACACGTTATTAGGACAAAGATTAATATTTAAAATAATTAAAATGGGTAGAAAAATTTGTTGGATTGTGATGTTGACAGGGATCATATCATTCTATTCATGCAGGAATTCAGTCGAACAGAAAGAATCGAAAACGAAAGTTGTTCAGCATAAGATATTACAACAGCCGGATGGTACAATTTCATTAAAAGTTGAAAAGGCAGATTGTTACCAGGATCTTGTTAATCCTGCAAGTAATACCGCTGAATGGAATGTTGTAATCTCAAAATCGGGTCGTTTTAATGTATGGCTGTCAAGCTCTACCAAAGATACAACTGATCTGAAATATAGTAATTCGATAAAACTGAATATTCTGGATAACAGGTTTGAAGTTCGTCCGGGTTGCGACAAAATAATTCATAATTCGAGTGATGTAGCATACCCATATTTCAGGGCCGATTCTTTTGTGGGATCTCTTTATATTCAGGATACAGGGTTATTCAATGTTCAGATAATCAGCGAAAAAATTATCGCGGGTGAAATAAAGAAAGGAGAATCATCTGTTGCAGACAATTCAAAACTGTTATCAGTATTTTTTACCCCGGTCACCCGTTAATTTTGATCCATTCTCTTGCATTAACAAAAGCTTTTATCCAGGGAGTGACATCATCATTTCTTCGATCGGCAGGATAAAAACCGCATTGCCATGGGAAAAATGCACGTTCGAGATGTGGCATCATAACCAGGTGACGGCCATCGTCAGAACATAATCCGGCAACATCTGAATCAGAACCATTAGGATTTGCCGGATATGTTGATTTGCTGAATTTTAATGGTATCCGGTATTTATTCTCAGCGTAAGGAAGCGAGAATTGTCCTTCTCCATGAGCTACCCATATTCCAAGTTCCATGTTTGACATGTTTCCGAGCATCACTGAGTTATTTTCCAGGATTTTTACCCCAATAAAGCCTGATTCAAATTTATGCGACTTATTAATCAATAACTTTGGTTTATTTTCATGCTGAGGGTATAAAAGATCAAGTTCCACCATAAGTTGACAGCCATTACAAACTCCAAGCGAAAGAGTATCAGATCTACGGTAAAAATTTTCAAGTGATATGCGAGCTTTGTCATTATATCTGAATGCACCGGCCCATCCTTTTGCAGATCCCAGTACATCAGAGTTTGAGAAGCCTCCGACAAATACTATCATGCTGATTTCCTCAAGAGTTTCTCTTCCTGATATAAGATCGGTCATATGAACATCTTTCACATCAAAACCAGCAAGATAAAGAGCATAAGCCATCTCCCTGTCACCATTGACCCCTTTTTCCCTGATTATTGCGGCTCTGATTCCGGATTTTTTTCGACGTTCGGGCTTTATACCAAGAGATAATAAAGTTCCGGCAAAATCGCGGATATCGATATTCAATTCATGATTCCTGTAATTTTGAAATCTTTCCAGAGCCAGTTCTGAACCACACTGGCGCCTGTCGAGAAGATAAGAAGTATGAAACCATGTATCGCGAAGCTTATCTATATCGAATGTAAAGAGTTCATTATAATTTGTAACAAACAAGGTCCTTTCATTAACAGGATGGCCGATGGAGAAATATGAAATGCCATTTTCAAGAAGTATTTCTGCAATGTCATCCTCATCCTTTACCTGAATAATTATACCAGGGTTTTGACTAAAGAGAATCTTGAGAGTATCAGCTTCATTCAATGCGGAAAGGTTCACAGTTATCCCGCCCTGAGAGTTTGAGAAGCACATTTCTAAAAGAGTGGTGAGCATTCCTCCTGCAGATATATCATGCCCTGAGAGGATCAGTCTTTTTGATATCAGATCCTGAATAGTATCAAAGACGTCTTTGAAATATGCCGGGTCTTTAACAGTAGGGACTACATCACCAAGAAGGTTTAAGATCTGAGCAAAACTGCTGCCACCCGGTTTAAATTTATCTCGACTCATATCTATGTACAAAATACTAGTGTATGGGTCATTTACAATAACTGGCTCGATAATAGTTCTGATATCATTAATCTCTGCTGCAGCTGATATTATTACAGTACCGGGGGAGTATACAACCTGATCATGGTATTTCTGTGTCATGGATAAACTGTCTTTCCCGGTAGGAATATTAATGCCAAGGGCAAGTGCAAAATCACTTGCAGCTTTTACTGCAGAAAAGAGTCTGGCGTCTTCGCCGGCATTTTTGCATGGCCACATCCAGTTAGCGGAGAGTGAAACACTTCTTAATTTTCCTGTGAGTGGTGCCCAGATAATATTTGTCAGAGCCTCAGCTATTGAAAGGACAGAACCGGCTGCCGGATCAACAAGTCCAGCGGCAGGGGCATGACCGATAGAGGTTGCCATTCCCTTTTTACCCCGGTAGTCGAGTGTGATTGCCCCCAGATTATTTAATGGTAGTTGTAGAGGGCCGGCACACTGCTGTTTTGCAAGCCTTCCTGTCACTGACCTGTCAACTTTATTTGTGAGCCAGTCTTTGCATGCTACTTCTTCAAGCTGAAGGACTTGCTCCGCATATTCATTAATTTTATTAACAGAGTACTCTAGTTTCCGATAATTATTAACAACAATTTCATCTTTCATTATCGTTTTAGGCGGGTCGCCGAATAGTGATGAAAGGGCCAGATCAATAGGCTTTTCACCGGTAACAGGATTCTCAAATGTAAACTGCATATCTCCGGTCACTTCACCAATAATATAAAATGGGGCTCTTTCCCTTTCCGCAATATTTCTTAAAATGTCAATGTCAACCTTTCTTATTATCAGCCCCATTCGTTCCTGTGACTCATTGCCGATTATCTCCCTGGCTGAAAGGGTAGGGTCACCAACAGGCAACTTGCTTATATCTATCTTGCCACCTGTTGCTTCAATTAGTTCTGACAGACAGTTAAGATGTCCGCCTGCACCATGGTCATGTATTGAAACTATGGGGTTATTTGCTGATTCACTTAATGCCCTGATTGCATTATATACTCTTTTCTGCATCTCGGGATTGGCCCGCTGAACAGCATTAAGTTCTATTGATGAGTCGAATTTTCCTGTATCGACCGATGAAACAGCACCTCCACCCATGCCTATTCTGTAGTTATCACCTCCAAGTAACACAATGAGGTCACCTTTTTCAGGAATGTCTTTCTCGCTATCTTTCTTTTTACCAATGCCGATACCTCCTGCAAGCATTATAACCTTGTCGTAGCCAAACTTTTTGAAGTTTTCAAAATGCTCGAAAGTAAAAACAGAACCACAGATAAGTGGCTGTCCGAATTTATTTCCAAAATCACTAGCTCCATTTGAAGCTTTGATCAGAATATCTTCAGGTGTCTGATATAGCCAGTGTCTTTCTTCAGTACTCTTCTCCCATGATCTGTCACCATCAGGTCGAGGGTAGGAGGTCATATAAACTGCTGTTCCGGCAATTGGGCAGGCCCCTTTACCACCCGCAATCCGGTCCCTGATCTCGCCTCCGGTTCCAGTTGATGCTCCATTAAAAGGTTCAACTGTAGTTGGAAAGTTATGCGTTTCAGCTTTGATTGAAAGAACAGATTCATAATCCGTTATACTGAAAAAATCAGGTTTGTCCTGTGTACCTGGGGCAAATTGTTCGACAACAGGTCCCTGGACAAAAGCACAATTATCTTTATATGCTGAAACAACACTATTTGGATTTTTATTAGTTGTTGATTTTATCATCTGAAAGAGAGTCTCTTTCTGCTCAATGCCATCCAGGATAAATGTTCCGTTGAAAATTTTGTGACGACAATGTTCAGAATTTACCTGGGAAAAGCCAAAAACCTCACTATCTGTTAATCTTCGACCAATAGACTCACTCAATTTTTCAAGATATTCAATTTCTTCAATATTAAGAGCAAGTCCCTCTGTCCTATTATATAGTTTTATATCTTCAATAAATATCACCTGATCGGGTAATTTATCAATAGTAAAAATGGTCTGATCCAAGCCTTTGTACAGCGCTTGAAGCATCGGATCAAAGTGAGGATTTTTTGAATCTGTGAAATGAAACTGTTCAATTCTTTTAATTCCCTTTATCCCCATATTCTGTGTCATCTCAACAGCATTTGTACTCCATGGAGTTATCATCTCTTTTCTTGGACCGATGAAAAAACCATCAAATTGGTCTTTTTTTATAAGATTTGCTTTGCCAAACAACCATGATAGTTTTTCGATATCGGGTTCAATAAGCTTTTCAGAGGTTCCAACTACAATCAGATTATTGGAGATGCTTTCAAAGAAGAGAATCATATTAGTGAGGTTAATATGTTGGTAATTAATATAATATAATAATTTATTGGAAATTATCGGAACTTTTCAAAGATAGCACTTATTTTAAGTTTTTACCTGATCATAGTTCCTCGTGTTTATGACAATATTCAGGAAATAATTTTTAGCTTCCTGAATTATCAAATCAGATAATTGTTTCCATTTGAGGATAATGTAAGAGTTTAAGAAAATTTTAACACAAACTTTGCGACATAAAGGGTTGAACTATTGTTTAACCTTTATTGTTATTTTAATATGATATGTAAATGAAATTAAGTAAGATGAATTAATATTATGAAGTATACCCGATACATTTTTATCTTGTTTTCCATCACTGGATTGATTTCATGCGGTCGTAGGACAGAAAAGCCAAAAGAGAGACCTCCTGTAACAGTTGATGTAATAATTGCACAGAAAGTAGATTTTCCTTCCAGTATAGAGGTAAATGGAGAGACTCTATCCGAGGAAATGATTGAATTGCATCCGGAGGTAAACGGGAGGCTGACCTATTTATATATGCCCGATGGTGCAACAGTACAAAAAGGCACATTGTTAGCGAAAATCAACGATGCTGACCTGCAGGCTCAACTGGAACAGCAAAAAGTTCTGCTGGAACTTGCTGGAAAAACGGAGGAGCGTCTGAAGAAATTATTAACCGTTAATGGTATAAATCAGGCAGACTATGATGCTGCTTTAAGCCAGGTCAATACTATAAATGCGACTATCAAAGTGTTGAAAGCGCAAATTGATAAAACAGTTGTAAGGGCTGCTTTCAGCGGAAAGCTCGGATTACGCATGGTGAGTCCCGGAGCCTATGTTACGCCACAAACATTATTAGGTACTCTTTCTGAAACAAATAATGTAAAAATCGATTTTACGGTTCCTGAATTCTATTCCAGCCTGATAAAGGTGGGAGGCACTGTAAACATACAGACAAATGAATCAGATGATAAACAACCTGCGGTTATAAGTGCCATTGAACCCCAGATAAATGTTGCTACCCGGAATCTCAAGGTCAGGGCCAGAATGAATAATGCAAGAATTAATCCGGGTACCTTTGTAAAAGTATTACTTGATAAAGATGAAGAAGGTATTGTTGTGCCGTCAAATGCACTCATTCCTGATGCCAGTTCCAACCAGGTTGTTCTAATTAAAAAACAGAAAGCTGTATTTGTTAGTGTTGAAACTGGTAAAAGAAATGCAGATGCAGTAGAAATTACACGAGGTGTAATTACAGGTGATACAATTGTTGTCAGCGGTGTCTTATTTGTCCGGCCAAATGCTCTCGTGAATATCCGGAATATTAAGACTCAAAAGAATGAGGCCAGTTCTGACTCAAATCTGGTATCAAAATGAATATTTCCGAATTATCGCTAAAAAGACCTGTTCTGGCAACAGTAATGAGCCTGTTCATTATCCTGTTTGGGATAATCGGATATTATTTTTTAGGTGTCCGTGAGTACCCTGCAATTGATCCCCCGGTAATTTCTGTTACGACTTCATATGTTGGTGCCAGTGCCGACATCATTGAAAGTCAGATAACAGAGCCTCTTGAAAAAGCAGTTAACGGCATACCCGGGATACGTACAATTACATCTTCAAGCTCTGTTGGAAATAGTAACATATCTGTTGAGTTCAATCTTGGCTCAGATCTGGAAACTGCAGCTAATGACGTTCGTGATAAAGTAAGTCAGGCTGTACGTAATCTTCCCCAGGACATTGATGCCCCACCCGTTGTATCAAAATCAGACGCAAACAGCGACTTTATAATCATTATGGCTGTCCAGAGCCCTGGTAAGGGTTTGATGGAGTTGAGCGATTATGCCGAAAATATTCTGCAAAATAAATTTCAGACAATCCCGGAAGTTAGTTCAGTGAACATCTTTGGACAAAAGAGACCATCAATGCGCTTATGGATTGATCCTGATAAAATGAATTCTTATAATGTAGCATTTAATGATATTACCGGGGTACTGGTAAATGAAAATGTTGAAATACCTTCGGGTAAACTGTATGGCAACAAAACCGAATTGACAATAAATACTCTGGGGCGGTTAAGTACCGAACAGGATTTCAGAGACCTTATTATCAGGGCGGATGATAATGGAATTGTCAGGCTTAGTGATGTGGCTAAAGTTGAACTTGGTCCAGAGCAGTATGAACAGAGCTGGAAACTGAATGGAGTAAGTGCTGTGGGGATAGCTATTATTCCACAACCCGGAGCCAATTATATAAGTATTTCAGATGAGTTCAATAAACGGCTTGATGAGATAAGGAAATCTCAGCAGGGGGGAGATATAATATTCACCACACTGATAGATAATACCAGTAATATCAGGAAATCGCTTACAGAAGTTAAGCAAACTCTTGTCATAGCACTCTCTCTGGTAATTCTGGTCATTTTTCTATTTTTCCGCAGCTGGCTCATTGCTCTTCGTCCACTCATTGATATCCCTATATCACTGATTTCCACATTTTTCATAATGTACATTTTCGGGTTTTCGATAAATATTCTCACACTCCTTGCAATTGTACTTGCTACAGGACTTGTGGTTGATGACGGGATTGTTGTTACTGAAAATATATACAGAAAGTTTGAAAGAGGAATGCCTATCCGGCAGGCAGCTCTGGAAGGAAGCAAAGAGATATTTTTCGTTGTTCTTGCCACTTCTGTTACCCTTGCTATAGTGTTTCTTCCGGTAGTTTTCCTTCAGGGCTTTGTAGGAAGTTTGTTTCGTGAATTCGGTATTGTCCTTGCAGGGGCTGTATTAGTGTCCTCATTTGTTTCGCTCACAATTACTCCCGTATTGAATGTTGTTCTGAGCAGAAAAACTGCTCAGCATAGCAGGTTTTATCTTAAAACCGAACCGTTTTTTACCGCCGTTGAAAACAATTACAGGAATAATCTTGAAAATTTTATTGATAAAAGATGGCTGGCATTAGTTATTGTTGGAGGCAGCCTGGTTATTATCTTCATTCTGGGAAGATCGCTGCAGAGCGAAATAGCACCTCTTGAAGATAAGGGTATGATTCGTTTTCAGGTAACCGGGCCGGAAGGAACAAGTTTTTCACAAATGACAAAGTCAGTCACGGCTCTGGAGAGCTATCTTCTTGATTCTATTCCTGAAAGAGATTTTACTTTTTTTGCCGTACCGGGCTTCGGAGGAACCGGTATCAATAGTGCGGCAGGCCGGCTTGGACTGGTAGATTTTTCTGAAAGAACAAGAAGCCAGAGTCTTATTGCAGATGAACTGACACGTAAGATAACCCGGTTTAATGATATACGTGTATTTCCTGTTGAAGAACAGACAATTGCTGTTGGTCTTGCATCAAGGGGAGCTCTGCCCGTTCAGTTCGTTATACAAAATCTTGACTTTGATAAGCTTAAAAGCTTTATTCCCAGGTTTCTGGAAGCTGCAAGGAATGATAAAACCTTTCTTAATGTCGATGTCAACCTGAAATTCAATAAACCGGAAGCTGTTCTTCATATTGACAGGATAAAAGCCCGCGAACTCGGACTTACAGTTAAGGACATAAACGATGTTCTTCTAAGTGCTTTTAGCGGCAGACGTCTGGATTACTTTATAATGAATGGTAAACAATACCAGATAATCGCACAGGTCAGGCTCAACGACAGACAGCAACCAACCGATATATTGAAATTATATGTCAGGAATAATCAGGGAATATATATCTCTCTTGCGACGGTAGTTACTATTGTTACAAATGCCATACCTCCATCACTTTTCCATTATAACCGGTATAAATCCGCAACTTTTTCTGCTTCACTATCTCCCGGAAAAACTGTAGGAGATGGTGTAAAAGCCATGCAAACAATAGCTTCCGGCTTATTGGATGATAGTTTTCAGACATCTTTAAGCGGTCCATCACGCGATTATTCTGAGAGTTCATCAAATACTGCGTTCGCTTTTGTTCTTGCCCTGATATTGATCTATCTGGTCCTGGCAGCTCAGTTTGAAAGCTTCAAAGATCCATTTACAATCATGCTGACAGTCCCTCTGGCGATTGCCGGTGCTTTTCTTAGTCTTTGGATATTCAGACAAACGATAAATATTTTTTCAGAGATCGGGATGATCATGCTTATAGGACTGGTAACTAAGAATGGGATACTTATTGTGGAATTCGCAAATAAGAAAAGGGAACAGGGCATTCCAATACGGCAGGCGGTAATTGAAGCTGCCACCCAGCGATTACGCCCAATCCTTATGACAAGTCTGGCAACATCACTGGGAGCCTTGCCAATCGCCCTGAGTCTTGGTTCAGCTGCAACAAGCAGGATACCACTTGGAATTGTCGTAGTAGGTGGTATTCTTTTTTCGCTGGTTCTTACATTATTTGTAATACCTTCTGTTTATACCTTCATATCGGGTAAACATGGAAAAGAAAAAGCAGAAACTGGAATCATGTCGCCTGAATTGAAATTGTAAGTTCTTATGAAAAAGGTTTTGTTATACATAATTATATTGTTTTCGCTTAATGCTGGTGGCCAGGTCCCGGTCACTTTAACCAATGCAATAGATTCAGCTCTCAAAAGTAATTTTGATATCCGGATAGCAAGGATCAATTCCACAATTAACAAGATTAGCAATACATATGGGATGGCTGGTGGGTTACCATCACTAAATGGATCAGCAAGTGATAATAAATCACTGATTGACCTGAAGCAAAAAACCAGCAGCGGATTGGATATTACTAAAAGCGGTGTCAACAGTAGTTCTCAGAACGCAGGTTTAACTGCAAATATGGTGTTATTCAATGGTTTAAAGGTTATTGCTACAAAGGGAAGGCTCAATTTTCTCCAGACTCAGAGTGAGCTCCAGCTCAATCAGCAAATACAGAACATTATAGCTTCAATTATGGTGACCTACTATGATATTCTGAGACAGCAAAGTTACCAGCAAATACTACAAAGCTCACTTGATGTCTCTCTGAAAAAACTTGATATTATTAAAGAGCGATTGAATGTAGGGATGGCAAATGAAGCTGACCTTTTACAGGCACAGATGGATGTCAATGAAAATGCACAAAACCTGAAAAGCCAGCAACTGGTTATCGATCAGGATAAAATAAATTTACTACAGCTGATGGGTGTAAAACATTATATTCCAATTACTTTGCATGATTCAATCATTGTAGATGACAATATCAGGAGAGATTCAATTATCAATTATCTGGAAAATAATCAGCAATATCTGTCAGCGGAGCAGCAGATAAAGATAAATGAACAGATAGTGAAGGAAGTAAAGTCGCTGAGATATCCATCGATAAGGCTTAATGCCGGTTATAATTATACCTACAGTAGCAGTTCAGCCGGATTTATTTTATTTACCAGGAATTACGGGCCAACAGTTGGNGCAACCTTGCAGGTTCCTATTTTCAACGGAACAATTTACAGAACCCAGCAGGAGGTAGCCAGATATAATGTTGAAAATGCAAAATTACAGAAGGAAAGTCTGCTCTTATCGCTTAAAGCCGATGCAATAAAAACATATCAGGCATATGAGGTCAGCAACCAGCAGATGAAGTCGCAAAAGATCAGTTATGGAGATGCCGGGAAGCTAGTTAATATAGTTGTGCAGAGATTCAGATTAAATCAGGCTACAATTTTGGATGTTAAAGCTGCACAGGCCAGTTATGAATCGGCGGGATATATGTTTGTGAATCTGCAATACGCAGCCAAAACTGCTGAAATTGAATTAAAAAGATTGGTTTATAAGCTCGGATATTGATCAAATCATAATTTAAGTCCGCTCCTTTTTAGCAACGCATCAACTGAAGGCTCCTTTCCTCTGAATCTGAGATAAAGATCATGAGGCTTTTCTGTTCCTCCCTTCTCCAGGATGTTTTTCCTGAACGATTCTGCAGTTTCTTTGTTGAATATCCCTGTCTCTTTGAAATAACTAAATGCATCGGCATCAAGTACTTCAGCCCATTTATAACCGTAATAACCCGCCGCATATCCACCGCCGAATATATGTCCGAAAGAAACACTCATATTTAAACCTTCAATCGCAGGAAACAATTCGGTTTTCGACAGAGCTTCAGATTCAAAAGCAGAAATATTAATCTCAACTGGATTTTTTATAGTATGCCAGGCCATATCGAGAAAGGCGAATCCTAATTGCCTGTAACAGGCATATCCTTCATTAAAGGTCGAAGCTTCCTTGATTTTATTAATTACTTCATCAGGGATTTTTTCTCCTGTCAGGTAATGTGTTGCCCATTTGTCAAGCCATTCTTTTTCGAATGCAAAATTCTCCATAAATTGTGACGGAAGTTCAACAAAATCACGGGCAACATTTGTCCCTGAAAGACTCTCATATGTGCATTTAGTCAGAATTCCATGCAGGGAATGGCCAAATTCATGCAGGAAAGTGGTCAGTTCATTAAAAGAGAGTAGTGAGGGCCTTGAATCAGAGGGCCGGGTAAAATTAGCCACTATTGATATAAGAGGTCTTACTTCAATACCATTCTCCCTCTTCTGCTCTCTGAAACTAGTCATCCAGGCCCCGCCATTTTTACCGGGCCGGGGATGGTAATCAATATAGAGTATTGAAAGAAAGACATCATCGTGGTCGTAAACCTCGAAAGTACTTACTTCAGGACTATAAACCGGAATGTTTGTATTTCTGACAAACCTGATACCATAAAGGGATGATGCAAGACCAAATACTGCAGTTTCAACTTTCCCGAGACTGAAATATGGTTTAAGAATTTCATCATCAATGCTATAAAGTTTTTTCTTATACTTTTCCGAAAAGTATGCCCAATCATATCTTTCAATTGGTCCCGAATGTCCCAGACTTTCAGCAAAACTTTTTATTTGTCCAAAGTCCCTCAGAGCAGCAGGTTTTGAAGCCTGATATAGCTCTTCAAGAAAATTTGTAACTTTTGTGGGGGTGTCAGCCATACGGTCACCTAAGATCATTTCAGCAAAAGTTTCAAATCCCAGCATCCTGGCCATTTCAAGACGAAGATTAGCAATTTTCAGTGCGAGCTGACTATTGTCAAATTCATTTGCATGGAATGCCCTGGAAGAGTATGCCCTGAACATTTTTTCACGAAGGTCNCTTCTGTCGGAATATTGCATAAAAGGCACATAGCTTGGGAAATGAAGAGTAAAGACCCATCCTTGTTTTTTTCTCTTTTCAGCTTCTGATGAAGCCATCTCAATAACACTTTGTGGAAGTCCTGCAATATCATCTTTCTCTATCAGATGAAGTTCAAAAGAATTTGTCTCCTCGAGAACATTCTCTTCAAATTTCAGGGAGAGGGTAGAAAGTTCTTCCGAAATTGCTCTGAACCGGTTCTTTTCTTCTTCTTTTAAACCAGCTCCTCCAAGCATGAAATTTCTGAATTTTCTTTCTGTCAGGATCTTCTGTTCTGTTTTCAGTGCTGACGATTCTCTGGATTCATATACAAGCTTTATCCTTTGAAAAAGCTTTTCATTGAGAGTGATATCATTTGAGAAACGAGCAAGCAGTGGAGCAACTTCCTGCGCCACTTCCTGCAGAGCTTTACTGGTTTCCGCACTATTAAGATTGAAAAGGATTGACGTAATTCTTCCAAGATTTTCACCGGACCTGTCGAGTGTTGCTATTGTATTCTCAAAATCAGGTGGTTCATTATTATCTGTAATATTATCTATCTCTATTGAAGCTTGTTTAATCGCTTCTTCAACGGCAGGTTTATAATGTATTATCTCAATAAGATGAAATGGCGGAGTTCCGAAAGGAGTCTGCCATTTGTGTAATAAAGGGTTGTTCATATAGCATTCTAATTAAAGTGCCTAAAGTGCCTAAAGTGCNTAAAGTGCNTAAAGTGTTTGAGTGTTTTAACTGAACTAATTTCAGTTTTTAAATTCTAGGCACTTCAAACTTTAGATCACTTCATACTATTCTTATCATCTTCATCATCATTTTCCACTCCAGCATATTTTGCCGGATAAAGCGTATTTCCTTTCGCAGCAAACCACAGTATCCTGTTCAACTGATCATCATTACCTGAGTCAACTCCGTCGTATTCCGGCAGCATACTTTTTTTAGCAAAGTCTAATGCTCTGCCTTTGAGCGAACTAAGCGAAGGTGTCATTTCATCAATAGGAATATTATTAGGTATTGACTTATAGGGTGTCAAATCAGGAGTGTCTGCAAAGCAGTCTGTCATCGGATTTGCGATAGCATCCTGTATATTCATCGGGGGAAGACCAAGTATCTGTTCAATTGTTCTGACCATTGAAGGTTGAGTATAAAACGTGTGATTTACATTTTTTAATCTTGAATAAGGACTGATAACCAGACTGACTGTACGATAAGCCGAAACATGGTCCCATCCATTCTGTGAGTCATCTTCAACTACAAATATGACAGTATTTTCCCAGAACCTGCTTTTTGAAAAAGCCTCAACAATTCTTCCAAGGGCCACATCGTTATCAGCTACCATAGCTCTGGGTGTTGGACTGCCTGGCCTGGTTCCTGCAGTGTGATCATTAGGGAGTGCAATAACCATGAGTTCAGGAAGATTGTCACCCGGGGCAGCTTCATATGCATTTAGTTCTTTTATCAATGCATCAGCTCTCATGACATCTGAAAATTCATGATTCCCAAATGAAGGATAAGTCTGGCTGAGTATTTTCTTTACAGGTTCGATAGTCGTATAATTAGTAAACTCGACCTTTTCACCATTTATATACTTTTTATAGATGTCGGCCCATTTAAGATTCCTGTCAAAAACAGGAACGGAAGCTTCTCCATAGATTCGAACTGTTTTTCCTTTATTCAATGCATTATCCCAGATAAATCCTGTTGGTGCATAGACCAGGGCATCAGCCTGCACATGAGGATANCTTCTGAACCAGGCTCTCATATTCTTCTCAATATAGTCAGTTACGATCGAGGCATCAGTCCACTGGTGTCCTTCTGCTGAACACTTTCCCGACGCATGGAAATTATCCATAAGCATAAACTCTTCAGCCAGCTTGTGTGTATTTGGTGTTACTTCATTTCCATAAATGCATAAACCCCGATCACCATCTCCCTGTTTCATATCTCCCAGAATCTGGTCATAGGTTCTGTTTTCTTTAATAATATATAGGACATGTTTAAATACTGAAGGCTCACCAATTCTATCAGGTACCGGTTTTGGACTGGCAGATCCTCTTGGTTTATCTCTTGCTGTAAGGGCTCTCGACAAGTCATTGACAGCAATTACAGTGTCGGTATATGCTTTTAATGCTTTTGGGTCAGGAACTTTGATTACAGACACAGAGGCGAGCATATAATGTGAATTAAATGCCATGTTCTTAGTATCCTTGTTAGGAGTAGCTAATCTGGCACCTGCTGCTTCCAGATTACAGACATACAAATACCCCGGGTTTAGGGTACAGATAGCTGAAGGGTAAGCTCCTGTAGGTATAAATCCAATGACTGTACTGTTAGCTTTTGAAGCCCTGACTGTTGCCATTTTTCCAAGTTTAATTACGGCCAGTGCGTTGTCCATCCCATTTGCTACATACAGAGTTTTTTCATCGGGCGAAAGACAGAGTGAGTTTGGAGAATCGCCAAAATAGGGATTTATTGCCGGCTGCAATCTTACACTTATTGTTTCAGAAATATTATCTGTTTCAGTATTTATTACAGATATGTTATCGCTGTTTGAATTTGTTACATAGACGAATTTTCCTGATTTATCAGAAACAATTTCATTCGGATGGAGACCAACAATAATTTCTTTGATGACCTTTCCTGTTGAAGGTTCAATCACTGCCACGCTTCCTTCACGCGTTGAACCACCGGCTGTTTTGTTATCAACCTTTGCAAGTCCCCATGGAACGCCCGCGACATCTTTATCATCTGTTTCAGGATGTCTGCCGGCCCAGTTAGTTACATACAGTTTTCCGAAAGCCATGGTAAGGCCATATGGAGCCACCCCCGGATCAGCAACCCATATTGTGTCGCCTGTTAGAAAATCCTGTTTTAAAACCTTGTTATTTCCATTTAAAACTACATATAAGAACTCCCTTTCAGCTTCTTTGGATATTAATATTTCGTTGGGCAAGGCTAATTTTGCAGGTGCTTGAGTTTTATATTCGATCATCCTTCCGAATTCGGCTTTAGTTCCATCCCATTTCGCTGATACAACATAGGAACGAGTACCCCTGATAATTGAACTCCAGTATACTTCGGTACCATTCTTCCCATTATGCCACGTTATACCTGAATAGGTGTTCATCCCACCCATGTGATCTGCATGTGAGTTGTTGTTGAGAACGAATTTTATCTGTTTATCGGCCGTATTAATAAAGACGATACTATATCTTTCTTCAACAGCAAGCCATTTCCGGTCGGGAGATAGGGCAGCATCGAGTGAATGGTTCTCGGAAGACTTGTCTCCGAAAAATACCTGAAGACCCGCGGGTCTTATTATTCTGTTAT
>JGI20214J51650_10000773_pt1 | contig 20144 bp, 19 predicted proteins | sample WetSurMetagenome_FD_51650 | JGI IMG/M metagenome (IMG submission 51650) | reverse complement strand
CCTGGATGGCCAACACCCACACAGAGGGCAACTACACTGGCCACAGGATGACATTCCTGGTCCACGAGGCCCGCAGGAAGATCGCGGACTGCCTCGGAGCGAGAGCCGACGACGTAGTGCTCTTCACGGGGAACGGCTCCACGGGCGCCATCAACCATCTGATCCAGGCCATGGGGCTGAGGATCCCGGACCAGGTCCAGGAGTTCTGCGGATGCAGGACGAAGCTCCCCATCGAGATGCGCCCGATCGTCTTCAGGTCGAGGATGGAGCATCACTCCAACGACATCTCCTGGCGCGAATCCCTCGCTTCGACGCGGTTCGTGGGTTTCGACAGGCAGGGTAGGATAGACTGGCGCGATCTGGAGAGGCAGCTCGCCGAGCCGGATGTCCTTGCCCATCCCCTGCGAATCGGCACTTTCTCGGCGGCCTCCAATGTGACCGGGATCATCAACGACGTGGACGCACTCGCCGAGGTCATGCACGCCGCAGGAGGGAGGGCGTTCTTCGACTACGCAGCCGCCGCCCCCTACCTGCCTATCGAGCTGCACCCGGACGGTCCCGAAGGCCGGCGGAAGGACGCGGTCTTCATCTCCACCCACAAGTTCCTCGGCGGACCCCAGACGCCGGGCATCCTTGCGGCCGGCAGGTCGCTCTTCACGAACAAGGTGCCCGTGGTGCCCGGCGGCGGGACCGTGCTGTTCACCTCGCCGTGGGACTGCCTCTACCAGGGCGAGCTTGAGATGCGGGAGGAGGGCGGCACACCTCCGATCGTTCAGATAATCAGGGCGGGACTGGTTTTCTCGCTGAAGAAGGCGATGGGCCAGGAGCTGATCGGCAGGGCCGAGCAGGAGCTTGTCGGGCGGGCGCGCGCCAGGATCACCGCCAACCCGGATCTCGTTCTCCTCGGCAGCCATGACGGAGAGCAGCTGGGGATATTCTCCGTGATCTTCTGCGGGGGAAGACTCCATCACAAGCTCGCCGTGAGGCTGCTGAACGACCTCTTCGGCATCCAGGTGCGGTCGGGGTGCATGTGCGCGGGAACCTACGGACACGATCTCCTCGGACTCTCGGAAGAGCAGTCCAGGAGCATAAGTTGCGCCCTCGACTGCGGCGACCAGTGGGCCAGACCCGGCTGGGTCAGGATATCCATCTCCCCCGCCACCAGCCCGGAGGATCTCGAGTACCTCCTGGAGGCGATGGACACCCTGGCTCGCGAGTGGACGGAGTACGAGCACCTGTACAGCCGCGACGCCTCGGGCGAGTATTCCTGGTGCGGACCGGGCTACGAGGAGAAGTTCGCGTTCCCCGATCTGGGAATCGAGGGCGGATGCCCTCCCGCAGAGTGAGAGACTTGCAGCCGGGTCTGCGGGACGGCTGAGGAAAGGGGTTCCATGGAGCATCGCATCGTGCCGGCAAACTGGAAGAGCAGGGGATCCCTGGCGAAGGTCATATCCGAGATGGAGGCGGATGGCTGGAGCGTGGCCACTCTGGGCGAGGTCTTCAACGGCAGCATGCTGGTGATGACCAGGGACTCGAGGCACTGGACACACGAAGTGATGCAGCTTTTCTGGAAGATGCGCGACACCGTCGAGCAGACCATCCGGGAGCGGGAGAAGGACGGCTGGCAGGTGGCCGCCATAGGCGACTGCCTGGGTGGAACCATCATGATCCTCAAGAAGCCGGTGAGCTGAGCTCCAGTCTGAAGATGCTGCGCAGTATGGCGATGGTCGCAGCGTATACCGGTCCTACTCCCTTGCCGCCCATCGGCACCGAGAGAAGGTCTCCCGCGAGCGGCGCATCGGAGGCGTAGAATACGACCCCCACGGCGACATCGTCTCTGATCCTCTTCCTGAGCCGCGCCTGCATGACGGCCTTTGCGTAGGGTATCCCTTCCATCTCGACCCCGAGAGCATGCCACCCGTCCCTGAAGTAGCACAGCACATCACTGTTCTGGAGGAAGGTCCCGGCGACGGTGAGCATCGGTCCGTCGCAGTGGACGGCGAAGCCGTCCATGCCTTCGAAATCTTCCCTGGTCATGCAGTTGCCGATGTCGTAGACCTCGCCGGAGCCCTGCTTCACGAAGAACCTGGGGAGCATCATGTCCCCCCTGACGCCGTCCAGTATGCCTGCCTTCCCCATGATGAAGACGCTGCGGATGCGCCCGCCGAATGTCTCGAAGAGCTCGTTGAGGAGGAAGAAGCCCTCCTCTCCGAAGGCATAGTCCATGTTGATCAGGAGGCCGCCGCCGGGAGGCGGGGGGCCGAGTCGCGGATCCGTCGAGCCGGCCGACACCCGGTCGAGGGAGATGATCTGACAGAAGGGCATGTCCTCCGGGACCTGAACTGCCGCTATTCCGGCTTCTCCGTCCCTCCTCGTCCTCTCGCCGGCAGCCTCGGGACCTGAAGTGAGCTCCCTCAGAATCCCGTAGTCGAGAGGCTCCGTCATGCCGGACCTCGCCGCGAACTCCCTCAGGTAGGGGGAGAGGCAGTTGGCCACGCTGTGCCTGTTGCTCGACACAACGTGCACTGGGCAGCCAGGCGCTCCGAGCGCGGAGGCTGCCGAAGCGACCGCCGCGGCCCACTCCTTCGCCCTCCTGCTGTAGCGCCCCACCAGGCCGAACCGGTCGGAGAAGACCACCTTGAGGTCCCGCGGACCCTTCGCGACAACTGCAGCCACGACTTCGAGCAGGCGTCCCCCCAGTGCGGCATCGAGCGCCCGCGTCGACGCGTAGTCGCTCCTGAACTCCACAGACAGATCGTGCAGGATGGACTTCCTGGCGCCTTCTTCGAGGGCGACGCCTCCCGTGGAGATCTCCTCCACGGTCCGCCAGACCGAGCGCAGACCCGGGTCCTCCTCCAGCTTCCTCCTGTACGCGGAGTACCTCGCGCGCATCTTGTCGCTCTCCATCGAGAAGCAGGTGAGCGCGGAGATGAAGTCGAGGAGGTCTGTCATGCCGCCTCCGAAGGCGGTGACATAGCTCGATTCCCCCGTCCTGTAGGTGGGCCTCCTCCGCGCCCGGGTGCCCACCGGATCGAAGTCCTCGGCCACCCGGGGCTCTATCTCCCTGGCGACTGTTATCTGAGTGATCGATTCGATGCCCTCGGGAAGGCGCAGAAGCGAGTAGCTGAGGGCGCCGGTGTCGATCCTGTCGGGGTCTCCCACCCAGGGGTAGAGGGCGGGGTGCGACAGCTCCATGAGGCGGCGCAGGCTCGAGCCGGACTCCCCGCCGGGGCGGTAGTAGCCCCTGAGCAGTATCCCCTTCGCGAGGGTCTCGAATTCTTCGATGGCGAGACGCGTTTCGAGGCTGATATTGCACCTCCTCACTCTTCCGCAATATGCTCGACGGAGGACGGCAGGCAAGCTCCCGGGCTGCGCCGGGATGTGCCCCCGCCCTCCCATCGCGCCGGTCGGCGTCCAGGCAGCATCTGTCATGTGGTTGTCATGCAATAGAGTCCAAAAATGCCCGAAGTGGCTCGAAATATGCTTATGTCATGCGTAACGAAAGGAGGCCTCTCATGGCCATGAAGAAGATCGCCGGCAAGGAGCTCGCGGTGGTGACCGCTGTGAAGGACAGGCCCGTGCTCGTGGATTTCGGCGCCACCTGGTGCGGTCCCTGCCGCTCGCTGCACCCTGTTCTCGAGAAGCTCGCGGTCGAGCTCGGATCTACGTGGGACTTCTACGAGATCGATGTGGACGAGAGCCAGGCCGAGGCGAACAGCCTGGGAATCCGCGGCGTCCCGACGATGATCATCTACCGTGACGGCCGCGAGATCGACAGACTCGTGGGCTTCCGCGACATCGACGCGCTGAAGGAACACCTCGCAGGGCTGACCGGCGCCGCCGGAAACTGACCCGATGCTCGATCTCAGGCTGGGCACGGTGGCCGCCGCCTCGGATGGCGGGGGGGACAAGGCGCTCCTCATAGCAGGAGGCGGCCCCGCCGCATGCTCCGCGGCTCTGTACGCCGCCAGATACCGCATCGACCATGTCGTGACCGAGGGATACGCTCCCGGAGGCCAGCTCACGCTGACTGACAGGATCGAGAACTATCCGGGCATCCCCTCCGTAGCCGGAAGCGATCTCGCTGCATCGTTCCGTGCGCAGGCGGTCGAGGCGGGATCCGTGATACTCGGATACCAGGTCGTCGCTGCGACCGCATCGGCCGGCGGAGAGGGTGTCGAGGTCCGGACCGACGGGGGCGTCTTCAGGGCGGCGACCCTGATCATCGCCACCGGAGCCGCCCCCTCCAGGCTCGGCGTGCCTGGCGAGGACAGGTTCTACGGCCGTGGAGTCAGCTACTGCGCCACNTGCGACGCCCCCTTCTTCAGGGGTCGCAGGGTCATGGTCGTCGGTGGAGGTGACAGCGCGATAAAGGAGGCGCTTTATCTCGCGACGGTGGCCTCCACCGTTGTCGTGGTCCATAGGAGGGATGAGCTGAGGGCCGAGCCGGTGCTGGCCGAGAAGCTCCTCGCCCTCCCGAATGTCAGCGTGCTGTGGAAGTCGAAGCTGGTGGAGATCTCCGGGGCGGATGGCGTGGAGTCGGTCCTGGTCGACACGCCGGAAGGACTCCTGGAAGTCCCCGTCGATGGGGTCTTCATGTACGTCGGGAGGAAGCCGGCGACGGCCCCCTTCGAGGGGCTCGTCGAACTGGCTGCGGACGGCTCGGTCGCCACGCGGGAAGGCGTCCGGACTTCGCTGCCGTTCGTGTTCGCCGCGGGCGACGTGACGGACAACCCGCTCAGACAGGTGGTGACTGCGGCCGCCACCGGAGCGATGGCGGCGGCTGCGGCATTCGAGTACCTGCAGAGCCGGCCGGGAAGGCGGTAGAGGAGTGGCACTGCTGTCCAGCACCGATTCCGCCCAGGTCGGCAAGCTCTTTTCGCAGTTGACACAGGACGTCCATGTCCGTTTCTACACCCAGATGCTCAACTGCAGCGGATGCGCCGAAACCGAGGCCATCCTCGCAGAGCTTGCCGGTCTTTCGGACAGGATCAGGCTCGAGAAGATCAATGCGTTGACAGAGACGGACAGACGCCAGGCCGACGGCGTCGAGCATGTTCCTGCGATGATCATCTCCGACGGAACCCACGACAGGGTCCGCCTGTACGGCACACCCTCCGGATACGAGTTCACCACACTGCTCACCGCCCTGATGGACGCGGGAGCCGGGTCGGCCACCCTCGAGCAGCCCACGCTCGACTTCCTGGCTGCGCTGGGCTCCGACCTTCGCATAAGGGTCTTCGTCACCCCGACCTGCCCATACTGCCCGAGATCCGCGGTTCTCGCCATGAGGATGGCCCAGGCCTCCCCGAGGGTGCGCGCCGAGGTTGTCGAGGCGAACGATTTTCCGGAGCTCTCCATGAAGTATGGCGTCCAGGGGGTTCCCAGGACGGTGGTCAACGAGAGGTTCTACGCCGAAGGCGCCATTTCGGAGGCGGATCTGACGGCTGCGCTGGGTCGGGCGGCGCTGCTGCCGGCGGAAGGCCCCGAGGTCGATCTCTCGGCGCTGGCGCGGAATCCGGCATCGGAATGAAGGCGGCCTGACATGATCACCGGAGCGCTCCTCGCGGCTTCCCTGCTCTCTGCCGTGGAGTTCCCGATGACCTCCACCGGCAGGCTCGGAGTCTACAAGTTCTTCGAGAGCGACATCGACCACTATGTCTGGAGCGAGATAGCCGCGAGGATCACGGCCGTGGAGGCGGGTTCCTTCGAGGGCAGGCTCGGCCTCGAGATGGACACCTACATGGGCGAGAGCTGGAACAACCCGGACATGAAGTTCAACATCTACGGCGGCCGCTGGAACATCTCGTTCGAGTTCGCATGGGTGATGCGCAACTGGGAGGCCAGGCTCTACACCGATCACGAATGCTTCCACAACATAGACATGGAGGACACGCTCTCCGAGTACATGAACAACATCAAGCTGGGTGCGGTTCTGTATCCGGAGGATCTCCCGCGGCCCCACCGGCTCGAACTGCTCCCCGTGGACAGGCCCTCGGGATGGGTTTCCGCAGGTCTCTACAGACCCCGCGGAGAGGGCTTCCAGAAAGGGCACGACTTCGACTGGTCGGTTCAGGCCGAAGCCTCGATGCCGCTGGCGGCATGGCGCAACTGGTCGGGCGGGCTCCGGTATCGTCCCGAATTCTTCTTCCACGAGGACGGTGACACCTCGTCCCGACACCGCGTGGAGGCCTGGGCGCGTTACGCTCCCGGAGCCACCGCCGTGGAGTTCTACCTCGTGAACCATCCCCGGGATACCCAGCCCATCCGCAGCCTGGAGGGCGAAACCGCCATCGGCCTCCGCTTCCTCTGGTAAGGCGGCAGTAGCTCACCGGGCACGGACAGCCGGCAGGCGGCAATACCTCACGCCAGGACGCCAAGCCCGCAAAGTCAGCTCAAGGGGAGCAGTTCCGAGTCCTGATCTCCTCCCCGCCGTTATCGTCATCCAGCCCTTGCTGCGACGGATTCCAGTACCCGCAGGGCGGAGTCGACTCAGGGGAGAGCCGGAGAGCCTGCTCTCGCAGATCGACCAGAGGACGACGACGAAGGCTGCGCAGCAGCCCTGGAATCCGTTCCTTCGCGATCTTGGCGGTCTTGGCGTCCTGGCGTGAGGGATGTCGCTGCCCTGGAATTCGTCCCTGCGCCATCGTTGCGCCCTGGCGTGGGGCATTGCCTGCCGCCTGCCGTTGCCGATCCAGAGCTGCCTTGGCGCCGATGCGAGACGACGTCTTCTCTCTGCTTGGAATAACGCATTTCGGAGTGTATTTTCACCCGACAGAAACAATCGACTCCCCGGCCCCCTCCCAGCGGAGCGGCAGCCGGGACCGCACGAGAACCCGGGAAGGAACGTGGATGGACAACCTGATCTACCTGGACAACTCCGCGACCTCGTTTCCGAAGCCGCAGGTGGTTTACGACTTCATGAAGGAGTTCTACCAGTCCCACGGCGTAAGCCCCGGACGCTCGGGATTCGACAAGGCTCTGGAGGCGGAGGAAGTAGTCCACTCCACACGCAAGCTGCTCACCAGCCTCTTCAACGGCACGAATCCGAATCATCTGAGCTTCTGCTACAACGCCACCGACGCGCTCAACAGGATCATCCAGGGAATGGTATCGGAGGGCGACCACGTAATCACGAGCAACCTGGAGCACAACTCCGTTCTGCGCCCCCTCAACCACCTCAACCGCGACAACGGGGTCGAACTCACCCACATCCCATTCGACGCCCGCGGGTATATCGATCCGGATGACGTGAAGAAGGCATTCAGGAAGAACACGAAGCTCGTCATCATCAATCACTCCTCCAACATCATCGGCACTGTGCAGCCCGTGGGCGAGATCGGCCGGCTCTGCAGGGAGGCGGGCGTCTTCTTNGCCGTCGACGCCAGCCAGAGCGCTGGTTCGGTCCCCATCGACGTCCAGGCCATGTGCATCGACCTTCTGGCGTTCACCGGCCACAAGTGCCTCATGGGTCCGACCGGCATCGGCGGCGCCTATGTCGGCGAAGATGTGCCCATCAGGTGCACCGTTTTCGGGGGCACCGGCGTCCGCTCCGCGAACCCGTTCCACCTCGANGAGTTCCCCTACAGGATGGANGCGGGAACCCTGAACACCGTCGGCATCGCAGGGCTCAACGCCGGGGTGAAATGGGTGCTCTCCGAGGGCATGGACAATATCCACGAGCGTGAGATCAGGCTCTGGGACAAGCTCCGCCTCGGCTGTCAGGGAATCGACGGGGTGATCACCTACTGCGCGGACGACACCGAGAACCAGAATCCCGTCCTCAGCCTCAATCTCGACAGCCTTGAAGCGGGCGATGTGGGAACGATGCTCGACGTGGACCATGGAATCGCCACCCGCACCGGACTGCAGTGCGCCCCTCTGGTGCACGCCCAGCTCGGGACCGACAGGATCCACGGCACTGTTCGATTCAGCGTCGGGCCCTTCAACACAGAAAAAGAGATAGACGCGGCCATCGGGGCGATGCGCGAGATAGCCTCACTCAGGAGGAAGTAGAAGCAACCTCCTCATCCACGAACAAGAAGGAATCGGAGAGATGGATACGATAAGGGTCAACGGCGTCGAACTGCGCGTGGACGGCGACGGCTTCCTCCAGGACCCCGGNTTCTGGAGCGAGGAGGTGGCAGTCGAATTCGCCAGGCTCGACGGCACCGGCGAGCTGAGTCCGAAGCACTGGGAGATNATCAGGTTCATCCGCGGGTTCTGGCAGGAGTCCGACATGGCGCCGACCGTCAGGAGCCTGTGCAAGCAGAGCGGCCTGAAGCTGCAGGAGATCTACTCGCTCTTCCCGGGAGGCCCGGCCAGGGGAGCCTGCAAGATCGCGGGGCTCCCGAAGCCCGACGGCTGCGTCTAGGCCGGTCCGCCAGGGGACTGCGTCAGGCGCGCCTGATCCTCGCGATCAGGCCATCCCTCGGCATGATCGATATGGATGCGACCTCTGCCGGGTCGAAGCCCATGCAGAGCGCCAGAACCTGGTTGTAGTCGAATACCGGGATCGGGCAACCGCCTTCTCCGCCCTTTTTCCCCAGCTCGCCCTGCATCCTGTCCAGGTGCTCGAGACAGGTGATGCATGACACCACGATCAACTCGGCCTCTGTCTCGCTCCCCATCGCCCTGAGCTTCTTGAAGGCGAATTCCGATGCACCGGCGTAACTGCCCTTCACAAAGCCGCCTGCACCTCCGCAGCACTGCAGCTCACGGCTGTAGGTCTGCACCTCCGCCCCCAGGGCCTCCACCAGGTCGCGCAGCATGTGGGGCCTGCCCGCGGGTGTGTCGAAGCCTACGACCTCGCTGGGGAACAGGGTGTGGCAGGGGTACTGGACCACGGCTTTCATGCCGTCGAGGGGGAAATCGAGCGTTCCCCGTATCCGCTCAGGGCCGATGTCGTTGTAGAGGACATCGATCATGTGCCTGACGACGACCGTGCCCCGGAAGACCCTGCCGGCCTTCGCGAGCAGCCGGTCGACCGCCTCCCTGATCTCCGCATCCTCGAGCAGCCTCTTCCGGGCGGTCCGCAGGGAACTGTAGCAGGAGCCGCATTGCGTGACGAGCTCCACGCCCTTCTCCTCGGCCAGCGAGAAGTTCCATGCGCTCACGGCCAGTGATGCGGTCTCATCCGCGGATGGGAACGCGCCGAAGGCCGGGCAGCACACGCTTCCCTCGAGGTCCGCCAACTCCGCCCCCAGCCGTGGCATCGTAAGCCTGATGGCCCGCTCGACATCCGGCCTCACCGCCGGAACGTTGCACCCCAGGAACAGCCCGTATCTCATCCCGTCAGCCCTTGAACATGTATTCGTTGTTCTTCACGAGGTCCGTGTCCCGCAGCATATCCCTGAATTTCTCGAGCAGCTCCGGATACCTCGCGATTGTGGGAGGGACCTCCTCCAGCCCCACGGCCCTCCTCTTTTCCCTCACATTGTCGAGCGGCTGGGTGTGCCCCGTCTCGAATATCTCCGCGACCGCAGCAGGGATGTATGTGTCGTCGTTGCGGGTCTGCCACCGCCTGATCGCCAGGCAGACCTCGAATGGGTGGACACCCATCGGACACATCTCCTCGCAAGCGGAACAGGTGACGCACAACCACGGCGTCTCGTCCTCGAGAAGGCTTTCCTCGAGCCCCAGGAGGACCTTTCGAACCAGGTCGCGTATGAACAGCGGAGGGTTGCCCTCCGCGGCCGGGCAGCCCGCCACGCAGGTGCTGCAGTTGAAGCAATGGCGGATGTCCCCGCAGCTTCCCGTTATCTCCCGCCAGAGATCGGCGTTCGCATTCGTCAGGTCGAGCATGGTCAGTACTCCCGCGGCAGCCGGTCGAGCCGGGCCAGGCTGAAGACCGGACCGTCGGTGCATACATAGGAGCCCCCGATGTTGCACCGTCCACACTTCCCTATCCCGCACTTCATCTTCATCTCGAGGGAGAGGTGTATCCGGTCCGGCCGGAGTCCGAGCTCCGCCAGGACGGGCAGGGTGTACCGGATCATCGCGGGGGGCCCGCATACCAGGGCCGTTGTACTCTCCGGATCGACCTGCAGCGTCTTCACGGCCGCCGGGACCGTTCCGATCCTCCCGCTCCAGTCCTGATCGGCATTGTCGACCGTGACTGACAAGCTCATGTCGTCGCGCCGCCCCCAGTTCTTCAACTCGTCCTTGTAGAGCAGGAGNCCAGGGTTGCGNGCGCCNTANACCACCTCGAGATCCAGGAAATCCCCGCGGTTCGCGGGATGGAGGGCGAAGGACGTGAAGGCGCGCAGCGTTGAGAATCCGAAGCCGCCGCCGATGACGAGAANATTCCTGCCGTGGAGCTCCTCGAGGGGGTAGCCATTGCCGAGCGGACCCCTCAGGCCGACGGTGTCTCCCGGCTCCAGGTAATGCAGCTCGGTGGTGACCTGGCCTGCCCTGCTGATGGTGAAGTCGAGCAGATCGGGGTCGGCGGGCGACGATGCGATCCCGAACGGGGCCTCCCCCACGCCCAGCAGCGACAGCTCGGCGAACTGCCCCGGCACGAAGGCGAAAACCTCGCGCNTTTCCACGAAGGAGAGCGAGAGGGTTCTGATGCTGGCATCCTCCGTCTCGACGGCGTTGCGCTCGACCCTCATCCGAACGGGGGCGTATGGATTCCTCAATTGCCTCCCCGCCTGCCCCCGAAGGCCGCAAGCACCTGCCGCATGTCGAGATTGACCGGGCATTCCGAGACACACCTGCCGCAGCCCACGCAACCCGCCATTCCATGGTTGTCGATGCAGTAGTTGAACTTGTGCATTATGCGCTGCCGGTATCTCTCCCTGCCCGTAGGCCTTGGATTGAATCCCGAGGCCTGTGCCGTGAAACAGGAGAACTGGCAGGAGTCCCACACGCGGTTCCTGACGCGGACGCCTGCTGCTTCCTCGTCCACGATGTCGAAACAGTGGCAGGCGGGGCACAGGTAGCTGCAGATTCCGCAGCCCAGGCACTTCTCGGCGAGTGTCAGCCAGAGGGGATCGTCGAAGGAACGGTCGAGCGCCGCCTTCAGGAGCCCGAGATCCACGGGGGGCTCGATTGCCGGCTGCAGGCCGCCGTTCACGGTGCCCGACCCCGGGGGTTCGCCTTCGCAGGTATCGAGGAGGCCATGGGCCGCGGCGAACTCCGCTCCCCTGCTGGATGCAACATGGGCCAGATAGACGCTGCCGAGGTCTTCGAGGAGGATGTCCGAACCCTCCGCAGAGAGCGGACCGCCGCCTGTCGTGGTGCAGAAGCAGGTCTCCCGAGGCTGGGTGCAGCCGATGGAGATCACCAGCAGCGAATCCCTCCTGTTTGCGTAGTAGACATCCCGGCTCTGTCCATCGCGTAATACCTTGTCCAGGAACAGGAACGCTCGCGCGTCACAGGGGCGGGCACCGAAGAGGACAGCAGGCTTCCCGCAGTCCGTGTGCTCGGATACACCCGGATCCTCCCCGCAGGAGGACAGCAGCGTTTCCATCTGGGGCATCAGGACATGCTTGGGCGAGGTCCTGGTGTTTGCGTAGTCCAGGATTGCCTCGTCTCCTGACCGGATGCGGTCGAAGACCAGGATGCCCTTCCTCCGGACGGGGGCGTAGACCGCATATCCGGCCAGGAGCCCGTCCAGGAGCCGTCCGATTTCGTTCCTGGCTATGGTCCTCATTTCACTTCCGCATTCCGGTGCAGGTCATGGCTCGAGCATGAAGTCCTGGGGATCGTCCGGATCGAAGGTCGAGAGGGGCGCNGGCTTCCCGGGGTCCAGGCCCGGCCTGCATCCGAACATCCGCGCGACATCCGCCGACATCCTGCGGTTCAGCGTCCCCAGATCCACACCCATGGGGCATGCCCGCACACACGCGCCGCATTCGACGCATCTCCCGGCCAGGTGGAGCACGCGCATGAGATGGAAGGACAGCACATCGCTCGGATCCGTACCCCTGCCGACCCACTGCGGCCGCGTCTCGTCGACGAAGCACTTCGAGCAGTAGCAGAGAGGGCAGGCGTTCCTGCAGGCGTTGCAGCGGATGCACCTGCTCATCTCGCCTGCGATGTACTCCCACCTCTCACCCGCGGACCGGGAGGCGAAGTCGGCAACATCGGTAAATTCGTCTCTCGTCCTCTCCTCCACCTCTTCCCCGACCAACACATCGCTGATGACCGGGTTCCTCTGCACGCAGACGCGGCAACTCCGATGGAGCGCGTCTTCCCTGTTCATCGACAACAGCGCCGTGCCATCCCCTGCAACGAGCTTCCCGCCGGTGTCCTCGACGGTCTGGATGCGGATGTCCCCGAACCTCTCCCGGACCTCGTGGGGGTCGACCATGCCGTGACATGGCACGCCGATGATCACGACATCTTCGCGCCGGACCTGCTTCTCCTTGATCAGCTCCACGATAGCCCTGGTGTCGCATCCCTTGGCCACGATGCCCACCTTCCTGTCGGAGCGGATCAGGTATCGTGCGAGATTATTGCTGCAGAATGCGTTCCAGATCAGCCGCCCGGTGTCGCCCGGCTCGGTGATGAAGCAGGGTGTCGCGCGCAGAGGCAGGGAGCCCTCCTCGAAGCCGATCACGAGGTCGACCCTTCCTTCGGCGAGCAGCCTCGCCGTCTCCTCCCTGATCCTGGCGGTGCAGTCAGTCATCTCCACCTACGTGTATCTCTTCTCCATCCGTCTTGCCGGCCCCAGGGCGAGCACTTTCTCGGTGACCGTGTCGATCACCGAGGCGAACCTCTCACCCTCCGATGCAGAAACCCAGGTGAACTGCAGCCTTCCCTCCTCGATGCCGATGTGCTCGAGGAGTCCCTTCAGCAGGGCGAATTTCCTCCTGGCGCTGTAGTTGCCGCTGATGTAGTGGCAGTCGCCGGGATGACACCCGCTGACAAGGACTCCGTCCGCGCCCTTCTGGAAGGCGGAGAGGATGAAGAAGGGGTTGATCCTTCCCGCGCAGGGAACGCGGATCACCCTGACGGCGGCCGGATACTGCAGCCTTCCCACACCCGCCGAATCGGCACCTGCATAGCTGCACCAGTTGCATAGGAAGGCCACGATCCTGGGCTCCCACCCGGGGACCCTGTCGTTCATCTCCCCATCCATGGCCTCAGAGCCCCCGGGCCACGCTGCTGCAGATCATCGCGCAGATCTCTCCGTCGGTGAATCCTTTTACGTCGGCGGCCCCGCAGCGGCACGACGAGGCACACAACCCGCAACCCTTGCAGAGGGCTTCGTTGACCACGGCCTTNNGCTCCGACTCGTCCATCTCTATGGCCTTGAAGGGGCAGAGTGCCGCACAGACGCCGCAGCCGCTGCACTTCGGGCCGTCGATGACACTCACCGTGCCGCCTGCCTCGATCGAGTCCCTGCAGAGGACCAGCGCGGCCCTGGAAGCCGCCGCCTTCGCCTGGACTATGCTCTCGCCAATCGTCTTCGGACTGTGGGCGAGGCCGCAGACGAATACGCCCTCCGTGGGGAAGTCGACGGGGCGGAGCTTGATATGCGCCTCCATGAAGAAGCCGTCTTCGTTCAGGGGCACCTTGAAGAGCCCGGCGAGTTCAGCGGCGCCTGCCGAGGGGACCGTGGCGGTGGCGAGCCCCAGCAGATCGGCGTCTATCGAGAACTCCCGGCCCAGGACCAGGTCGGTCGTTACGACCCTGAGTCGCTTGCGTCCATCCTGTTCCACGATCTCCACGGTCGGCCTGTTCCCGGGATCGTACTGGAGGAACCGCACTCCGCGCTCCCTGGCCTCGAGATAGAACTGCTCGTCGAAGCCGTAGGTCCTGATGTCGCGGTAGAGGACGTAGACGTTCACCAGGGGATTGGCCTCGATGAGTGCGAGCGCCAGCTTCATGGCCTTGCTGCAGCATGTCCTGCTGCAGTAGGGCCTGTCTTCGTCCCGGGAACCCACGCACTGGACGAGCACGGCATTCCTGCTCGATGTGACGTCGGGATTCCCCCTGGCGATCTCGTCTTCGAGCTCCTGCAGCGTCAGCACCCGGGGGTCCACCCCGTACAGGTAGCCGTCGGGCTTCGATGCCTCCCCGCCGGAGGCGATGATCGCGACCCCGTGCGAAATCTCCTCGACGATACCTTCCGCATTCTCGACCATCGTCCTGAAGTTGCCCACGAATCCACTGACATCCGAGATGTGCGTCCCTGTGTGGATCGTGATGGAGGGATTCCCGGAGACGCTTTCGACCAGCCGGCTCACGAATGCATCCACATCCGCACCATCGTTGGTGGAATGGATCCTCCGGGCGTTGCCTCCGAGCTCGGCGGCGCTCTCCACCAGGTGCACACCGAAGCCCTGGTCCGCCAGACTAGAGGCGCAGACCATCCCCGCCACCCCTCCGCCGATCACGAGGGCCGTCCGGTTGACATCGAGGAATGCCTGTGGAAGCGGCTCTATAAGCTTCGCCCTGGCGACGGACATCCTGATCAGGTCCTTCGCCTTCTGCGTCGCCTTCTCCGGCTCCCCCTGGTGGACCCAGGCGCACTGGTCACGGATGTTCGCCATCTCGAACAGGTGCTTGTTGAGCCCCGCCTCCCTGAGAGTCTCCTGGAAGAGGGGCTCGTGGGTCCTGGGTGTGCAGGCGGCCACGACCACGCGGTTGAGCCTGTGTTCCGCGACCCTCTCCCTTATCATCCTCTGGCTGTCCTGGGAGCAGGTGAAGAGCGCTTCCTCCGACAGGACCACGTTGGGCAGTCCTGCAGCGTAATCCCTCACCGAGGCGATGTCGACCACGCTCGCTATGTTGATGCCACAATGGCATATGAAGACACCTATGCGCGGTCTCCCGCCGAGGAGGGGCTTCTCGGGAGGGTAGGACTTGCGCTGCGTGAGGGTATGCCGGGAATGGGAGAGCATGGCCGAAGCCTCCGCTGCGGCTGCGCTGGCGCCCATCACGGCCTCCGGGATGTCCTTCGGGCCCGAGAACGCTCCTGCCGCGAAGATGCCGGGAACAGAGGTCTCGACGGGGGAGAGCGTGCGGGTCTCGCAGAACCCATGGCTGTCGAGATGCAGACCCAGCCTCTCAGCCATCTCCCGGTTGGCCCGGTCCTGAACCATCCCGACAGACAGCACGACCAGGTCGTAGACTTCCTCGCTGATCCTGCCGTTCTCCGGGAATCTGAGGATCAGGCTGCCCGACCCGTCCTGGTAGATGCGGGATATCTCGGATCTGACGAACCTGACCCCCTGCTCGTTCTTCGCGCGCTCGTAATACCTCTCGAAACCCTTGCCATGGGTCCTGATGTCGATGTGGAAGATCGTCGTCTCCAGGTTGCCTCCGCTGTGCTCCCTGGCGACGACGGCCTCCTTGATCGCATAGGTGCAGCAGACGGAGGAGCAGTAGTTGTTGTCTACTCGATGGATGTCCCTGGAGCCGACGCACTGGATCCAGGCGATCCTGTGGGGCTCCTTTCCGTCGGATGGGCGGAGCAGCCTGCCCCTGCTGGGTCCGGATGCGCTCAGGATGCGCTCGAACTCGATGCTCGTGATGACGTTCGGAAAGGTGCCGTAACCGTAGTTGGCAATCAGGCTGGCGTCGAAAGGCTCGAATCCCGGGCAGGCGATGACGGCGCCGACCGGGATGCTGAGAGTCCGGGGCTGCATGTCGAGATCGATCGCCCCTGCGCTGCACTTCCTCGCGCAGAGCCCGCACCGTCTGCAGACGGCACTGTCGATCATGTAGGAGTGCGGATAAGCCTGCTCGTAGAGGCGGTAGATAGCCTTCCTGTCACTGAGTCCCATGTTGAAGGAATCCGGGAGCTTCACAGGGCAGACCTTCGCGCACTCGCCGCAGCCGGTGCACTTCTCCGTCGAGACGAATCTCGGCTGCTGCTCTATCGTCGCAGTGAAAGCGCCCGGAACGCCCTCGAGAGCCGTGAGCTCTGAATTCGTGAGCACTTCGATGTTGAGGTGCCGCCCGCACTCGACCAGTTTGGGCGAAAGGATGCACATGGAGCAGTCGTTGGTGGGGAAGGTCTTGTCCAGCCCCGCCATGACTCCGCCTATCGCGCTCCGCCTCTCGACGAGATAGACCCTGAAGCCCGAATCGGCGAGATCGAGAGCGGCCTGGATCCCGCTTATTCCGCCGCCGAGTACCAGAACGGCGCCTGTGGGCCCGGAAGGTGTCATGGACGCTCGATCAACTCTCCCGATCGTGGCGATCTGCCGTCCTGGACGGAGGGGATCCGGTGAATCCAGGCGGTGATCGATGGCCTGGAAGCGGCACAGGCTTCCTGGCGCTTGGAGTCATGCTCGAGCAGCGATCAACGATTCTCGAGCCCTGCTTGGGGGCTGTCCCGGGACAGCCGGTTACTGCCCGCCAATATAGCTCGGATGGGAACTCCGGTGCTGATTGCTCGGGTCATCCCGGAAGCAAGAGGATTTCATCGTCTTCTTCACGCCGGGTGCAGACAGGAACCGGGCGGATGCCCTCGATGATGACGGGTGTGAGACAGGCGGGGTGGGATCGAGCAGGAGTCAGTCCTTGAGTGTCTTCCTCTTCTTCAGCATGAGCAAGGCCTCGGCAGCCCTGGCAACCCGGGTGGCCGACTGCTTCGCGCCGCCGACCCAGTCGCAGTATCTGCGCCTGTGGCCATCCGGCAGGCAATAGAAGAACTTCCTCGTTTCGATTTCATCTTCTATGACGGCTATTAGCTCCTTTGGAACAATAATTTTTTCCTTGCATTCTTCCATGCGGTTGATCCTTTCGGGTTCCTGTGACATTGCGTTCTTGAGGCACGAATCGCCCGCCCGACAATTTGCAGGCGAACTCAGCTTTCGTGGGAGTTGTCTTGAATATACGTGATCCGGCCATGACGCCCAACAGGGGAATGCACTCCCGGGTCCTCGCACATGAGGTTACCAGTGGCGCGATGCAGACCACAGATGGAATCAGCGAGCTTCGTATCGCCATAAGGTCAGGCACGACCGTCCGGCGCTCCGCCTGCTCCCCCCTGCCGGGCATCCGCCTTGAATCCCTCGTGGAACTCGACTGTGCCATGCGGCATGCGGCCGTCCATGAACAGCGCGAAGAAGACCTCCTCCGGCACTCCCTCGCAGACGAGCCCCTGCATGTTCTGGAACCCGAAGCGTCCGTAATACCCGGGATGTCCGACCAGGCAGCATCCCCCGGCACCGAGGTCCTTCAGGCGTGATATCCCTTTTTCTATCAACGCGCCACCGATCCCCCTCCGCTGATATTCCGGCAACACAGAAACAGGTCCGAGTCCGTACCAGTTCGGGGTGCCGTCGGAAATCGTCAGCGGGGAGAATGCGATGTGGCCCACGACGCACCCATCCACTTCAGCCACGAGTGAGACCGTGAGCGCCCCGGCTGCGCGCAGCGCCTCGATGACGAACTGCTCGGTGTGATCGCTTATCTCCAGGGTCTCGAAAGCGGCTGCGGTGATCGCGGATATGCTCCCGACATCAGCGCTCGTTTCATTTCTTATCGACAACGTATCGATCATGTATGCGATTCCTCCCCTTATCGGCCTGAAGGACTCCGGGGCTTCATCAGCCTGATGGTGATCTGAGACTCTGCTGACTATCCAGCTCGATCGTTCTCGCGAACATACTGTGAACAGCCCGGGGGGATACGTGGGATTCCGTCATGGGAGACCTGCCGCCGTCAGGGCTGCCTCTGCCGTCTCGAACAGACAAAATCGTGAGCGCTTCGCCAGATAGACTGCCTGATGACAGCTCGGGGAGGTATCGCAGAACTCCCCCCGCTATACAAGTATGATCCGCGCAGCAACGGCCCTGAAGAAGTCGCTGGACCAGACCTGAAGCGAAGCGTAGTCCGTCACGAAGGGCTCCACTTCTCGTCTTGCAGCATTCACATCCAGCTTTTCGATCGCCATGCTGATCTTCGATCGAAACAACTCCTCGGTCAGGATTTCCGCAGGTCGGAGATCCCCGGACTGCCTCATCTTCTGATCCAGATGAGCAAGGTGGAGCTGCGGGTGATTCGCGGCAAACCAAACCATGTCGAACCAGTCTCTCCCCTTTACCCGGTTTCTCCATCGGCGGCAGAGCACTGCGTGCATCTTGCTGGCATGGAGGTCGGCCAGCGAATAGCAGCGGACCTGGAAAGGAAGCGGAGCCAGCAGATAGCCGGGAGTCGTATTGAAGCCCGGAGCTGGACACACGTCCACCTCCAGGCGGACTTTCAGCAGACGTTCTCGGGGAAATGCTGAGATGACTGCCTGCGGGGCACCCGCGGAGGACATCGCCGCGCGGGCATTTGCGCTGAGAAACATATGCTGTATCGAGCTTCCTTCAGGCTTCTCCGCAGAACCCGCCTCTGCCTCGACTCCGTGTGCGGAAAGCTCGCGGATGGCGACGGCTCTGAACCTCCCGAGATCGAACAGGTCGTCGGGCTCGAGCAGCGAGAAGTCAAGGTCTTCCGAGAAGCGATCAAGGCCATGGACGAGGCGGAGCGCCGTGCCTCCAAAGAAAGCGGCATGCTCGAAGAAGCTGCCCCGCCAGAGCCCGAGGAGGATCACCTGCTGCATGATCTCGCGGAGGGCGCGGTCGTAGTCCTCCACCCGTGCGGCAGAGTACTTCCCCAGGAGCTGCCCGAGCACCGAACTCATGGCATCCTTCTTCCTGCAGTGAAGACCCTGAGGAAGCTCTCGAACCGGCGGATGCGTGACGATCCATAGGCGATTGCGAGCTCGGAAATCATCCCCCCATCCAGATTCGCGAGTGATGAGCGATCGATCCTCAGGTTGTCGAACAGGTACTGNTCCACTGCCCTGTTCGATCTGAGAACAAGGCCTCTTTCGGTGAATATCTTGTCCGCAAGAGCCTTTTCAGGGCTTGCCAGCAGAAATGCCCGGTCATCCGGCAGCTCGAATCTCTCGACTCCGGAGCTGAAGACACTTGCGGGGATCTTCGCATAGGTGAACAGGCCGAGGACCGTTGAAAAGCTGCGCGCACGCCCCATTGATGCGGAAGTAACCGCCTGGACATGCTCAGGGATCAATCCGTGCCTTGCCAGTGCGGACTCCATGGATACGTACGACGGGCCGTGGATCAGATTGGCGAGGAGCTCCATCGATATCGGATGCTTCGCGAGCGGCTTGTCGAAGACATACAGGCCCTTCCTGACCTGGATGATGACATCCTGCCGCAGGAGCTCCGTTATTCGATCCCGCGGCCTCGAATACTCGCTAAGGGCCGAGATGAGCGTCTGGTAGTCGAACTCATCAGAGCCGATCCGCAGTCGGAGCCTTTCGGGACTTACGAGCACAAAGCCCTCCCACCATTTCCGAGAACAGTATGCTCTATTCTGCTATTCATGTCGACTATTCACCGACATAGCCTACAGAGTTTGACTGCAGACAGGAGTGCGCTGTCAGGTTTGACACAAGGGAAAGGCCGCCGGTTCGAAAATCGGCGGCCTTGTCCAGAATTGTACCCGGTGGTCGACACTTTCTTGAACTGCGGCGGGTTTCCTCCAGGAGCTACTCAATGATCACGAAGCGTTGTGTCGCCTCGGACTCCCCCGCCTGCACCAGGACGAGGTAGATGCCGGGGGGATGATCTCCAAGAGCCACTGAGTGCCAGCCGGGCTGGTAGTCGGCCGGGGCGGACTCCCACACCAGCCTTCCTGTCAGATCGAAGACGGTCACCTCCATCGATGTCGAAGAGGAAACGCCGATAATCGCTTCGACAGATCCGGTTGCGGGGTTGGGTGAGATCGGCATGAGCTGGAAACCGGAGGCGGGATATGGTTCCTCGATCCCCATTCGAGGATAGATGATGGAGATGTCCATGAATCTGGGAGTGTTTTCTGGAGTCGTAGTGGAGAGGATGACCCTGTACTGGACATAGCTCGCGCTGTCATCGAGAACACCCAGGAGATTCATGTATCCGCCTAACACCTCCGACCATGGACCCATTTGGGTGTAGTCGTCCGAAGCTCTGAGCTGAACGCCGAAAGACGTACCAGGAGGGACTTCATACGAACACATTAAGTAGGCCCAGCATGGTGCTGTCGTCTGAGTATCCAGGATGCTCGACTCGAGGAAGCCGGAATCCGAATAGATCCCTGGTGCGACCTGGCTCAATGTAATCTGACCAGGGAAGTCGCTTACCGAAATCCCGGAATCGGAAGACATGAATGTGATCCCGAAATCC
>JGI20214J51650_10000772_pt1 | contig 20161 bp, 13 predicted proteins | sample WetSurMetagenome_FD_51650 | JGI IMG/M metagenome (IMG submission 51650) | reverse complement strand
TTATTTGTTGAAAATATCTTTTCTCTAATTGATCTAATCTTAATAAACTAATCTCTATGAAAAAAAAACTTTCTAAAAAATTATTGTTAATTATGAGTTTCATAACTGGTTTGTTTTTTATAGGACAAATCATTTATGCAACTGGAGTTTCTCCGCAGGATATTCCTGTCACAATTAGCATAACGGATGCAAATGGACCTTTGCTAGGTGCGACTGTAAGTATTAAAGGCACTCAGCAAGGTCAACTCTCCGATGCTAAGGGTATTGTTAAGTTTAATGCATTGTCTCCAAATGCAACATTGGTTATCTCATTTATCGGTTACAAAGCGCAGGAGATAGCTGTAGGTGGAAGGACTTCAATAAACGTGGTTCTTGTAGAGGAAGCTACAATGCTTGATGAGCTGATAGTTACCGGATATGGTACTCAGAAGAAAGCATCCCAGACCAGTTCAATATCAGTTATTAAAGCTGAGGACATTATTGCAACAAAACAATCTGATGTCGCACAATCCTTGCAGGGGAAGATTCCCGGATTGTTGATTCGTCAAAATGGCGGAACGGCCGGTAAATTCTGGTCGAATATTAGTGTGCGTGGCTACGGTACACCGATAGTCGTAATTGACGGTATTGTACGTAGTGAATCGTATGTTAACCCAACTGGTTATATGGTATCAACGGACCTTGGTTTGGCACAGATGAATCCGGACGATATCGAAAATATCACCGTTCTGAAAGACGCTTCCGCATCTATTTACGGTTTGGGCGCAGGCAACGGTGTTATTCTGATAACCACAAAGAAGGGTCTGGTTGGCAAACCGCAAATCAACTATTCAAACAACTTTTCATGGGGTTCTCCGAAGATACCGAAAGAGATGGGAATGGTTGATTTGATGGAAATTGCAAATGAGATGGCAGACAATGCTAAATTTGCACGTCCGTATACATCTGAACTGATTGAGCAGTATAGAGACGGGACAAAGAAAGGTTTCAGCTGGTGGGATATTTTGATGAAAGATTATGCAACTGCACAGAGTCACAATCTCTCGATACGCGGCGGCAATGATAGAGTTCAGTATTTTGTTAGCGGAAGTTACAGGGATGAAAACAGTATATATGATGTTGATAACTTCACATACGACCGTTACACCCTGCGCGGCAATTTCACCGCAAAACTTACTAATAATCTGACTATGGATTATCAGACATCAATCAGATTCACCAACTCGAAGGATCCGTATAATACCGATAACTATGCGGATGCTTCAGGGCAGTTGTTTAACTATATAGCTTATGCAGACAGACTTGTCGGTCCAACAACCATTGCTAGTTCGAAGCATTATACATATCAGGGTCAGGCTCCGACATATAACCCCCTTGCTCTGGCCGATCATGACCTCAGCTTTACCGATAAAAAAGGCAGGTTGTTCCAAAATACTATTAACCTTAAATATGAAGCTCCTTTCCTGAAAGGTCTTAATATGGTACTCACAGGTGCTTATGATTTAAATTACAACGGTACCTATAACAAAGAAACGAAATATCCTCTATATGATTATTATACCGATTTACCTGTGGGGACGGGCGGTTCCCGTAACTTTTACGGTGAATCTATTAACCAGGTTGAGCGGTTTAATGCAAGATTTCAAACCAACTATGATTTGAGGAAAGAAAAACATCATGTTGCTGCAATGTTTGCCGCCGAGGCTACGAAAATCAATACTCGTGATGCTACAGCATCAAGGGAACAAGGAGATTTCTACACTCAAAACACCGTGTCGAGCGGTATAGCCAGTACAGCAGTTGCAACAGGATCACGCACTGAAACTGCTACAGCTGGTTACCTGGGCCGTATTAATTACGAATATGCCGGTAAATATTTGTTCGAAGTGATGGGTCGGTACGATGGGACCTATATTTATGCTCCGGGTCATCGTTGGGGATTTTTCCCATCTTACTCACTGGGTTGGCGCATTTCTGAAGAGGGATTCATTAAAAATAATTTTAAATGGGTTAACAACCTGAAATTACGTTGGTCTGATGGTAGGACAGGGTTGACCCAGGGCTCTGCTTATGCTTATCTTAGCGGATACACTTCGAGCAATTCATATATCTTCGATTCAGGATCTTCCACTACAGGTTATGCTAATGCCAATATTGCCAATACCATACTCTCGTGGGCAGATATCCGTATGCTTGACATTGGTCTCGATTGGGACTTCTTCAACGGTTTGTTCGGTGGTACATTCGATGTTTTCTCAAGAAAAACCACAGGTATTGCAGGTACAAGTTCCGGTTCGACGCCGACTATTCTCGGTGTCACTGTGCCCCAGATCAATATAGACTCGAACCAGGATATAGGTTTGGATTTAACTCTTACTCATAGAAATAAAATAGGCGATTTCAATTATCACGTTACAGCAACAGGAATGTTGGCACGTAATAAAATTCTCCACCGCGAAGCACAGGCTACATCGCGTTGGTATTCTCAGATGGAATATTTCGGACGCATCAGTTTATTTAACGGAGGCAGTAGTCAGAATCGTTGGTCGAATTATCATGCTTTATGGTATTTCCCCTCTACCAGCAGTCAATTCCAAAGCCTTGATGAAATTAACTCTTACAATGTAAAATATGATGCTTCAGCCGGCAGTCAGAAAACAGTGCCAGGTCAATATAAGCTTGTGGACACTAACGGTGATGGATATATAACCGGGGCAGATACCCGCTATAAATGGGCTGAGGGCAACCCTCTGTTGCAATTTGGTCTTACAATCGGTGGTGAATATAAAGGTTTTGACATAAATTCCACCTGGCAGGGAGCAACATTTGTAAGTAAAATTATCTGGTTATTGCATATTTTCGGATATGGTGGATATACCGATAATTATGAGATGTATCTTGACAGATGGCATGTTGCTACTCCCGGAGCTGATCCGTTCGATCCCAATACGAAATGGGTAAGTGGTTACTGGCCTGCACTTGTTGATGCCTCCGGGCCTGCAACTTGGCGTGGCGGTACGTATGATGCCCCGACAGATTTTACCCAGATTGATGGTACCTATTTCAGAATGAAGAGTGTTGAGTTAGGTTACACTCTCCCGAAGAATGCATTAAGTAAGCTTGGGATCGGATCTTTAAGAGTATTCATCGGCGGAACCAACTTAGTAACATTTTGTACCAAAAAAATGAAGTATTATGACCCTGAAGCGGCTGCTGCAATGCAAAGTAGCACTATGCCAATTATGAGGAGTCTAAACTTTGGTATGAATCTTAACTTCTAATAATTGATCTATGAAAAAAATATTGATAAGTTTAACAACAATACTTTGTCTTTCGCTGATGATATCATCGTGCGATAAAATCTTCGACAACCTCGAAGGTGATTTGACAAAAATGACTGGAGAGAAAATGGTGTCGAGTGAAGCAGGCATTATGAAGCTTCTGGCACAAGTTTACTCTTATATTCCTATTACCGCCTACCCAAACACCGCCAACTTTGCCACAAGCCTCAACGAGGACTTTTATACTATGAATGCTGTCGACAGTCATGGTGGTGACTATGGGTTCAATAACGCTGCTTATTACGGTGTAAACGGTTTAGCGACTTTCTGGAACTGGACGGCAATCCGTGGCATTAACTCATTCATACGAGATGTTACATCGGCTGTAAGTAAAGGCGTGATTCTTGAAAGCCTGGGTACTCAATTAATTGCCGAGGCAAGATTCGTACGCGCCTATTGCTATTTCGTGATGGTAAGAAGCTATGGTGGCGTACCTATTATTACGGAGGTACTCGACAAGTATTATGATGGGGTGGGAAACGAACAGCTTTTAAAGTTTACCCCGAGAGCTACTGAAAAAGATACCTGGGATTTTGTTATTTCGGAATTGGATGCCGCCATTGCTGCGCTTCCGGAATCGCGTACAACNGGCACATTTCGTGCAACCAAATGGGCTGCTTACGGACTTCAGTCGAGAGTTGCTCTTTATGCTGCTTCTGTAAGNAAGTATTGGACAAATGCAGGCACTATGCCTAATACATATGCTGCTGTCGCGAGNAAAAAAACCTATATGGAAGCAGGCTATGCGGCAGGATATTATGCAAAATGTATCTCGGCCAGTGAAGCAATCATCCAGAGTGGCAACTTCTCATTATACAAACCCAATCCGGNAAGTGTTGATGAAGCGGTTGTAAATCTTGGTACTATGTTCACAGTCAAACAGAATAATGAATATATTTTTGGAAGAACCTATAATGACGGTGTAACAACATCAGGTAGTAACTGGGATGTATTTAACAGCCCCCAGCAGACTGTAACAGGTACGTCAGCATGCGGTCGTTATTCTGTCGCACTTGATTTGGTAGACACGTATGATAATTATGATGCGAACCGTAATGCAGTCAGTGGAATTATTAAAACACGTAACGATGGTGTTGAGAATTCGTATATGTCGACACCTGTGGTTAATTTCGCTTCATTGCGTACTTCTATCAATTTTATCAGGTACGCTAATATAAGTGATCCTTTCCAGAATAAAGATGCGCGTTTCAAGGCATGGGTTCTCTATCCAAACAGCTCATTCCGTGGCACTACAATTAAAATACAGGGAGGTATGATCAAAACCAACGGTTCTGGTTCCTTTTGGGCAGACGTTTCCGAGACGGTTAATGGACAAACTTACTATGCTTACGGCGACGTGGGTGGTAAAGTTTCAGGATTCTACAACTATACCAATACAAACGTCGGCAATACATATACAACCGGTTTTGGTTTAAGAAAATTCCTTGATCCAGCTGCTTATCAACTGTACATAAAGAATTTCTGGTATGATATACGTTATGCCGAAATTCTGCTCAACTACTCCGAGGCTGTCTTGGAAAGCAACACTTCGTCAAAGTCAGCTCTCGCTGCACAATATCTCAACGACATACGTCATCGTGCAGCTTATACTGATAATGTCAGTTTGAGTATCGACAATGTGCTGCACCAACGCCGTCTGGAATTGGCATTCGAGAGAGACTATCTGTATACACTTCATCGTCGTCGTGAGTACTTCAATGAAAACACCGATCCTGCTGTTGAAGGCAGAAGACATGCTCTGACTCCTGTTATCGACCTCACAGATCTTCCCGGAGGTACTCCCAAGTATATTTTCGTAAGGTCCATTTTCTTTCAGGAAGATGTAGGTGGTACGAGTCCGTCATTCTCCACTAATTATCTAAGTTATTATAAATCGATGCCAGATTTTGGTGTAAATGGTTATGAACCTAATCCTATTAACGAATAATATTAAGATATTATCAATATGAAAAAATTATTATATCTAATTTTCATGATGCTCTTGATGACATCATGCAGCTTGTTCGAATTCGATAACTACGAAGATTATGACGCTTCTATTTCCGGTACATTTTCAGACATAACCACAGGAGAAAATGTGCAGCAAGAGTGCGTTTATAGCGTTATTTTTGGAGGCGTTATTGGATCTTATACTACCGGTTATATTTCTGCATTCCAAAAGGGTTGGGATTATGAAGCTGCACAGAATTGGCTGGTTAAATCTGACGGCACATACCTAAATAGCAAAATATTTTCAGGTAGTTACCGGATCGAAGCCAAGGAGAACAATTTCTACCCGGTAATAAAAGATGATGTAACCATTAAACCGGGTTCAAATACTGTAGATTGGACCGTTACGCCATATGTTCGCGTAATCGACCCGGTTATAACTTATGATGCATCGGTGAGTAAATTTAAGGCTACTTTCAAATGCCAGTATGGCGATGCGACTAAAGCTAACACGATTTATAAGGCTGTGTTTTGTATCTATCCCGATGTTTTTGTTGGTATGTCACTGAACAATTGTTCAAGTGATCCGGAAGGTTCAAAAACGGCTGCAGGGATCGTAGCTGATGGCACAACTATCAATACATTGTACATTAACCCGGCATATGTCAGCACCGGCCATACAGCTGAGTTTAAGTATTCGCGTACTCACTATCTCAGGATAGCTGTTTGTGCAATAGGTACAGGTACAAATAGTTCATACCATTACAATTTTTCACCTATTGTCAGCATTCATTACTAACATTTTGTATTGTATTAGCTAGTAACAACTCTTGGGTTGTTACTAGCTATCAATATTATAAATGCTTGTGATTTTTTCCCACGTTCCTGCAAGAGATCAGTTGCAACTGTTGTCTCATTTAAATATCCAATGCTAACGAAATGACGAATACTAGATTTTAATTAAGATTAACTACTTAAAACAATAAAATGAAATCATTAAAAATTCTATTGCTTTTCTCTCTTAGTGTTATGTTGTTTTCCTGTAAAGAAAAGCCATTATCAACAATAATTGTGACTGATGCCGGGAAAGTTGAAGGAACTATTGAAAACGGATTTATGAGTTTCAAAGGGATTCCTTTTGCTGCTCCCCCTGTTGGTGATTTACGATGGAAGGAACCTCAACCGGTTAAACCTTGGGAAGGAATACTAAAAACCAATACATTCGGTCCTGCCAGTCCCCAGGCACAGAATTTAAGACAGTCAGAGGATTGCCTTTATCTGAATGTATGGACACCTGCAAAGCTTGCAAGTGAAAAATTGCCGGTGATGTTCTGGATTCATGGAGGCGGTTTTACAGCTGGTGCTCCTTTGGAACCTACTTATTATGGAGAAAAATTGACCAAAAAAGGAGTCATCTATATAAGTGTAACTTATCGGCTTGGCCCTCTTGGCTTTTTAGCCCACCCTGAATTAACTGCTGAATCACCAAATAAGACTTCAGGAAATTATGGTATACTTGATATGATTATAGCATTAAAATGGGTTCAGAAAAATATTGCAGCATTTGGTGGTGATCCTGCTAAGATTACCATATTCGGAGAATCGGCAGGTGGAGCAGCCGTAAGTATATTGTGTGCATCTCCGCTTGCCAAAGGTCTGTTTATTGGGGCGATATGCGAAAGTGGTGGTAATTTTGCGCCGGTTGAAGAGAGGAATACTTTAAAAGGTGCTGAAAATTCAGGTCTTGAGTTCATGAAGAATATGGGGGCAAACTCTCTCGCAGAGTTAAGAAATATTGATGTTCAAAAGTTTTTTGAAAGCAGAGGAAACTATGGATTCAGACCGAATGTAGATGGTTATGTTTTAACTGATGACCAGTATAAATTGTATGAATCCGGGCAGTATAATGATATAAATGTTATAATTGGTTCAAATTCTGATGAAGGCGGAATGTTTGTCAGGCAGCAGATAGAACCCGATACATATAAAAAAGGAATCAAGGATCGTTATGGAGATTTTGCAGATAAATTCCTCCTGGCATACCCGGGCGAAACAAAAGAACAAGCTACTTATGCATCAGCAGATATGACCCGCGATTCAGGTTTTGGCTGGGGATCATGGACCTGGGCCCGGTTACAATCACGTACAGGAAAATCGAAAATATTTATGTATTATTTCGAACAGAAACAACCCGAAATGCCCAATATGCCATTCAAACTAAGAGGTGCACCTCATGCTGCTGAAATTAAATATGTGTTGCAAAACATAGATGAAAAAAGGTATGGCCCGGAAGATATTAAACTATCGGAAACAATGGCAACTTACTGGACCAATTTCGCTAAGAATGGTGATCCGAACGGGGAAAATCTGCCTGTATGGCCTGGTTTCACAGAACAGAATCCTTTATATATGTATTTTAACAGCAATCCGGCCAAAGGCCCGGTTCCAAATCTTGATAAACTAGAACTGTTTGAGGATTATTATAAATACAAACGTGAATCTAAATAATTCAGTTGAACAATCAGGTTAGATTGATTATTTTTGTTTAATTCAGCAAGCGGAACCGACTGGTTGAATGTATCTTACTATTTTTAATTAATAATTTTTTTCATTATGAAGAAAGATTTATCGAAATTGGTTACAACGACAGCAGTGCTCCTGCTGGCTGGAGTTTTTTCGGTTAATGTTGCAGCACAACAACCACCGCAACAGCAGCAGCAACCGCAACCGCAACAACAACGAGCCCCACAGCAGCGACAAATGCCTAGAATGAAATCGCTCGGAAAACACTATATTCAGATGCCAAATGCACGGAAACCTTCATCCGACAATTGGGCAAATCCTACAGGACCATATAAAGTTATAATGGAGGTCGATCCATCTCTTCCTCTGCATACTATATACCACCCTGCCGATTTATCAGTATTCCCGACGAAAGATAAACTCCCGATAATTGTAACGTCAGGCCCTGGCTGCAATTTTGATGGAGATTCCTTCCGTCCCTTCTATACTGAGATTGCATCTTATGGTTATTTTGTTATTGCTGTAGGTCTTCCTGTTCCTGAAGGACTGGCGTCTGCCATATTTTTTAATGAGGACGATGAGGTGAAGGATGCCATGGACTGGGCATTTGCCGTAAATAAATTCGATGTCAGTAAGTATTTTGGCAAACTTGATACGTCGAATGTCGTTTTAATGGGGCAGTCATGTAGTGGCGGCCATCAAACCAGACTTAGGGATGACAAACGTATAACTGGGCTCGTCTACTGGAACAGCGGATTTTCATTCTTATGGGGTAGACCGGTAGGACGATCTACTGATGGTACCAAAACAGGGCAACTATCTGCTGCGGACGCTCTTAAATCTATGACCGTGCCTATTGCATATTTTGTTGGCGATACTGATATGGCCAGGCCGGCTGCCACTACCGATTTCGAAACGAGTGTAAATAATCCTTCATTTTTGGGTGTGCTGAAGATTCCGGGCGATTCTCATGGCGGAACATTTCGTCAGAAAAACGGCGGCGGTTTTGGAGTAGCTGGCGTTGCATGGCTCAACTGGCGGACTAAAGGTGACAAGGAAGCTGCCAAAATGTTCAAAGGCGATCCATGCGGACTGGCAAAAGATCCGAACTGGATTGAACTAAAGGGGAAANACTTAGATTGATTATCTGCAGCTTCCAAAACTACATTACCATTAATTATATTTGGAAATGGAGGTTGTATAAATACTGTTGTGCCATCTGAGAAATACCTAATTGAGATACTGAAGCAGAGGCAGGTCCCGATTATCTTAAATAACCGGAACTATTTGATCAGGTGAATCTTACTATCAATTTGTATAAATTAATCCTAATAAAATCTTTATTATGACAACAAAACTTAGTTTCATTAAAACAGTGGCTTTGATTGCCATTCTGTNAATTTCAGCTGCTACATATGGGCAGACCAGTGGAAAAAGCGCAAAGAAAGCCATTACAGCAAAGCCAGCCGTTGTAAATGTGCAGTCCAATGGAAGAGGATTATTAAAAGCCGGAGCAGCAAAAGTTGATATCACTCCTACTGAACAGGAAGTATTAGCTGCTAAAATGCTTGGTATTGTAGACCGCATTCATGCCAGGGCGATTGTTGTTAATAACGGAATCACAAGTGCCGCTCTCGTCTCTATTGATAACGGTATGGTTTCTGGCGCTCTTTATGAAGCAGTGACCAAACGAGCNGAAACCGAACTGGGAATACCGGCAGGTAACGTTATTATCAACCCAACACACACCCATAGTTCAGCACGCATAAGTAATGACAAAATGATTGAATATGTATATGGTGTTGTTAAAACAGCCTATGAAAAAATGCAACCAGCAGTAATGAGTTGGGGAACAGGTGTTTCATATATCAATGTAAACCGTAACATTTTTGATAAGGATCGTCGTACATGGTGGGAAGGACCTAATTATGATGGACAATCCGATAAAACAGTTGCTGTGATTACATTCAAGAATCTTAAGGGGGAACCGATAGCCGTNTATTACAATTATGCGATGCATGCTGTTGCAGCCGGTCAGCTCGACATGGTATGCGGCGATGCTCCGAGTGCGACGTCTAACTACATTGAAGATAGTTTCGACGACTCTGTTGTTGCTCTTTGGTCGGAAGGTGCCTGCGGCGATCAGAATCCATTATTTTTCCAGCAGACTTTCGACTTGCGCGATATTAGAATTGCTGATTATGCCAAACGCGGTGAAGATATCAGCAACAGGATGCCTTCAGGAGGAACAGGCCTTGACAGGAACAATCCCAGAGTTGCGAAATTGATGAACCAGCAGAAAGAGATATGTCAGTCGATGGGACAGATGCTGGGAGAAGAGGTTATGCATGTAATGAGAACAGTCAAACGAGGCGAAAATGCTATACGTATAACATCTGCACAGAAGACCGTAATGTACCCCGGACGCCGCCAGCTTAATTCGGGCCGTGCCGGATATGCAGGACAATATGAAGATGCTGACTCCGTATCGACAAAACTTTTTTATGTACAGATTGACGATATTGCTCTTTGCGGTATTGGTGCTGAAGTTTTCAATCAGATTGCAGTCCGTTTGAAAAATGAATCACCTTTCGCACGTACCATTATGGTAACCTTAGCCAACGGCGGGTCAAACACTGGTTATATTCCAAGCGACGTTGCTTATGGTTATCAGACATTTGAAGTATTGTCATCGAGGATTAAACCTGGTTTTGCCGAGAGCGGAATCGTGAATGGTTTTCTTGACTTAATGGAAAAAACAAAATACTAGTAAGAATCCGACGGTTTAACAACAGCTGGGGTTGGAGTCTGACAAGCAACTTTAATATATTCCAGGCTCGATAAGCCTTACCGGCAGGTGCATAATAATAAAATATTTTTAAATTTATAAAAAGTATGTTAAAATGAAAAAAGTGATTCAAAAAATTGTTGTCGCCTTGCTGGTAATGCTTACTTCGGGTTTAGCAGTTAACCTTTCGGGTCAAATTATTGATAAATTGCCCAGAAACACTCCTGAATCTCAAGGAGTATCTTCAGCTGGTATTATGGATTTTCTTAATGCTGTTGATACAGGTAGAGTTGAATTACATAGCTATATGTTTATTCGCCATGGAAAAGTAATCGCCGAAGGCTGGTGGAGTCCCTTCGGTCCGGGTTATAAGCATATTTTGTACTCTGCCAGCAAGACATTTACTGCAACTGCCATTGGTCTGGCTATATCAGAGAACAGATTAAAGTTAACTGATAAGGTGATATCTTTTTTCCCTTATTCACTGCCTGATTCAGTTAGCACGAACATGAAAAAGCTGACAGTACAAAACATGTTAATGATGTCAGTAGGGGCGGATCAGGAACCCCAGAGAGGAAGGGGGGATGATGACCAGATTAAGTCATTCATAGCAACTGCCCCATCCAAAGAACCGGGTAGTGTATTTAAATATAACAACACAGCTACTTTTATGCTTTCAGCCATTGTGCAGCAGGTAACTGGTCAGACGGTGTTCGATTACCTGATGCCAAGAATTTTCCAGCCATTAGCTATTCGTGGAATCGATTGGGACCTTAACCCTCAGGGAATAAATCTGGGTATGATAGGGTTAAGACTTCGCACGGAGGATTTAGCTAAGTTTGGACAATTATTAATGCAGAGTGGAATCTGGAACGGTAAGCAGCTTATACCAAAAGAATGGATAAAAGAAGCAACTTCTTTTAAGATTGAAAGTAACGACGGAGGGGCAAACAGAGTTGCAAAAAATTTGAATGATTGGGCACAGGGATATTGCTATCAGATGTGGCGGGGCAGAAATAACAGCGTTCGGTTAGATGGCATGGGTGGGCAGTTTGTCGTACTTTTCCCTGATAAGGACGCTGTTGTAATTATGACTGCCAATGCGAGAAACACACAGGATGAGTTGAACCTTATGCATAATTATCTTATTCCTGCAATAAAATCTGATAAGGCGCTTCCTGCTGATCCTGGTCTAAATAGTGAATTGCAGAAAAAGCAATCAGCTCTTAGTCTGAAACCAATCATTGCTGCAGGTGCATCAAAATCAGATATTGAATCAAAAATTTCAGGTAAAGAATTTGATTTTGCCAAAAACAACAATAATATCCAGTCAGTCTATTTTACTTTTGATGATGGGAAATGCAGTTTTGCTTTAAAACGAGATGACATCATTTCTACTGTTAAAACCGGATCGGGCAGTTGGGAAATGTCAAATATTTTATCTTCTTCACTGTTATCTCCTCCTCGTATAGCTTCAAAGTCAGTTGATGCGAATTATAAAATACTGCAACCTGTAATAAAAGTTGCAGCCAGCTATTCCTGGACTGATAAAAACACGCTTGAACTGACAGCTCGTTTTGTCGAGGAAAGTCTTGGTTCAGAAACCATTGTTTGTAAGTTTTCAGAAGTCGCTGGCACTGTAAACGTATCAATTGAACCAAAAGCCGGAACACCTCAGATGGGGATGCCGGGACCAGCAGTTACACCATTAAGAGGTACCCTTGTTAAGATAAAATAAATTCAGAAAAAGGAGACCTCAAAAAGACACATGATCAAAAATAACAGGATATTAATTTTAATTTTTAATTATTAAGAAAAATGAAATCATATAAAATTTTATTACTTTTTTTTCTAAGCGGTTTATTCATTTCTGGTAACGCACAATCACTGTCAGCCATTATTATGACTGAAGGTGGAAAAGTAGAAGGCACTGTTGAAAATGGAATTAAGGTTTATAAGGGGATCCCGTTTGCCGCTCCACCTGTTGGTGAATTGCGATGGAAAGCACCTCAGCCTGTTAAATCATGGGAAGGTGTTAAGAAAGCTGATAAATTTGCCCCTGGTTCAATACAAAACCAAAAACTCGAGCAGTCGGAGGATTGTCTTTATCTTAATATCTGGACGACTGCAAATTCTGATAAAGAGAAATTGCCTGTAATGGTCTGGATCCATGGAGGTGGTTTTTCTGCAGGAGCTCCTTTGGAGCCAACCTATTTCGGACAGGAATTGACACATAAAGGAGTAATCTTTGTAAGTATAGCATACCGCTTAGGTACACTCGGTTTTTTTGCTCACCCCGATTTAAGTGCTGAGTCACCAAATAAAGTTTCCGGAAATTACGGTTTGCTCGACATGATTGAGGCATTAAAATGGGTCAGAAAAAATATTTCTGCTTTTGGTGGTGATCCAGCTAAAGTAACCATCTTTGGAGAATCAGCGGGTGCAATTGCTATAAGCATGTTGTGTGCATCTCCTCTTGCCAAAGGTTTGTTTTGGGGGGCGATAAGTGAAAGTGGAGGTAGTTTCGGACCGGTTGGTAATACTCGTCAGGATGGAATTATATCTTTGAAAGGTGCTGAAAATGCTGGTGTTGAATTTATGAAACAATTGGGCGTAAACTCTTTAGCTGAATTAAGAAAAATGGATCCACAGGAGTGGTTTAAAAGTCCGGCGGCAAGAATGAGCTTCTGGCCGAATGCCGATGGCTATGTTATTCCCGATGACCAGTACAAATTGTACGAAGCCGGAAAATTTAACGATATAAATGTCATGGTTGGTACGAATTCAGATGAAGGAGCAATGTTCGCAAGACCAATTGAGCCTGATGCGTATAAAAAAGGAATCGAACAACGTTTTGGAGATTTTTCGGCTAAAATTCTAAAAGCATTCCCCGGAGAAACAAAAGAGCAGGCTCAGTTTTCAACTGCCGATATTTTCACTGCAACAGCCTTTGCATGGCCGTCATGGGCCTGGGCCCGATTGCAGTCCCGTAATGGAAAGTCGAAAGTATTTCTGTATTATTTCAACCAACAACAGCCAAAGGCGCCATTTATGTCAATTGCACCCCGTGGTGCACAACATGCGGCAGAGATTAAATATGTTTTAAAAACCATGGATCCAAAAACAAGCGGCGAAGATGATCTGAAATTATCAGAATTGATGGCTACTTACTGGACTAATTTTGCAAAGTATGGTGATCCGAATGGGAAAAATCTTCCTTTATGGTCAGAATTTAAGGAAAAGAATTCTTCCGTTATGTATTTGAACAGTAATTCAAAGCAGGGCCCGGTTCCTAACCTGGATAAACTTGAGCTGATGGAGCAATATTTTAAATACAGACGCGACTCAAAATAATCCATATTTAATCAAATTTTTAAAAGATGCAACTATGAGAATTAAAGTATTTATTTCAACGATCCTTCTGGTATTAGGATGTACTTTCACACAAGCTCAAAACAATCCTCAGGATGGAAAGCAGACACAGGAAGTAAGACCAAAGCCTACCCCGGAACAAATGGAGGCTTTTCGAAAGGTAATGGCAGAAAGGTTAAGAAATGACTGGGCTTTTCTTTCACGTTACAAAGATGATAATCTAAAAATTGGAGCTCCCGCCGTCGACGAAAAACGCGTCGTATTTCTTGGTAACTCTATAACTGATTTCTGGATTAATACTATGCCGGAGTTTTTTGAAGGTAAACCATATATAGATCGGGGTATTTCTGGTCAAACCACACCGCAGATGCTCATCAGGTTTCGTCAGGATGTAATAGACCTGAAACCCAAAGTTGTGGTTATTCTGGCCGGAATAAACGATATCAATGGAAATACCGGACCATCAACTCTTGAGATGATTGAAGATAACATCAAATCAATGACAGAACTCGCGAAGGCTAATAACATAGATGTTGTGCTTTCCTCAGTGCTTCCATGTGATTCCATATACAGTCGTCCCGATCTGCATCCTGCTGAAAGAGTTGTAAAATTGAATGAATGGATTCAAAAGTATGCAAGTACTCAAGGTTGTATTTATCTCGATTATTTTACAAGTCTGGCCAATGAAAGAAACGGCCTTAAAAAGGAATATACAAATGATGGGATTCATCCAAATAAAGCAGGATATTCCATTATGGCACCTTTAGCTGAAGAGGCAATAAAGAAAGTATTAAACAAATTTAAGATGCCGGCATTCACTCCGACGCAACTTGATTCTATGCGCAAGGTTATGGATGATAGATTACGTAAGGATTGGGCATTCTTAAAGAGATACGCCGACGAAAATAAAAATCTTCCGGCTGTTGCTCCCGGGGAAAAACGGGTAGTATTTATGGGTAATTCAATTACTGAATTCTGGAAAACCATTGATGGCGATTTTTTTACCAGGAATAAATCTTTTGTTGACAGGGGTATCAGTGCTCAGACAACACCCCAAATGCTTATTCGTTTCCGTGATGATGTTATTAATCTGAATCCTTCTGCAGTAGTTATTCTGGCAGGTACTAATGATATTGCCGGGAATACCGGCCCAACCACAATTGAGAAAATCTTTGGAAATATTGTTTCAATGGCCGAGCTGGCGAAAGCAAACAAAATAAAGGTCATATTATGTTCTGTCCTGCCTGTTTATAATTATTCCTGGAGTCCGGGTCTGGAACCTGCGGAAAAAATTGTGAAGTTAAATGCTATGCTGCAGGCATATTCCAAAAAAAATAAAATGGGGTATGTTGATTTCCATTCTGCATTGGCAGATGAAAGAAAGGGAATGAAAGCTGAATACTCACCTGATGGTGTTCATCCAAATCTGAAGGGGTATAAAATCATGGACGATTTGGTTGAAAAAGCAATTGCCGGTGTATTAAAAACCAGATAGTATTCAAATAATTCAAAATGTATTAAATTGATTTTGAATAAAAATAGTATAATACACGAGTATATTTATGAGAAAAAAATCATTATCCAAATTCATTTTTCTTCTTGTCTTTACATTAATCTCCAACATTATTTTAGCACAGGAGGTAATAAGATTGTGGGATGGACAGGCCCCAGGTTCTGAAGATTGGACGCAAAAAGAAACGGCTTTTGAATACTTGTCACCAATATGGAATGAGAAGAACATTGCCCTCTTTAATATAGTGGACCCTACTCTAACGGTTTTTTTACCCCACCCTGATAAAGCAACAGGTACAGCAATGATTGTGTGCCCGGGAGGTGGATTTTCTGCGTTATCATGGGATACCGAAGGTCTGAATGTAGCGAAAAAGTTAGCTGAAAAAGGTATTGCTGCTTTTGTTCTTAAATACAGGACATCATTTGCAGGTGGAACACCGGAGGAAGTAAATTTAGTTGCCCGGACTTCATATGGAGGGGAGAGAAGAACGCCAGAGTCTATGGAGTTAACGAAAAAAAACAGTGAAATTACCAGATCAATAACAGCTTCATATGTTGGACAGATGGCAGATAAAGTAGATTTGACCAGTACCCTCGCCAGAGATTTNGGAAATATTCAGAATATTGCAGGAGATGACGGAAGACGAGCAGTTGAGTATGTCCGGAGGAATGCTGATAAATGGAACGTGAAACCCGATAAAATTGGTATGATCGGGTTTTCAGCAGGTGGCATGGTAACTCTTGATGTGGCATTCAACCATACAGATCAAAGCAAACCAAATATTATTGGAATAATGTATGGGGTATTTGGTGCAAAAGGAGTTCCAACCGATCCAATGCCAATGTTTATGGCATCTTCACAAAATGAGGCATTAGGTGGTGCTGCAGCTCTTTACGCATCGTGGTGTGCAGCCAGACTACCGGCTGAAATACACTCCTTTACACACGCAAATCATGGGTTTGGCTACCGCGATAATAATGACAGCGTAAATATTTGGGTAGAATTATTTTGCAATTTTCTGAAAAAGACCGGTTTTGTCAAATAATGTAAATAGCAATTAATAACATACTTAGATGAAAAAGCAGCTGCAATGTTCAAGGGCGAGTCTTGCCTTCTGGCAAAAGACCCAAAATGGATTGAAATAAAGAAAAAGTATATTGATTGAGTTTACTAAACCAATAAGTAGGGTTGCACTATGAAAAATTTTATTTTATCACTCGTTTTGTTTTTTGGTTTTTTCGGGACTATTTCGGCTAAAGTTACTTTGCCTTCACTCATTGGAAACAATATGGTACTGCAGCAGCACTCAAATGTAAAAGTCTGGGGTTGGAGCGGGCCTAATGCCTCTGTTGAGGTCACAGCTTCATGGGGGGGCAATGGAACAACAAAATCTGACAAAGAGGGCAACTGGTTTATAACCATTGCCACTCCTGCCGCCTCATTCACACCATACACTATTACAGTGAGTGACGGTGACCCTGTTACTATCAACAATGTGCTTATAGGTGAAGTCTGGCTCTGTTCTGGTCAATCCAACATGGAAATGACATTTACGGGAATTTGGGGTTCCCCGGTTATTGGCTCAAACCAGACAATTGCAGAAAGTGGCTTATATCCCAACCTTCGACTGTTTACAGTAGATAAAAATACCACTGTCAAACCCCAGAAAGACTGCAAAGGATCGTGGCAAATTTCCTCGCCGGCTGTAACCAAAAACTTTAGTGCTATTGCGTACCTCTATGGACTTCAGCTTCAAAGAATTTTGAATGTTCCTGTTGGAATAATCAACGCCAGTTGGGGGGGGACGATTATTGAAGCGTGGATGGATGCAGAATCGCAAAAGGCTTTTACCGATGTCGACTTGAATCTGCTTAACGATGAAAAATTTCCTGTATTTAATAAGCCTGTTTCCTGTTTCAACGGTATGATAGCTCCTCTGATTAACTATTCCTTACGCGGCTTTATCTGGTATCAGGGTGAGTCGAATGTTCCACGTTATTCTACATATTCTGACAAGATGGTGGCCCTGATTAAATTTTGGCGTTCCTTATGGGCNAACGACAATATGCCGTTTTTCTATATTGAGATTGCTCCTTACAACTATGCAGCTAATCGTCTTGATTTAACGGAAGCCCAAATAAATGCTGCTTTGTTACGNGAACAGCAGACTCGTGTTATGGGGATGATTAATAATGTTGGAATGGTATGCACTAACGATTTGGTTTATCCATATGAGCGGGAAGAAATTCATCCGTCAAACAAGATGGAAGTTGCCAAGCGTTTAAGCTATTGGGCGTTGCATAATACATATGGATTTGGTGATGCACTATCAGTTATTGGACCTCAGTACAAGTCGATGAAGATTGAAAAAGGAAAAGCTGTCCTGTTATTTTCGGGTGTCGATGGGGAAGGGATTACCATTAAAGGTGATATTTCCGGATTTGAAATAGCGGGAAGTGATCATGTGTTCTATCCAGCCAAGGCAAGTAAAGCGTTTCCAAACATGACCCAGCTGTCTGTTTTTAGTGACAAGGTTATAGAGCCGGTTGCAGTCCGCTATTGCTTTAAGAACTTTTCAATTGGAAATATAAGCAATGTCTATGGCCAACCAATGGTTCCGTTCAGAACAGACAACTGGTAATTATGATGCCAGTACAGGTACAATCCTTTAAATAAGAGACTCAGTTATATTCATAAACATGAGCTCATTTGATATGTAACTATTTAATTATTTGTATCTTTATCTGACATTAATCAAAATCACTTAAAACCATTATAAATTTCAGACTAATCTATTATTAAATTGATTGTATTATTCATTAACTAACGATTATATCTTGAAACGTTACTATTACTTATTGATTTTTAGCTTGTTGGTTACCACTTCATATTCACAAGCAACTGTTAAGGAACTCACCCATTACATTTTTCCTGAATTTACCCAGGGAATTATTTTGATGAAAAATGGAGTAAAGAATAAAGCTTTACTTAACTATAATTCGTTGACTGAAGAAATGATTTTCGTGGATAAAGGCAAGAAGTTAGCAATAGGAGATACAGAACTGGAACTTGTAGATACGATTTTTATCATTGACAGAAAGTTTTTTACCCTTAACAAAAAATTTGTTGAATTAATATTCCATTCAAAATGTGATTTATACGCCGAGCACAAGTGCAACCTGATAGAAAAAGGCAAACAGGCAGCATATGGTGGGACATCTGAGACTTCAGCCACAACTTCATATTCGTCACTTGTTTCGGATGGCAGGTTTTATGAGCTGGAATTGCCCGATAATTATAGAATAGATCCATACACCACCTATTGGCTTAAGAAAAATGATGAATTGAACAAATTTGTCAGCATTAAGCAATTAATGAAATTATACGATGATAAGAAGGATCTATTTAAGGCTTATATCAAAAATCATGACGTAAAATATAAGAATCAGCTAAGTATTGTTCAGTTAATTGAATATCTGGAAAACAATTGAGGACGTTGAAAATTTCAGCGTGAATAGATCGACAACCTGAGAAGGACCATATTATCTTCAGGCCATACACGTTTGAATTTCTACCATTAAAGCTAAGTCCCTGATTTGCCTAAAATGGATGTGCAAGCAGGATATTGCACAATAAGTAAAATTAAAATATTCACAAGACCTGTTTTTAGAACCATTTTGATCTTTTTTTCACCCATAAACGGATTGTCTTTAACTAATTTTGAATGTTGTTAAAGCTTTTGAACGTTTGAAGAAATCTATTGTATTATAAATATTTAGTAAGATTCAGGATGCTCTTGAACTTATGAATATTAGAATTTAAGGATTTGGTTTTTTATTAACAATTTGGGTAGTGAATTAGTTTATAGAATCAGATAAACTAATTTATTTTAGTAAAACAGGGTTAAGTATGTCAGGATTATACCTGACATACTTTTTTTAATATATTTCTCTTTTAGACGTGGAAACTCTGACCTTAACCTTAACCTTAACCTTAACCTTAACCTTAACCTTAACCTTAGCGGGGGTAATTCGCTTCGCTCATTGATCCCTTAGCTTCAGTCCTGAAATAGAAAATGATTACCATGCTTATTTAGTCTTTTAGATAAGATGTCTATTCCTAAAAGCAATACCTGAACCTGATTTTAGATATTTTTCGAATTCAAATGCCTTGTATTTGTCTGTAAATGCAATATAAGCATTAATCGAAACTGGAGTTTTATCTTTTGTGAAGTGGACTTTATGACTATTATGATCAATGATTCTACGATCAATATCATTAGTACAGCCAATATAGAGAGAACCATCCACACATCGTAAAATGTATACATACCACATTTTTACCATACTTAAAATATTGTTAAATTAATATCAGCGAGTAAGGTAAATGTACAAAAAAAGTGGACTGTGTCCACCGTAGCCCGGAGAAGTTTTAGCGAACCAAATTCATATATAATAGGAAAGCCCTCCTTCGCTAAAGCTTCGGAGGGCGAAGGTGGAGCTGGCGGGAGTCGAACCCGCGTCCAAACACGGAAATCATACGCTTTCTACATGCTTATTTCTGCTTGATTTTAGTGACCTGTCAGCTGCAGAACAACCTAACCTGCCCTTAGTTCCTGTTTGTTTCGCCATCGGGTCGGAACAACCTTCAGACTAGCCCCGGATTGCGTGCGTC
>JGI20214J51650_10000771_pt1 | contig 20173 bp, 17 predicted proteins | sample WetSurMetagenome_FD_51650 | JGI IMG/M metagenome (IMG submission 51650) | reverse complement strand
TGGCACGAAGGCGGCGAAGGCATCCTGCGCGGATCCAGGATCAACGCCTGGTCCGGCGGGGCCACCCCCTGGCAGAAGTGGTTCGACACCAGGGCGGGCAATCTCGATCCGGCAGGCCCGATGCCATGGAGGCATTTCGTCACCGGCAACGCCAGCGCCCCGTCGAGCCTGGTCGCGGGAGCGGGAGGCTTCGATCCGGAGATCGACCGGTACGGCGGCGAGGATACGGAGCTCGGATACAGGCTCTCCGCGGCAGGAGTGCGGTTCTTCCGCGATCCCGCACTCCGGTGCCGGCACCTGGACGAGGTGACGGTCCGCCGCCATTCGGAGAAGATGGCGGAGTACGGGTCCAGCGGTCTCCGCAGGACGCTGGAGCTGCACCCTGAAGCGGCCGGCCTCCTCGGGAGCGGATGGGTCGCGCCCGTCTTCTCGGGCCCTGCCTCCGCCGTCCCGATTCGACTGCTGGTGAGGCTCGCCCTCCTCAGGCCGGGGTACCGGGCCGTCCTGCGCTGGATGGAGATCGCGGGTCGCCCCTCCTTCCTGTTCCTCTATCTCTCCGTAGGCGGCTGCCTCAGGGGGCTGACCGGGAGGGATCTGTGAAAGGGCTCGAGGCCTTCGCCAGGGAAGCCTTCCCCCCCGCGAGGAAGGTTTCACTCCAGTCACTGACCACCTGGAGGATAGGCGGAGACGCCATGTGCCTCGACATCGGATCGGCCCAGGCAGCCTCGGACGCCATCGGCAGGCTCGATGCCGAAGGGATCGATTGGTTCGTGCTGGGACGCGGCTCGAACATCCTCGCGGCGGACGGGGGCTATGCGGGAATGCTCCTGGCACCCGGCGCCGGGCTGGCCGGAGTCGCATGGAGCCTCGAAGACGGCATGCACCGGGCTCTCGCGGGCTGCGCAGCCCGGCTTCCCTCGCTGGCCGGCTCGGCCTGCACTAGAGGCGCAGGCGGGCTGCTGTTCGCCGCGGGCATTCCCGGCTCGGTGGGAGGAGCCGTCTGCATGAACGCGGGCGCCTACGGAAGCTCGATCTCGGAGGTCCTCTCCGATGTGGAGGCTGTCGGCCCCGGGGGCTCGGTGAGCAGGCTGTCGGCGGGAGACTGCCGCTTCGGCTACAGGAGCAGCGCCTTCCAGGGAGGCGGGTGCCTCGTCACCTCGGCCCGTTTCAGGCTCCCCCCGGGAGAAGCTCAGGCGCTCAGGAGGGAGGCCGCGGACATCCTCCGGAGGAGAAGGAGCTCCTTCCCGCTCGACCTGCCCAGCGCCGGGAGCGTCTTCAGGAGGGCCGAGGGTTTCGATCCCCCCGGCATGCTGATCGAGAAGGCCGGGCTGAAGGGGACCCGCGTCGGAGGCGCGCGCGTCTCCGAGGTGCATGCCAACTTCTTTGTCAACGACGGAGGCGCCACCTCTTCCGACATGGCATCGCTCATCCGTATTGTCAGGGATGGGGTGGAGCGAAGGTTCGGCGTCCGGCTGGAGGAGGAGATAGTGTACCTGGGCTTCGACGGCGGGGGGACGGATGACAAGGCTCACCGCTGAAGGCCTGCCCCTGCAGGACGGCCCGATCCTGGTCACCGGGGCGGCCGGCTTCGTCGGACGGCATCTCACGGCCAGTCTCGGGATGGGCCCCGGCGACTTCGCCTGCGACGCCACCGAGGATTTCGAAGCCCCCCCCGGAGTCGCCCGTCTGGCGTGGAAGCTCCCCGGGCCGCCGCCGGCAGCCCTCGGGCCCGTCCGCACAATCGTCCATCTCGCCGCCATATCCAGCGTAGCCGGCTCGATGAGGGACGCTGCAGGAGTGTACGAGGTGAACGTGGCCGGCACGGTCTCGGTCCTCGATTACGCCTGCGGCGCCTGCGGGTTCCCGAGGATGCTCCTCGCGAGCTCCTCGGACATCTACGGTCCGGCAGGGTCGTCCATCAGCGAGGAACGCGGGCCTGCGCCGGTCTCCCCCTACGGCGGGAGCAAGGCTGCCGCCGAGACCGCCGCGATGCAGTTCGCGAGGCATCCCGGGCTCGACCTTGTGATAGCCAGGCCGTTCCCCCACTTCGGCCCATGGCAGGCGCCATCCTTCGCCATACCCTCGTTCTGCATCCGCGTGGCCGGAGCCGCACGGCGCGGCGAGACGACCGTGACAGCCGGGAACCTGTCCGCCGTGAGGGATTACACCGATGTGAGCGACGTGGTCGCCGCGTACGGGATCCTGCTCTCCAGGGGTGTTCCCGGAGGCATCTACAACATCTGCAGCGGCGAGGGCAGGAGCATGCAGAGTATATTGGACTTCCTGATCGGGAGATCGGGGGCCCGCCTCTCCGTGAAGGTGGACGAGTCGCTGCTCCGCCCTTCGGACATCGCGGTGCAGGTCGGCGATCCATCGAAGGTGGAGGCTCTGGGCTGGCGCAGGAGGACTTCGGTCGAAGACGGCCTCTCGGCCCTTCTCGACTGGTGGAAGGAAAGAATATGACGGCGCTTCTTCTGGTCCTCCTCCAGGGGGCCGACGTTCAGGGCTGGCAGCACTGGAGCCACTTCGGCAGCGTTGCCGACTTCCAGCTCGTGGGCGACCAGGTGGTATGCGCCACCTCGGGCGGGATGGCCTTCGGAACCCTCCAGGGGAGCTACGTGCAGTGGGATTCCGTGTGGACCAGCCCCGGCGAGCTGTCCAGCTCCGACTGCAGATGCGTCCTCGTCGAGCCCGGACCGCCCAGGAGGATCTGGATCGGCACCTGGGGCGGGGGGATCGACCTGTTCACGGAGGGCTCGGACTGGCAGCACTTCGGCCAGCTCGAGGGTCTCCCGGTGTCCGGCGAGGTGAGCTCCCTGTGCCTCACCGACTCCTCCGTGATCGCTGGGACATCCGAGGGCCTGGCGACGAAGGAACTGGGCTACTTCCAGATCTGGACCGAGCTGAACACGGGCGGAGGCCTTCCGGACGACATAGTCCTGTCGGTCCTGCCGTGCGATTCGGGCCTCTACGTGGGGACCTACACGGGGCTGGCGCTGCTCGCCCCCGGAGGATATCCGGGCTCCCCCGGCTCCTGGACACAGTCCGTGGAGCTGGAGGGACGGCAGGTGCGCGATGTCATCCTTCATGACGACACCGTCGCCGTGGCTACCGACGACGGCCTGTGGCAGGCCGTTCCGGGGGGCGAGTTCCAGAAGGTGACGGGGTTCCCCGGCGCCGGACCTCTCTGCGTGGCGGCGACCGGCGGGATGCTCGCGGCAGGGGACAACAGCAACGTCATCATAAGGATGGACGGCGAATGGAGTCTCTGGCCAGCGATCATCGGACAGCTCGTGAGATCCATCGGCCTGCCCGGCGGGCAGCTGGTGCTCGCCGGTCTGTGCAACTCGATAACCACCCAGGGGGATTACGGTCTCGGCCTGGCCCGCGGGTGGGAGGACGGATGGTCGACTTCATATCCGGCCGGGCTCCCGTCCAACGATCTCAGGGCCGTGGCGGTGGGGCCCTCCGGCGAATGCTGGATCTCGACCGAGCACGCGGGAGCCGCGGTGCTCGACCAGGGAAGCTGGACGCAGTTCTCGGATCCTTTCCCGTCCGTCCACCAGATGTTCGCCATAACTGTGCTCCCGGGGGGGAGCGTCGTGGTGTCGCACTACCATTTCGGCGCCACGTGGCTGGACTGGAAAGGCACTCCCGAGAGCTCCGACGACGAGTACGTGACCTGGACCTCCTCGTCCAGCGGTCTGCTGAACGATCAGGTGACCGCCCTGTCCACGGGTCAGGACGGATCCATCTGGTTCGGGGAGGAGCCCTACTACCAGTCCCCGAGCGAGCTGAGCGGAGTCGTCAGGATGCGCTGGACCGAGGGTGACCCGTCTTCGGCGGAATGGACGGCCTGGACGCCGACCGAGGGCCTGCCCTCCAGCATCGTGACCGCCGTCGCGGCCAACGCCGACGGCAGCGCCTGGGTGGGAACCACTTCAGGACTCGTGCTGGTCGGGCCCGATTCCTACGAGGTGTCCTCCGTGATCAGCATCCCGCAGGGCCTGCCTTCGGCCGAAGTGCGCTCGCTTGCGCTGTCCAGGAGCGGGATACTTTATGTGGGAACCACTTCTGGGCTCGCCTCCGTCGATCCGGGGTCCTGGACTGCCACAGCCATCGAGGAGGTGGGCGGGACCATCTCCGCGCTGGCATGCGACCATCTCGGAGCCGTGTGGGCCGCCGGGTCGGACGCGCTCTACAGGGTCGACAGCGACGGATCGACAACGGCCTATGACCAGTACAACAGCCCGCTCCCTACGACGACGATCTACGGGCTCGCCTGCGACTCCGACGCGGGGATCCTCTACGCGTGCGGCGAAGCGGGGCTCTGGGGTCTCGATCTCGGGAGCCCTCTCTCGGGATCCTCCGGAGCCGTCCTGTACCCCAACCCGTTCGTGCCGGGCAGGGGAGAGGTCCTCGGCCTGGCCGGCATCCCCGACGGCCAGCTGACCCTCCGCGTGTTTGACCTTTCAGGCAAGCTTGTTTATGAGTGCGACTTCCCGGGAAGGGACTCGGTCGCCTGGGATGGCGACGACAGCGATGGGAACCCCGCCGCGGCCGGCATATATGTCGTCGAGATAAGGCGGGAGGGAGCTTCCGACCTGCGAAAGCTCGCGATAGTAAGGTAGTGGAGGGGCCATGAAGGGTGTGATCCTCGCCGGCGGCCTGGGAACGAGGCTGCGTCCACTGACGAACATCACGAACAAACACCTCCTGCCCGTGTTCGATCAGCCCATGATCTTCTACCCGCTGCAGACGCTCATCTCCGCGGGCATCTCCGAAGTGATGGTGGTCACGGGAGGCGGCAGCGCAGGCGACTTCCTCAGACTCCTGGGAGACGGCTCGCAATTCGGCCTCAAGACGCTCAACTACGCCTACCAGGTGCAGGAGGGCGGCATCGCCGAGGCCATAGGGCTGACACGCACCTTCGTCGGCGGCGACAAGTTCGTCGTCATACTCGGGGACAACATCCTCGAGCGCTCGATCCGCCCCTATGTGGAGGCCTTCGACGCACAGCCCGGCGGCGCCAGGATCCTCCTCAAGGAGGTCGAGAACCCCAGGGACTACGGAGTTGCCGAGCTCAAGGGCTCCCATGTCGTCTCGATAGTCGAGAAGCCCGACAATCCCCGCAGCAACTTCGCGGTGATCGGCCTCTACATGTACGACGGCTTCGCCTTCGACTTCATCGAAAGGCTGCAGCCCTCCACGAGGGGCGAGCTGGAGGTCACCGACCTGAACAACGCCTATCTCGAGCGCGGACTCCTCTGCGCCAACATCCTCGAAGGCTGGTGGTGCGACGCCGGATCGAGCATCGACGGGCTTCTCCAGGCCAACATCCACGCCGCCGAGCTCCGCAGGGGACAGCCCAGATGAAGTACCTGGTGACTGGCGGCGCCGGCTTCATCGGCACCAACTTCACGAGACGCCTGGCCGCGGAGGCCGATGCAGAGATCGTGGTGCTGGACAAGCTCACCTACGCAGGCAGGCGGGAGAACCTCGCAGACCTCGAATCCTCCGGGCGCATACGGTTCTTCGAGGGGGACATCTGCGATCCCGCCGCCGCGGCACTGGCGATGGCGGGAGCCGACATCGTGGTCAACTTCGCCGCGGAGACACACGTGGACAGGTCCATCGACGATCCCTCCGGCTTCGTCAGGACCGATGTCGAGGGCGTAAGGGTCCTGCTGGAGGAGTTCAGGCGCACCGCCGGGAGCCTCTTCCTCCAGATATCCACGGACGAGGTCTATGGAAGCGTCGAGAAGGGCCGTTCCCGCGAGGGTGATCCCCTCCGCCCGAGGAGCCCCTACTCGGCGTCGAAGGCTGGCGGAGAGCTTCTGGCGATGAGCTATTTCACGACGTGGGGCGTCCCCGTCATCGTCACGCGGGCCTCCAACAACTACGGTCCCTGGCAGTACCCGGAGAAGCTCATTCCTCTATTCGTCACCAACGCCATGGAAGGCAAGGACCTCCCCCTGTACGGAGACGGGCTGAACAAGCGCGACTGGCTGTTCGTGGACGATCACTGCAGCGCGCTGTCGGCCGTCATCGGAAAGGGCAGGCCTGGAAGCGTCTACAACATCGGCAGCGGCGAGGAGCAGACCAACATCGAGGTCACCACCTCCATCCTCGATCTCGTGGGGGCCGACAGGGAGCTCATTCGGCCCGTCTCCGACCGCCCGGGGCATGACCGGAGGTACGCGCTGGACACCGGTCTGATCCTGGGAGAGCTGGGCTGGCGCCCCTCCGTGGGATTCCGCGAGGGCCTCGCCCGGACCGTGAAGTGGTACGAGGAGAACAGGGCCTGGTGGGAGGAGATCAAGAGCGGCCGTTTCGGGGAATACTACAGGCGGATGTACTCCGCGCGGCTCGCCGCATCCGGGGGGCGGGACTGATGAGGATACTGGTGACGGGCGGCGCCGGATTCATCGGCAGCCATCTTTGCGAGAAGCTTCTCGGGGACGGCCATTCGGTGGTCGCCCTCGACAACCTGATAACGGGCAGCGTCGAGAACATAGCCCACCTCGCCGGGCACCCGCGCTTCAAATTCATTCATCACGACGTGACCGAGTACATCTTCATCGACGGCAGCCTCGACTTCGTGATGCACCTGGCCTCGCCGGCGAGCCCGGTCGACTATCTGCAGTTCCCCATCCAGACTCTGAAGGTGGGAGCCCTCGGCACGCACAAGGCGCTGGGACTCGCCAGGGAGAAGGGCGCGGGCTTCCTGCTGGCCTCGACCAGCGAAGTCTACGGTGATCCGCTCGTGCACCCCCAGCCCGAAACCTACTGGGGCAACGTGAACCCTGTCGGCCCGAGGGGCGTGTACGACGAGGCCAAGAGGTTCGCCGAGGCGCTCGTGTTCGCGTACATGAGGTATCACGGCATGAGCACCCGCGTGGCGAGGATCTTCAACACCTATGGCCCGCGGATGCGCGCCGACGACGGGCGCGTCGTCCCCACCTTCATATGCCAGGCATTGAGGGGGGAGGACATAACCGTCTACGGCGACGGGTCGCAGACGAGGAGCTTCTGCTTCGTGTCGGATACCGTCGCGGGGCTCATCAAGCTCATGGAGAGCGGATGCCCCGGCCCCGTGAACATCGGGAACCCCGACGAGATGACCGTCCTCGACTTCGCGAAGCTCATCGCCTCAGCCGTGGGAGGTGGGCGCGGAATCGTCTTCCGCGACCTNCCGGTCGACGATCCCAGGATACGCAGGCCCGACATCACGAAGGCGCGCTCGGAGCTCGGATGGGAACCCCTCNTTCCGCTTTCCGACGGCCTTGCGAAGACCGTGGAGTACTTCAGGGGCAAACTATGCTCTTCTTCCTGCTGATCCTCATCGAGCTGCCCGTATCCCCCGGAACCGGGAGGGTGACGCAGGTCGAGCCGCTCACCGTGGCCCTCGAGCCGGCCGATCGCGACTCCTATCTGCTGGGCGCCGGCGACATCCTGACAGTGACCGTCGAGGGCGGGAGCTCTCTCATCTCCGTCCAGACCGGGCTGATGCCCCAGGCGGTCTGCACGGTGGGCAGCGACGGCGACCTCAGCGTCTCGGGTCTCGGGAGCATCCCGGTGATCGGTCTGAGCCTCAACGAGGCCGAAGCGGATCTCGCAATCCTCGCAAGGCGCTACTTCCCCGGGATGCGGGTCGGGCTCTCCCTCCTCCAGCCTCGCCTCATAAGGGTGCGGGCCTCGGGGATGGTGCAGACCCCGGGCGTCTACCCGATGTACTCCCTGCAGAGGGTCTCCGACCTGCTCGAGCTGTGCGGCGGTCTCGTCTTCCCGGCCTCGCGAAGGGGCTGGATGTACTTCGATGCCGATTCCACGCGGGTCGACCTCATGACCGATCCGGCGAGCCACGCTCCCGTGTCCGACCCGCTTGTTCGCGACGGAGCCGTCATCGTGATGGATGTCTGCGTCGATCCGGTCATCATCCTCAGGCCCTCGGCCTTCTCGGTCCAGGGCGACATCGCGTCGGAAGCCGCCCAGGCCTGGGATGTGGGCCAGGGGATGCCCCTCGCCGACCTGTTGGAGACCGTCGGAGGGGCCGGCTCCGGAGTCGACCTGACCCGCTCGGTCCACCGGGCGGATGGCGTAGAGCAGCAGCTCTGGACTGGCGAAGGCCTCGCCGAGATAGAAGTGCACGGAGGGGACACGCTCCTCTTCGCCGACATCGCCGACTCAGTGTCCGTGGGCGGTGCGGTCGCCCATCCCAGGGCCATTGCCTGGAGGCCGTCCTTCTCGGTCTTCGACTACGTGAATGCTGCAGGGGGAGCCATTCCCGGGGCCTCGACAGGCGATATCGCGCTCTACCGAGACGGTGAGAGGATCTCCAGGGGCGGGGATACCCCCGGCCTGAGACCCGAGCCCGGCGACGTGGTCCAGGTCCCCTATTCCTGGGTCAGCCGGAACAAGGACGCCATCACCCTGCTCGGAAGCATAGTCAGCATCGTGGCCCTCATCTACAGTCTCTCGAATTGAAGGTTGAGATGCCCGAAGGCGCAGTCACAGGCCTGGCCGCGGATTCGCTCAGGGCGATAGCGGGCAATCTCCGCAAGCTCGCGGCATTCTGCTTCGCAGTGGCCGTCGCGGTCTCCATCTGGTCGCTCTTCGCCAAGCCGAGGTACCTCTCCACTGCAACCGCCATCGTGCCCGGGGCAGCCTCCACGTCCAGCATCGCCTCGCTCGCGGGCAGCCTCCTGCCGGGTGGCATGTCGGGAGGCCTTGGCAGCCTGGCATCGAGCATCATGGGAGGCGGGCTCTCGGGCATGCCCGCAGGAGTGGACGTGTACGTCGTCGAGCGGGTGCTCTCGTCCCGCCCCGTGCTCGAGCGCCTGATCCTGAAATACGACCTCATCTCCCGCTTCAGGGCGCCCACGATGGGCGACGCCATGAAGAAGCTCTCGAAACGCGTCAGCATAACCCTGACCACCGACGGCTTCTTCATCATCGCCGCCCAGGGCGAGACCCGCGAGGAGGCCGCGGCGATGGTGACCGACATCATCGACTTCGCCAACGACGAGCTCTCGCGCCAGATCACCACACGGGCGCGCAGGGCCAGGATCGAGGCGGAGCTCTCGCTCACCACGGCCACGGACTCCCTCGATGCTTCGCAGCTCCGGATGCGCGACTTCAGGGACAGCACCGGTCTGATGTTCCCCGAGGAGCAGGGAGCCGGGATGGTGCAGGTCCTGGGTCAGATAGAGGCGGAAATGGTCACCGCCAGGTCCGAGCTCTACGGAGCCGCGGCAAACCTGGCGCCGGGAAGCGCCTCCTACCGCGAGCTGGCTGCGCGCGCGGGCCTGCTCGAGGAGGCCATGGCCGCGAGGCTCGGCCCTGGGGACAGCCTGAGCATCTTCCCGGGTTACTCCGAACTCCCCGACATGATCAGGCAGTACGAGACTCTCTATATCGATGTCGAGATGTGCACGGCCATCGTCCTCATGCTCCGCCAGCAGCTCGAAACCCTCAGGATCGAGGAGGCTCGCGACAGCCCCACCCTGGAGGTGATCGAGCCGCCGACCCCCGCCAAGCTGAGGAGCTTCCCCCGCAGATCCCTGATGGTGCTGAAGATCACTGCCGCGGCCTTCGTGCTGGGATGCCTCTGGCTCTCGGTGCTCACGTACCTGAGAAGCGTCATGAGACATCCCAGGCAGGGCGAGTTCCTGCGCGAGATCTTCGCAACGGCGTCGTCGCAGCTCCCTCACAGGAGAGGCCCTCGAACGGAGCGCCGCGGGGACTGAAGCCCCGTCCCGGAGCAAGCCTATGTTCAGGGAGATCTTCGAATCCCGCCGCAGGATCGTCTCGATCGGCCTGCCGGCCGTCATAAGCCAGGGCACCGCGGCCGCGTGGGGCATAGTGACCATCTATGTGGCGAGGATTCTCCCCAGCGACGCATTTGCCGCCTATTCGGTCGCGAGGAGCGTGGAGTTCCTCGCGGCGCTGCTCGGAGGCGGCTTCGTCCTCCAGGCCCTCCTCAAGTTCGCAGCCGAGGGCTCGGGGCTCCGCGAGAAGCGGCTCCTCAACGCCAGCAGCCTGCTCACCGCTGTTCTCGCCGCCGGTGGAGCGGTCGCGCTCGTGGCCGGATCCGGATTCCTGCAGGGCTTCTACAGCAACCTCGACCTCCGGGGCATCCCGGCCATCCTCTCATTGATGGTCCTGAGCGAGGCAGTCTGTGCGATCCCCAAGAACGCGCTGCTCTCAAGGCACAGGACCCCCGCGGTCATGTGGGGGGATCTCGCCGCCTTCGCAGTCAGGACTGCGATCGTGCTTTACCTGGCCGTATCAGGGAGGCTCCGCACCGCGCACGCGATCTTCGGGGCGCAGGCTCTTTCCTCGGTGGTGTCCACCGTCGTGGTCGTCCTGCTTGGGGGCAGGTTCTACGAAAAGGGCGCTGGGATCACCCGGGAGAGCATCAGGAAGGTCGCCGCCTTCTCCATGTTCACGCTCGGCACCTCGGTTGCGAGCTTCATCTACTCCTGGACCGACATACTCATGCTCGGGAAGCTTGCTCCACCGGACCAGGTGGCAGGCTACGGGGTCTGCCGCAGCCTCGCAGCGTTCGCCATCAGCCTGAACAGCGCTGCCAACATCGTGCTGCTCCCCCTCGCCTCGCGGATGACGGTGGCCAACCGGGACGGGGTCCTCAAGAGGACATGGCAGGGGATCCTGATCATCGAGGGGATCCTGCTGCCGTTCACCCTCGTGGTCTGCCTGTTTCCCGTGCCGATCCTCCACCTGCTGTTCGACGGAAAGTACGACTCGAGCTGGCCGATGCTGGTCGCCCTCTGTGCGGTGAACCTGTTCCGGCCCATCGGGAGCCTGTTCTCGGCCACGGCTGCGGGGATCGGCAGGCCGGTGTTCTCGCTCGTGTCGATCGTCATGTCGGCCGCGCTGAACCTGGGTCTCAACTTCCTGTTGATCCCGGTCCTCGGCGGGCTGGGTGCCGCCATCTCATCCGGGACGGCCGTGCTGGCCGGCGCCCTGGCGGTTTCCGTCCTCACCATCCGCCACTCCAGGAAGACGCCGCAGGCGGACGCTTGCAGCGCGACGAGCCCAGGGGATGCCTGATGCAGAAAGGAGGAGCCTGATGAAGGTGACAGGGATCGTCGGGAGTCCCAGAGCTGCCGGAGTTACGACGGCTCTGGTGGAGAAGGCGCTGCAGGGCGCCAGGGAGACGGGCGCCGAGACAGTCCTGTTCAACATCCAGGAAGCCGGCATAGGCGGGTGCATGGCCTGCTACACCTGCAAGGACACGGGAGTCTGCAGGCAGGACGACGGGATGTCGCAGATCTACGATGCGCTGAGATCGTCCTCCGCCGTGGTTATCGGCACTCCTGTGTACATGTTCACGGTCACGGGGCAGACAAAGACGTTCATCGACCGCCTCTTCCCGTTCCTCAAGCCCGACTTCACATCCAGGCTGGGCAGCCTCCCGACCCTGATGATCTACACGCAGGGGGCGCCGAAGCCGGATGCCTTCGCAGTCGCCTTCGACTCCATCGAGAAAGCCCTTTCGATGCTCGGGCTGGACACCCGCAGGCGCATGGTCGCGGCAGGCATGTCAGGAGAGGATCTCGAGGGTCAGGGATCCCTGGCAGGGGAGGCCCTGGCGGCCGGCCGGGATCTGGTCTCGAACAGCTGCTAGATCCGCAGGGAGCCTCCCGGATCAGGAGGCGCGGCCGAAGTGGCGGCCGAAGGCTTCGTCGGACATGGGCCTTATCAGCCTGACGAGCAGACCCATAGCAAGCCAGGCGAACGCCAGGCGGGCCAGGAGGACGCCGGTGATCGAGGCCCCCAGGGACATCATGAGCAGGGTGTCCTCCACCACGCTGTGCGCAAGGCCCATCAGGCAGAGCGAGAAGAACACCTCTCGCGGCGGAATCTCCCCCGAACGCGCGCCCTTGATGATGAGCCCGCCTCCATAGGAGAGGCCCAGAATCATCCCGAGGACGGTGATGGTGGATGCCGAGGGGCCGATCCCCATCGAGGCCAGGACCGGGCGCAGCATCCTGTTCAGGAACGCCGTCACCCCCAGCCTGTCGAGTATCCTCAACAGCGTGACCAGCGAGGTGATGGCGAGGAAGATCATCACCAGGTTCCGCAGCTGGCCGAGGGCCCATTCCCCCAGGCCGGCCTGCGTCGCGGGGACTCCCCAGATGATGTCCGCCGGCCCCTCGAAGAGGTGGCAGAGGCCGAAGACGGTCGCCAGGGCGATTCCGAGGAGCAGGGCCCCCAGTATCCGCAATGGAGCCATGAATCTGATCCTGGCGCCCGCCTGGCGGGCCACTCCCAGCTCGACCGGCAGGGAATGGGCCACGAGCATCATGGTGGCCAGGACGGTGACCTGTGCCACGGACAGGTTCGCTGAGGGCGCCAGGGTGAGGAAGACGACGATCCCGCCATAGAGGCTGGTTATCATCGCCGCGGCCCACACGAGCCCCATGGCGCCGGGAAGGCCGACCAGTCCCATCACGGGCGCGAGGCCCCTCCCCAGGAGATCGACCCCGCCCGCCAACTCCAGCAGTTTCACCGCGATAAGGACCGGGATCATGATGCGGAAAAGCACGAGGCTCACCGAGGCGGCCTCCCGCAGCAGGCCCGGAACGGCCCTGGCCAAACCCGGGAGTCTCAGAGCGCCAGCCTGAAGCCCAGGGATGCGTAGTTCAGGAATGTGGAGGTGTAGATCTGATCGACGTCGGCGCCGCCTTCGAGGAACCTCCAGCCGGCCGTCAGCACCGCACCGGGTGAGAAGGCCCACCCCAGAGCCGTGAGGACGTCCTCGGCCCTGCCCTGAGAGGCGGCCGCTGCATCGCCGTCGACGAGGAGATGGAGCTTCGGCGTGGCCGCCCAGTCGAGCGCGAAGCTGAAGAGGGGGACGAACCCCGTGTTGTCCGACGCGGCGGAGGCGTCGGCGCTGCTGAGCCTGATGGAAGCGTCCCTGATCTTCGCCGTGAGACCCAGGTCGAGGCTGAAGGAGGGTCTGCGGACAAGACGGTAGCGCCATGTCAGGCGATAGGAGTCGAACCTGTAGTCGGCCTGGACGGAGGTGCCCTCCGCGAACTCGGTGCCCTCGAAGCTGACATCCCTGTCGAGGGTTCCGGCGGATTCGAGCCGCAGGGGAGCGATCAGCAGGCTGACGGAATGGCGGCCCAGGGTGCGGCCGAATGCGAGCCGCCCGAAGAGCGCAGGATCGGCATCCAGGTCGTCCACGAGAGAGATGTCCGTGCCGCCTTCATTGGGTGCGCGCACATCGTTCAGGGATACCCATGCGAGCCCCGTCTCCGATGAGAGGAACCAGCCGCCGGCGGAAGGGAACGAGCACAAGGCGACGAGCGACACGAGAAGAAGCCTCATCTCCGCCATCCTTTCGGATACGATCCTTTGTCGCCGGGAAGATAATCGAGCGGAGCCGGCCCGTGCGACGCGGGCAGCCCTCCATGACGGAGGGCGGAGGCGGATGTAGGTTCCCCCGGGGGTATCCATGCCGGAGAATGAAGCGCTCGAGAGAAGGCTCTTCGCCGCCTTTGCAGAGGCCGGTCACGAGCTCCACCTCGTGGGTGGCTGCGTCCGCGACAGGCTGCTCGGGCTGCCCGTCGGCGACCTCGACTTCGCGACCGGCGCGCGGCCCGCGGAAACCGCCGCCCTGCTCGATTGCATGGGCCTCACCGTATACACCATCGGCGCCGCCTACGGCACCGTGTCAGCGGTGGTCCCCTCTCCGGGGTCCGGGCGCGTCGAGATCACCACCTATCGTTCCGAGGTCTACCGGAAGGGTTCCCGGAAGCCTGTTGTCACATTCGGCGACAACCTGGAGGACGACCTGGTCCGCAGGGACTTCACGCTGAATGCGATCGCCATCGATGCAGCAGGAGGCGTCGTCGATCCCTGCGGGGGCCTGGGCGACCTCCGTGCGGGCGTCTTGAGGACGCCTCTCGATCCGCTCGTCACGATGCGGGAGGATCCCCTGAGGATGCTCAGGGCGGCGCGCTTCGCAGGGAGGTTCGGATTCGCCCTCGCCGTCGGCCTTCCGGAGGCGATACGGTCATGCTCGGCGGACATGGCCATCGTGGCGGTCGAGCGGCAGCTCATGGAGCTCGACGGGCTGCTGGGCCTGCAGGACGGGTTCTGCGCGGCGCGCGCGGTCAGGGTGATCGACGAGTGCGGGCTCCTCGGACAGGTCCTCCCGGAGCTGGAACCCCTGCGTGGCCTGAACGGAACGCCTTCGCCGAAGTGGCACGACCTCTCACCGTGGGACCATACGCTGATGGTCCTCCGCCATGCGCCTCCGATCCTCGTGGTGAGGTGGGCGGCGCTGCTCCACGATTGCGGGAAGCCCGCCACGGCGGCAAAGGGAGCCGACGGCTTCGACCGCTATCCCGGCCATGAAGCGGCAGGAGCCCGTATCGCCATCGATCTGGCGCTGCGGCTGAAGTTCCCCCGCCGGAGGCGGGAGGCCGTGGCCGGGCTTGTCAGGATGCACATGCGCCCCGCCCTGTACGACGGCGGGTGGGGGGAGTCCGCCGTGAGGCGGCTGACGTCCGATGCCGGCGACTCGATGCCCGACCTGCTGGCCCTTGCCCGGGCCGACGCCCGTTCGCTCAGCCCCGGGGCGTCTGCGGAGAAGCTGGCGCTGCTGGACGATCTGGAGCAGAGGGCCGGAGGCATCGCGCAGAGGATGTCCGGCAGGTTCCTGCCCCAGGACCTGGGGGACCTGCTCCGCGCGGAGATGTATCCCGGAAAGGCTGATGCGCCGAAGATCGGAGATGCGATACTGAGGCTGACCGACCTGATCGCCGACGGCCTTCTTCCTGCCGGCCGCGACGCGCGTTTCTACGCCGACTGGCTCACGCGCAAAAATGGTAGGGGTCAGAGTTCGAAAACGTAGATAATCCACGTAAACGCATATTTGGCAGAAGAATCCAGTGATTAGATCTCTGCCTGCGGCTTCGATATCACGGAACACGATCCGAAGCCGATGGCACCGGTTTTGACCAGCAGGTGCTAAGGCCCTGGAAAAAAGCGGGCAAGTAGTTAGGATAGTTAATTTATTACATAGTAACTAAATGCGGCGATTTTCTAACTTTTCGAACTCTGACCCCTGTGAGATGGTTGACAGAGTACAAACAAATGTTTACAATATGGGGAGAGAGGAGGGCACCATGGACATTGCCATCCGCAGCAGGCGGTCATCGACGGTTGCGTGCGTCAGCCACACCGGCTTCTCTTCGGGCATCTCGGGCGCCTTCGCAAGGCTCCTGTCGGGCATGGGAGGCCCGGGCGCATCTGGCAGGCTTCTGACGATATTCCACGACGATCCGGCAGTCTCCCCCGCAAGGCAGAGGGCGGCCGCGGCCGTCGAGCTGGATGACCGCTGCGCCAGCCCCGGGTCCCCCGTAGAGACCGGCAGCCTTCCGGCAGGCACATATGCGGTCCTCGAGCATACGGGTCCCTATTCGGAGCTTCCCGCGGCATGGATAGCCTTCGCGGCCGAGATAGCCGAAAGAGGGATGAAGGCGTCCAGGGGCCCGAGATTCGAAGTCTATCTCAACAGCCCGGAGGATGTGCCGGAACGGGACCTCCTCGCCGAGCTCCACCTGCCGATAACGCAGTGAAGGCCGGGCCTTCACTCAGGGCAGGTCGTAGAAATAGAGCAGCCCCGTCCCCCACGGGGCGGGGGAGTGGAGCAGCACGCCGCCCGAGCCGGGAAGCGGGATGAACGAGCTCTCCAGACAATCCTCCAGCCCTGGGCAGGGCACCGCGCCCGACACGCTGCCGGTGGTCCAGTCGACCGTCCCGTGCATGACCGTCCTGCCGCCGTCCATGGTGAACACCGAAGTCCCGTCCGGCATCCGGCAGAAGAAGTCCCAGCTCGAAGCCGGCCCCTCGAGGGCGCGGCCGTCGACGAAGAGGACCTCCCTGTGTTCCCCGTCACCTTCCAGAAGCACCGCATCCGGAAGGATCCAGCCCAGTATGCCGCCGCTCGAGCCCTCGGGCACCGAGTAGCTCCCCAGGAGGCCCCCGGTCTGGAAGCTGCTGAACTCGTGCTCCTCGTACCAGTTGTTCTCGATGCGGAAGTAGTCGCTGAACGGGCATTTCCAGTAGCCGTCACCCACGTTCAGGTCGGGGATGACGCCGTGCTCTCCGGTCGCGATGTCGACGCAGTTGAATTCCGCGATGCGTGGATTATCCCAGCCCAGCTCGAGGTACTCGGCGTAGCCCTCCGGCGTGGGCGGGCACGGGAAGAAGGGCTGCCCCACCAGAAGGCGCGAATCGGAGGTGAAGTCGTACTCAGGGCCGCCGCCCACTTCGATTCCCAGGGCGGCCGGGAAGGCGTGTCTGCCGTCCGTATCGCACACCACGACCACGAAGCAGCCCCTTATGGCCTCCGCCGCTTCGGGAACGTCATATCGATCGGGCAGCCATACCCCCTGGGCATAGACCACATGCCCGCGGTCGGGGCTCACGCTGAGTGCGAACACCATGCCGTCCCCGTACGAGCCCCTGCGGATCTGCCAGCCGTCTTCGTCGGGCCTCCACGAGGGCTGCCACGCGCTTTTCTCCCCCGACGGGATCGAGACCGTGAAGAAGCTCCCCTGCTCGTCTGCGTAGAGGACCGTCGTGTCCGAAAGGGCGACAGTCAGGCCCGCGCCTTCCGCGAGGAGGACGGGNTGCGGCGCCGGGGCTGCGGCGAGAGTCGCGAGGCAGGCCAGGAACTCCATCGTCATCACTTCCTGCCCGCCACCCCTTCCTTGATTCGCTTCACATGGCCGCGGCCGAGGCCCTTGACCTCGCAGCCGAGCTCGAAGTACCGGCGGATCCTGTCGTCGTCCAGCACGCAGAAGCAGTCGATGATCGCGAAGGGCTTGCCGACTGCAGCGAAGACGGCATCCGGGTCGAGCTTCAGGTATTCGGAGTGCCTCACAGCCAGCACTATGGCATCAGCGCCCTTCATGGCACTGTGCAGGTCCTTTTCCATCTTCAGGTTGACAAGCTGCTCCTGACGGGCGAAGAAGCGCGCCCAGCTGTATCCCGGCTTGGGGTAGGTGTCCTGCGCCTCGAACTCCCACCAGTGCTCTAGGTAGGGGTCGTGCACGCGGACGTCAGCGCCCATCTCCGTGAGCTTGCGGATGATTATCTCGGACCCGCTGTAACGGGTGTCTCCCACGTCCTCCCTGTAGGAGGCCCCGAGGACGAGCACTTCGGCGGCGGCAACCTGCCTGTTCATGTTGCGGAGCGCGTCCCTGACCATCTGGGGCACCCTGAGCGAGCGCGTGTCGTTGATGTCCACCGCCATCGGCGTGATCCGGAAGATGTCGTCGTCGAAACCCATGATGTGCCTGTAGGCCCATACCCCCAGGCCGCCGTCCTTGGGCAGGCAGTAACCTCCGATCCCGGGACCCGGGAAGATCATGTTGGAGTGCGTGGGCCTCACGCGGATTGCGTCGATGACCTTGCGGAGGTCCACCCCGTTGCGCTCGGCGAAGACCGACCACTCGTCGAGGAAGGCCAGGATGGTCGCCCTGTAGCTGTTCTCCACGATCTTGGCGGTCTCGGATTCTATGGGCCTGTCGAGCACTGTGAGGGGGAACTTCTTCGTATTCAGCACTTCGCCGAGGAACTTCACGACGCGCTCGCGCGCCTCGGGGCTGATGCCGCTGCACACCCGCCAGAAGTCCCGGATCGAGGCCACGTAGTTTCGCCCGGGCATGACCCGCTCGTAGCTGTGCGCCAGGAGAGGCTCGCTCTCGATGCCGCGCTTCTCGAAGATCTTCTTCATCAGGGGATAGGCGACCTGCTCGGTGGTTCCGGGCGGCACCGTGGTCTCGATGAGGACCAGGGCGTCGGGCTGGATGTTGTGGGCGATCACTCCGAGGGATTCCTCCAGGGCGGCCATGTCGGCGGCGCCCTCGCGGCAGTTTCCGAATCGCTCCTTGAGATAGTCGCACTGCACATCGACCACGACGACATCCACCAGGCTGAGGGCCTCTTCGGTGAAGGTGGCCACCATGGTCTTCTGCTCGACCACGCAACGCCTGATCATGGGGGCGACTTCGGGGTCCTCGGCCGTCACCGGGGATATGCCGCGGTTGAAGAGGGGGATCTTCCAGTAGCTGCGCGTGCTTGGGCGCTGCATGCCGATGACGAACTTGCCGGGCCTTCCGTCGGGGTCCTTCGAGTCTGCCACCACGGCGGCCATGACGGCGCCCACGAATCCGAGGCCGACGACTCCGACGATCTCGCGGCCCATTGCGCGGTTCTCCGCGACCAGGGCGCGCAGCCTTTCCATCTCGGCCGGGATGTCGGCCTCCACGGGCAGGGGGAACTTCTCGCCTTCAGGGCTGACGGACCACTTCACCTGGGCATCGGCCATTGATTACCTCCCCTTTGGCGGCGCCTGGAGCAAAGGGCGAACATACGAAGCGCCGCCCGGCAAGGGTACGGCGGGATGGAGGGGGAGCGCTTCAACGGCCCGTGTGCACCAGCCGGACCGCCGCGCCCGCCCCGGGGTCCGCGGGATGGACGAACAGGAGCCCTGCGGGAAGGGAGGAGCCGTCGAGCGTCATGGTCCCGCCTGCCGTTTCCAGGGTCGACACCAGCCTGCCCGAGACATCGTACACGCAGAAGCGCGATCCGTCAGGGGCTCCGAAGGCGGTGACGGTCGTCGAGGACGTGAACGGATTGGGCGACGCGCCGAGGACCGCCGGCTCGACGACGGAATCTCCTCCGCCGATGCCCGTGCCCGTGTCATAGNCGGGGTAATGCGGCGGGGATTCCGCGAGCAGGCGCTCGTCGTACTCGAACAGGATCCTGTATCCCGAACAGGGGGTGCAGGTGTATCCCATGCCGACCATCTGCACGCCCCCGTGCAGAGGCAGGTCCACCGGTCCCGGGGGGTGATCGAAGTTTTCGGCCTGCAGATGTCCCTCCAGAGCGAGCATCGAGCAGTCGAGCTGGAAGGGCTGGTCGGTGCGGATGTCCCAGGGGTACGGCCAGTCGGTTCCCCCCACGCTCTGGGGGTCCAGCGCGATGATCATGCTCCCGTGCACCGAGACCAGCCCGAGCAGGGCATCCCCGTCTGAGCATACGAGCGGCCCCGCGAGGAATACCGATCCGTTGGAGCCGATGGTAAGAGGCATCGAGAGCCCCGGCCAGGTGTCGGAGTCGTCCCTGATGTAGATCCTCTCGGCAGGTCCGTTCTCGATCCAGATGACGGGCTCCTCCAGCCCGCCGAGCCAATACCCCTGCGCTGCCGAGGAGTACGTCTCCTTCACCAGCAGGGAATCGCCCCTCAGAATCAGCCGGGAACCGTCCGAAAGATCACCCGGAGGGAAGTAGAGACCCTCGAAGATCGCCGCGGTCCTCGTCGACTGCCAGTCGACCGAGTCGGGTCCGAAGGGGATCGGTTCTGCGCCGAGCACGAACCACGGCGGTCCCTGCAGCATGGAATCGATGGGCTGGATAGTCAGGTTGCCGCATATGGGCGTGGAGGCAGGATTTTCGGGGACTCCGTCCGAGCAATAGTAGAACGGGGATGCCAGCGCGAGCGAGTAGAACCAGGGATCCTTCCCGCTGGACTCCGAAGTGCTCCAGATGCATACCGGGCCGTTGGCCCTGTAGGGTCCGCCGAGCACGCTGCCGTCGAACCAGTAGCCGGAGATCTCGGGCTCGCTCTCGAAGAGGCAGAAGTACGAGAAGTTGCCAGTCTCGGCCGAGGCCACCGGGAGGATAGTGAGCAGGATGGCGAGGTTCTTCCTCATGTCGGACCACCTCCGGGCATTCTATCAGCCGCATCGGGGTCCGGGTCAAGAAGCGCTTCTCTCCCCCCCGGGAGCTAGATCGATGCGGCGGCGGCAACCAGCCCGCATGCGGCGAGCACTATGAGCACGGTCTTCCTGAACCTCGCCTGCCCTGTGCGGGAAGCGGCGACGGAGCCGGCAACGGCCCCGGCCACGACGAAAGGCGAAAGCCTTGCGCATTCGACGGCCAGATCGGTCCGGATCAGGCCGCTCGAGATCATGAGGGGGATGGAGAAGGNGTTGAGCGCAAGGAAGTACAGCGACAGNTTGGCCCGGAACCCGTCTCTCTCCGCCCCCGAGCCCATGAGCAGGAGCACCACGGGAGGTCCGCTGAACGTGGTCAACCCGTTGAGGATGCCGCTCAGAGC
>JGI20214J51650_10000768_pt1 | contig 20203 bp, 14 predicted proteins | sample WetSurMetagenome_FD_51650 | JGI IMG/M metagenome (IMG submission 51650) | reverse complement strand
TTCTTCGCGTTGCATCGAATTAAACCACATGCTCCACCGCTTGTGCGGGCCCCCGTCAATTCCTTTGAGTTTCAGCCTTGCGACCGTACTCCCCAGGCGGGGCACTTAACGCGTTAGCTGCGGCACCGAAGGGGTTGAGACCTCCGATACCTAGTGCCCAACGTTTACAGCGTGGACTACCGGGGTATCTAATCCCGTTCGCTCCCCACGCTTTCGCGCCTCAGCGTCAGTGCTGGGCCAGTGTGCCGCCTTCGCCACCGGTGTTCTTCCTGATATCTACGCATTCCACCGCTACACCAGGAATTCCGCACACCTCTCCCGCACTCAAGTAAGGCAGTTTCGAACGCAGTTCCACGGTTGAGCCGTGGGATTTCACATTCGACTTACCAAACCGCCTACACGCCCTTTACGCCCAATGATTCCGGACAACGCTTGCTCCCCCCGTATTACCGCGGCTGCTGGCACGGAGTTGGCCGGAGCTTTCTCTGGGGGTAACGTCAGACAGCGGGCGTATTATTCCCACTGCTATTCTTTCCCCCTAACAGAGGTTTACAACCCGAAGGGCCTTCATCCCTCACGCGGCGTCGCTCCCTCAGGCTTTCGCCCATTGGGGAAGATCCTCGACTGCTGCCTCCCGAAGGAGTCTGGGCCGTATCTCAATCCCAGTGTGGCCGGACACCCTCTCAGGCCGGCTACCCATCGTCGCCTTGGTGGGCCGTTACCCCGCCAACAAGCTAATGGGCCGCGGACCAATCTCCCGGCGGTAGGCCCGAAGGTCCCCACCTTTGATCAGGAAGCTCGCAGCAACCTGACCTCATGCGGTATTAGCCCAGGTTTCCCTGGGTTATCCCCCACCAGGAGGTATGTCATCCACGTGTTACTCACCCGTTCGCCACTCTCAGGAGAAACAATTGCTTGTATCTCCATCCCGTACGACTTGCATGCCTTATCCACGCCGCCAGCGTTCGTCCTGAGCCAGGATCAAACTCTCCGCAAAAAGAGATCTATCCTGACAGAATCAGGTTTGTCAGATCCAGGAGGCTATTGCCTCAGGTTCCCACACAAACGCGGTTATCGCACCTGTCTTCTCTGCGATTTCAAAGATCGTGTGCCTTACCGGCAGCGCACTAATCTAGACCCTGGTTCTCTGGGTGTCAATGCCCTGCAGACCGCAGGCAGACTGGAACCCGAGATCGCCCGGGAAGGCCCGTGCGAGAGCGGTATATGTGGGTGGGAAATGCAGGGTGTCAAGGATGTCGGGATGCGCCACCAGAAGCTTCTGCGGCGCACTCGCGAGCACATGGGAGCCCGGGCCGTGCACTCACTTTGCGCCGGCCGCCCGGGCCGCTATTATGAGGCAAATGCCTGAACCAGGTATCGAAGCCGTACTGCTGAGGCTCACCGTCGAAGGCGGGGTGGTCACCGAGGTTTCCTCCACAGGCCCTGTCGCCTGTGAAGAGGCCATCGGAGCCGCGATCTGCGACCTTCTCGACCCCTGCCCGGAGAACTCCCGCTTCGTGCAGTCCACCCTGCGCACGGCTGATGGTCTTCGCGTCGCCGCGGCGCGCGCAACGGGGAAGGAGTACTTCGTCTACTTCCTCGACGGACCAGGTGCGGAGGCCTCCCCCGGAATACCCTGGATAATGCTGTCGCCGGATTCCAGGGCGCCTCTCGCTTCGCCCGCCATGGTCGCCCTCCTGGGATACACACCCTGGGAGCTCGGCGGTACCGAGCTTCTCGCCCCGATCCTCCGCGAATGCGGCTCGTCCTCGTTCACGACGAGCGTCCTCGACCGGTGGGGCTCGCGGCGGGACATTCTGTGCCACTGCACGCGGGCGCGCAGCGGCACGAGGTGGATCGCCCTGCTCCCGCTGCCGCCGCATGAAGAGGCCTCCTGGGAGGCCGTGCTGTCGGAGTGGGAGCAGCAGCCCGGGAGCGGGTTCAGGCAGGAACTCGACTTCCTCCTCAAGGCTGTCGGCATACCTTCGGGGGCTCTTCTCGACGGCTCGGGCGAGGGCATCCCGTCGATACTCGCCCAGGCGGGACTCTCGGTCACGCGCGAGGACCTGTCTCCCGGAGGCATGCTCTCGACATGGGTGAGCGGCTCCATCCTCTGGGTCGACTCGGAAGAGACTCCCGCCGAGCTGGGAAACCTCTGCATCGCACCTTTCGGCCGCTCGGAGAAGTACATCGCGGTTCTCGGAGGGGCTCACTCCCCCGTCGCCACCGAGCAGAGGCTGAAGGTGATGCTCCCCATCCTGGCCATGAGGCTCGACCTGCTCGCCCTGAGCAGATACGGGGCGGAACTCGACGGGAGGAGGGCTCTTCTCGACGACATAGAATCCATCGTCCAGAAGCACTCCCCCGGGTCGTGGAGCTCGCTCTCCCCGGCTCTTGCCGACATCGCCCCGGAGATCGGGGCTTCCGCCCTGGCCATCCTTGCGCCGGACGGAGGCGGACCATCCGCCTGCGCCGGCGACTGCGGTCCCGGATCCATCGCCGCCCTGTCCACCGGTCTGGGCGAGGCCTTCCAGGCGGTGGTGGAGGTGAAGCTGCGGGAGGGCTACAGGTTCTGCGCAGGCTTCGAAAGGGCGGCCGCCGCCGATCCTGGTCTGCTGAAGGCGGTCGGCAGGATGCTCGAGAGGTACTGCCACGACGGCTGTGCCCCTTCGCCGGGACCCGATCTCTCATCGCTCCCGGCCGTGCAGATCAGGAACTTCAGGGTTCTCTGGCAGGGGGATACGCCCGGGATCGATCACTGCTACGAGTATTACGGTCGATCGGGAACCTGTGACGGCTGCCCGCTGACCGCGTCGGGGGACGAGCGGCCGAAGAGGATGCGCATTCTCACGGGCGACATCCTGGAGGAGATCCACCCGTCGAGGGACGGCCACGTTATAACCTGGACCAGGCTCCCGCCACGGGCGCCGGCGCCGGCACCGGTCGAGCGCGTCCCGGGCGGCACGGCCTCGTACGATGCCGATGGCATCATCGAGTCCTGGAGCGGATGGCTGGAGGCGGCCGCGGGAGTGCCTGCACAGATCGCGATCGGGCAGTGGGCGGGGCGCCTGCTCGACAAGCTGGGATCGGACAGGCTGATACGGCAGTTCGAGCTCGCCCTCAGGGGAGTCTTCCTCCCCGAGAGCGTGGAGTTCCTGCTGGACGGCAGGCGCTGCGGGAGCAGGATGACCCCGGGGCCGGACCGCACCATCAGCCATTTCATACTCGACAGCGTCTCGGCGGGCATGGGGGAGATGCGGATACTGTCAGGTCCGGGCATCATCTCCCCCGAGGCGGAGCCCTCCTCCCTGGCGTCCACCATCTCGGCGGCATGCGAGATCCTCGGGTGGGAGCTGGATATCAGCCCGGCCGCCTCCGCGGACGGATGCACTGTCTGGCTGTCCCAGCAGGCGCTCTCCGGACTGCTGCTGGAGCTCCTGAGGGTTCTCGCTCCCCTGTGCCCGGAGAGGTGGGCGGCGCTGGACTCGTCGGTCCATGAAAGGATCGGCCGGGGGACGAGGCCGATCCTCCCCGGCAGATACCTCACCCTCCAGTTCGGGATCTATCCGGTGCTCCTCGCCACCCAGACGGCCTCCCTGCTGGCCATCGACAGGGAGATCGCCGCCCTGGGAGGATGGACGGCTCGGAACGAGCAGGGCGACAACCTGACCATCGCGCTGCCTTCCTCCCTCAGGCAGGGAGATGGGGAGTCGGTGGGCTTCTACGCCAACGACGACCACCTGGGCCGCCTGGTCGCGGAGATCGAGAAGTCCGTGCCAGGCGGATCCCTCAGGGCGAGCACCCTGGCGGAGCTCGCCGGCATCCAGCAGGAATGCAGGCTCATCGTGGCGAGGCTCAGGCCTCAGGAGCTGGAGCTGGCGGCGGCGCTGGCGGGCAGGGCGCCATGGCAGGGGATCCTGATCGCCACCGGGCTCCAGCCCAGGATACCCCTCTTCGCAAGCAGGATCGAGCTTCTTCAGCTCCCGGCCACCCCCGAGGAGCTGCTCGGAGCCGTGAGGAGAATGCTTGTCCGCTAGGGCTGCCCTGCTCCTGCTCGCCTGCCTGGCAGCGACCCCGGCCAGGGCGCAGGACCTGTCTCCCGAGGAATTCCTCATCACTCTCTGCGACACTGCGGGCAAGCCCGGAGGAGATGTTTTCTGGGCCCGCTCCGCATCGCCGTCCGGCGGCTGTGGCACGGTGGTGCCCGAGTCCCTGGCGGCAACGCTCCGGGCCATGCATGAACTGAGCGTGGTCCCCGGACCTCCCAGCCTCCTAGAGGTCGACTCCCTGTCTTTCGAGTACACAGTGTCCTTCCCGGAGGCGGCGTGGAGCTGGATCGACGAGGATGGACGCCTCCACCGGGCGACGGGCTCCACCGTGGTGACGAGTTCCGGCGGGAGGTTCATGTGGGTCGAGCTGCCCGCGTTCCGACCCGGCGCAGGATTGAGCCCGGCGGACAAGCTCATGGCGGGCTTCGCCCTGACCATAATGTTGCTGCTGGCGGGAGCTGCTGCGATCTGGTGGGCCAGGAGGAGCCTCGGGGTCTCAGGACGCGATCAGTAGCCTTCCCATTCCGAGGAGAAGTCGAGGACCTGGCTCGGAGCGTCCTGCATAGTGGTCTCCAGGGCCATGGCCCTGTCGATGAAGTCGTCGAGCTCGCGCTGAAGGAGGACGAGGCGGCTCATGAAGGCCTGATAGGCCTCGTAGTCTGAGTCGCTCGTCACGGGCAGGTGCTCCGCCTCCGCGAACGCGGCGTTCAGTTCCTTTATCACTGCGGCGAAAGCCAGTGCGAGTTCGCCTGATTCGCGAAAACCCTTCATCCAGCACCTCTTGTTGGTCGTTCCCTTAGCTTGGGAACATCGCGCAGCACCCCATCCTCGTCAACGAAAAGCGGTGTGTCCCTCCGCCCGGACGAGCCTATGAGCTCGAGCGCCAGATCCATGGCCTTCTCGAACTGCCAGGAGTTGGACCTCTCGGAATCCTCCCAGTTTGGATGTCCCGCGCCCCCGAGCACCTCGAGCGTTCCGCGCCTGCATGCCTTCGCAAGCCTGGTCCCCATGTCGGGAGGGCTGATGCCGTCCCTCGAGCCATGGAGGAACACGAAGCCCAGCGACTCGGGCGCGAGGGGGAGATAGGCCAGCGGGCTGAAGAGGTCGAGGCTCCTGCGCGAAGGGCCGGGCAGGGCCATGCGGAGCAGCATCGCCCTCCATGTTCCGAGGCGCGTCCTGGCCGACTCGAAGAAGGAGGTGAAGCATCCGTGGGCTATGACCCCCCGCACCGGGGAGGCCGACAGGAGGCAGGCAGTCTTCACCGCGACCGCCGCTCCCATCGAGCACCCGTAGACGATCGTGGCGGCTGCCGGGAAGCCCGCCGCTTCAGCGGCGAGAAGCGCGCCCGCGAGGTCCATGGCCTCGTCGGGTCCGCCGGTGGTGGTGGGACAGGGGTGCCCGTCGTGGCCTCGCAGCGGCACCAGGAGAACCGAATAGCCCTTCGTCGAGAAATACCTGTCGAGGGAGTCGAAGAAGCGGATGTCTCCATGAAGGCCGTGCACGAGCACCGCAAGCTCTCTGCCGTTCCTGTGGAGAAGCGCGTCGCATTCCCAGCCGTCGAGGGAATGGAACGGGAGACGGTCCCACTGCCCTTCGGGAGGCTGCATCTGGCTGCTGCGCCTGCGCCTGAACCTTCCCGCGTACCGGAACACGGGGACGATCGAGGCCTTCTTCCGGAAGGCAGCCCAGACTGCGGCGCCCTCGATCATCCCAAGCACCCAGCCGGCGGCGACGTCAGACGGGTAGTGAACCCCGCCGTAGACCCGGCTGGCTCCCACGAGGAATGACAGCGAGGCCGCGACAGGCGCGGCCGGGGGGTACGCGAGCGAGGCCACAGTCGCCAGAGCCGCGGAATTGGCCGCATGCGAAGACGGGAAAGACCTGTTCCCATGAACCCTGATGCCATGGTCCACGAGGTTCGTCACCTCCGGGTCCCTGCACGGTCTCGTCCTCGAGACCTGATGCTTGATCGTGTTCGAGGAAAGATCCGAAATGGCGACTGCGCAGACAAGTGCGACGAGCACGAGCCTCGCGTCCCTCGTCGAGAGGGTGCGCACGGCTCCGGCGGGGATGGCGAACTGGACCGGAAGCCTCCCCCATGCGAGCAGGAGCGCGGCGGCCACGGCCAGCGGGATGGCCCAGGCGCCGAAGCTGCTGAGCAACCTCATCGGGAACTCCAGCCAGGGACTGCCCGGAAGCGAGTTGGTCGCGTGCAGGAGGATTTCGTCGACACCCGGCAGAAAACTCGGCATAACGCTCCGCGTTGCAGGATTGACACTAATCTAGCCCCTGCGCCCACCCGGTCAAAGTGCGAACCGCGGAACGCGTTCCCGGGAGGGAGGAGGTCCGGGTTGTGCGATCCGGCACGCACGGCCTAGATTCCGGCCATGCATGAGGGAACGGCCCCCAAGGCTTCGGGTTCAGGCGGGATCGCCGGCTGGGCCATGCCGCTGGCGTCCGCGATCGTCGCTCTGGCGTGCCGGCTGGCGTTCATCTCCGGAAAGAGCATCTGGGTCGACGAGGCCTATGCGGCCGGCCTCGTGGGGGAGCCCATCCTGCGCACCGCGATACTGGCCGGGTCCGGCACCCCGCATCCTCCGCTGGCCTTTCTCCTGCTCAAGCTCTCCGTCTTCCTGTTCGGCCCGGGGGAGGCGGGAGCGAGGATGCTCTTCGCCTTCGCGGGGGCCGCAGCGACAGTCTTCCTCTTCAGGTTCTGCCTGCGCTTCGGGAGCAGGGGCGGGGCATTCCTGTCGGCGATGATCTGGGCGGTCTGCCCGATGGCCGTCTCCCTGGGACAGGAGGCCTGGATCTACGGCCCCCTCGCCCTGTGGTCCTTCGCCGCCCTGGACGCCTCCTCCTCCGCGTGGAGGGGCTCCCGGAAGGGCCTCGCGGCATTCATAGCCGTGTCTGCGGCCGGCTTCTCCACCCAGCACGCCTATCTCCTCGCCGCGGTCTCATGCCTGGCGTTGTATTTCACGGTCCCGGCGGAGGAGAGGGCCCCTGTCTCGTATCTGCTTACCGCATGTGCCGCCGTCCTCGTCATGTACGCGCCGCTGGCCGCTCTCTTCGGGAGGCAGCTGGAGCTGAGGGCCAGGCGCATGGCCGCGGCGGGGATGCAGCAGGGCATCCCGCACAGGATGATGGTCCGGGCGCCATCGGTGTTCACCCAGTTCCTGGCGGGTGGCGTGTTCCCGGATCTCTCGAGGGCGGTCCTCACCAGGCCGAGGATGCTCACGGCAGTGGTTGCGGCAACGGCGGTACAGCTCGCCCTCCTCCTCCAGCCGATCCTTTCCCGCAGGCTGGACCCGGGGCGGAGGCTCTGGATCGCGGCGACATTCCTGGCCCCGTTCGGATTCTTCCTCTTCGACGACCCCACCGTCCGCCAGTTCACGATAGGCTGGGCAGCCTTCGGCGCCGCGACAGCAGCAGCCGCGTCCACCCGGCCGGGGCGCGCCGTCGCCTTCGCCGCTCTCGCACTGTCCGCGGCGCTGCTCGTGCCCTACTACTCCATCTCCTCGTTCCCATACCACAGGAGCGACTGGCAGGCCGCCGAGGCCTTCGTCCAGGCGGGCTGGCGCGAGGGCGACGCCCTGGTGGTGCTGGGGAGCAAGTCCGCCGGCCAGGCCTGGCGGTTCTACGCCGGCGACTCGATGCAGCCCGTGCTCCCCGACGGGAGCGACCCGTACCGGAGGGAGGATGCCCCGTCAGGACGGCTCGACCCCTTCACGGTGGTGGACAGCCTGTTGTCCTGCTCTCCCAGGGTCTGGCTGGTGCAGGACCACTGGGCGGGCCCCTCCGTCCGGGAGATCGCGGGCGAAGCGCGCGTGACAGGCTCATCGGTATTCGGCGACTGTCTTGCGGTCATGCTCCTGGATGGTGACCGGGATTGAGTGTGGGTGGAGGCGGCGCCGATTTCCTGGTGATCTCCCCTCCGGTCACGACCCCCTCCGAGCCTCCTTCAGGCGCCTTCCTCCTGGCCGGCGCCCTCAAGGCCAGGGGATTCTCCGCCCCGCTGCTCGACCTTTCGCTGGAGTTCTTCGACAGGCTCTTCGCAGGCATGAGCGGCGCGAACAACATATCCTCCTCGCTGGCCTGCCTGAGGAATTCGAGGGAGGGATTCACCCCGTCGCGGCACAGGACGGCGTCGGGAGTGCTGCACTCGGCCCTCGTCAGGAGCCGCTGCGATCTGGGCGGCTGGAAGCCCACGCTCATGGACCTGGCTCCTCCGTGCGACCCTCACTCCCCGCTCGAGATGCTCGCCCTGTCGAGATCCGGAGGAAACCCGTTCGAGCCACTCTGGTCATATGCCATGGATGTGATCGCGTCGGTTCAGCCGCACCGGATCCTGGTGTCGGTTTCGTACCTCTCTCAGCTGGCCGCGGCCATCGACCTCTGCGTCTACCTCGAAGGCAGGGGTGTGCGACCGGAGGTCGGGGGCTCTCTCCCCAACAGCCTCAGGACTACGGGGACAGGGGCAGGCCTGCTCGAGAGGGCCTTCCCGTCCGTGGCGTACGGCGACGGCTCGTGCCTCGTCGGCGAGGAGCCCGGGACGATGCTCTCGCGAGTCGTCTATCCGGACATGCAGGGGGATACCGACTGGATCTCACCTCATCCTGTCATCCCCTTCACCCTCTCGACCGGCTGCTGGTGGAACAGGTGTCTCTTCTGCCCGGACAGGGACACTCCATGGTCCGCGTCGGGCGCGGAGTCGCTCGGGATGTTCCTGGACTCGATCCCCCGCTTCGCCGGGAGGAGGCCCGTGCTGCACCTTCTCGATTCGGCGGTGCCGCCGGCTGCGCTGCGGAGGGCTCTGCCCGTCCTGAAATCGTCGGGCGCCGCTTTCTTCTGCTTCGCGCGCCCGGGCCGGGAGCTGCTCGAGTCGTGTCCGCCCGGCGAGCTCGCCGACTCGGGCTGCCTGCTGCTGCAGCTGGGAGCGGAGAGCGCGTCCGCCGGGCTGCTCGGGAGGTACGGCAAGGGCTTCGGCCCCGACGAGTGGGAGATGGTGACGCGGGAGGTGGCCTCCGGCGGGATCCGGACCTACCTCTACCTGCTCTTCGGACTCCCTGGGGAGACAGGAGCGGACAGATCGCTCACGGTGGAGAGGATCGCCTCCCTGGGCGACTCGGTCGACTTCCTCAACCTCTCCATCTTCAACCTTCCCAGGAACTGCGAGCTCGCCTCCCGCGCCGACGAGTTCGGGATGGAGCTTCCTCCCCGGTCCGGGAGGGGCGCCGATGGGAGGATAGCCCTTTACTCCGAGTTCACGGAGGGCGGGGTCGCGCCGCGAAGGGAGGCGAGGCTCTTCCTGGCCGGAGAGGCAGCCGGCGAGCCCGCCTTCAGGAGCGCAGCGCTCAGGACTCCCAGGTGGTTCCGGGCCGCCCATCCGGCTATGATGAGGAGTCCCTCGAGAGTGCCGGTCATGAAGGCCTGACGGCGCTAAGGAGGCACATCGGATGGAGAGGTCGACGGACCCGCGCACGAGGAGGCTGCTCCTCCTGCTGCTGGCCCTCTATCCGGTCCTGACGGCTCTGCTCAGGCCGGAGGTCTTCTTCACCCCCTTCGACTCGGAAACCGTGACCAGGTTCGTCGAGCCCTACCTGTTCGAGGGGCGCGCGGAACAGCCGGTATGGACCCTGACGGAATCCTTCAAGTGGGGCCTCACACGCCCCCTCTACAGCCTCACTTTCCTCGGTGACTTCCTGCTCTGGCATGCCGACGCGAGGTTCTACCATCTCACGGACGCCCTTCTGGCGTGGATCGCGTTCTGCCTCGCCGCCCGGCTCCTCGTGAAGAACTGGGGCATCGCGGCCGGAGGCCTTGCCGCCCTCCTGTGGGCGATGCTGCCGTCTCAGGCCTGGTCCCTCTACCTGTTCACGGGACGCAACGACAGGCTGATGTCGATCCCGATACTCCTGGCCATCAGCCTTTACGACGCTTGGCTCGACGGGCGGAGGAGGAGCAGAGGAGCGCTCATGGCCGTTCCGGCCCTGGTCCTCCTCGGCTTCCTCGCGAAGGAGAATGCCCTCTCGACCGCCCCGCTGATCTTCGCATGGGGCTGGCTCGCCCGTGGCAGAGGCTTCGTGAAGACCGTCAGGGAAGGCCTCCCGGCCTGGATCGGCTGCCTGCTCCTGTTCCCGGTCCTGTTCGGGATCAGGGCGTTGGCGGGGATCGCCCTGTCGGATGCGGGCACTTTCAACACGGGGACGGCATACCTGACCCAGTTCGGGGACTTCGTCCTCCAGGGACTTCATTTCCATCACGGCGTGCCGCTGCTCGCAGCGGGAGGCATCTCCATCCTCCTGATGGCGTCAGGCTTCCTGATCCCTTCGCTCCCCGGGATGGTGCGTTTCGGCTGCTTCGCGATGCTCGTCACGATCGCGCCGTTCCCGCTGGTGTGGATACAGCGATCGTTCCACTGGCTCCCCTCGCTCGGCCTCGCGATCACGGCGGCGGGACTCCTGGCATGGGCCGGCAGGACCTCCCGACGCGCGAAGAGCTTCGCCCTGGTGCTGGGAGTCGTGATGGCCGTCGGGGTCGCGCTCTGGGGCAGGATCATGGCCAGGCGCATCTGCGCGGAGCCCATCGCGTTCAAGGTGGGGATGGAGGTCCTGGAGGGCTCGGGCAGGGGGCCGGGGTACGACGGCAGGCTCCTGCTCGACAGCGTGCCGGCTCTCAGGGAGCCGCTGGGATTTGCCGGCGAGGGGTGTCCGCAGCACACAGCCAAGGCCAGGAACTACGTGGCAAACCTGCTGCAGGTGGCCACGGACCGTGCCGATGTCTGGATCTCCTGGCCGTGTGAAGGCGGGATCAGTCCACCACGGCCTGGGAGCGGAAGCCCTCCCGGCAGCCCGCCCATCTAGCCCTGTCGGGGGTGCCGTCCTCCCTGACGCACCTGGCGGCTTCGAGCCCGGAGATCACCGCATGATGGAAATTGTCGTGGGCGAACAGCCCCTGTCGGCCCATGCTCAGGAGGGGCCATCTCTCGAGCTCCTGCTCCACCGCGTCCAGGCGCCTCCGGAATCCCATGTCATATACGGGATAGGCGTCTTCCCCGGCGGCCGTGACGGCATCCAGCCGCCCCGGATCGGGCAGGCCGGCCGCACGCAGACCCGAGCACGCGGCGCTGCAGAGGTCCGGGGAGTCGCGGACTTCTCCGGGATCGCAGGGGAACTCGAAGCAGAGGCCGGTCGAGCCGTGAGGGGCTCCCGCGTAGTTGGGGGGTTCGGACAGCCTCGTGAACTCCGTCTCGGGACCTGGGAGGTAGTGCGCGTCGAAAGCCGTGTATGCGGGCCTGGCCAGCCCTGCCAGGAGGAACGTCATATCCCTCCTCCGCAGTCCGGCTGCGCACTCCGCCACGGGGTCGGGCACCGACGGCCGCAGGATCGGGATCAGCCTCTCGATCGCGAGCGAGGACAGGACGATGTCCGCTGGGAACGACCCGCCTGCCTCGCCTTCACAGGAGACATCGAGACCTCCGCCGGCCCTCGCCTGCAGGCCGGCCGCCCTGGCGCCCCGGACTATCCTGCCCCCCATGAGATCGACTTCCCGCGCCATGGCGTCAGGGATGCGGCCGAAACCTCCCCGGGGATAGTAGAAGATCCCCTCCAGGGATCCGGAGAAGCGCATTCCCCTGCTCAGCATCTTCAAGACCAGGGCTGCCGGGGATTGCGCCGAAACCCGGCGCCGGGCCTGCTCGGCCGAGATCTCAGAGGCATCAAGCCCCCAGATCTTCTTCGCATACGGGATGTAGAAGCCCCTGGCCAGCGTCTTCCCGAGCCCGGCCTCGACAGCCGCGGCGAAGTCGGCCGGATTGCCGGGCGGCCTCCTGAAGGGCCGCATGGCGAGTTCACCGAGCAGCTGTGCAGTGACTCCGGGCGGGAGATTGCGCACGAGGTCGAGCGGCTTCGGGGGGAAGGCGACGAACCTCCCGCCGAGAAGGATCCTGCCGTTCCTCGGACGCTTCAGCAGGTCGCCCCCGAGGAGCCGCTGCACCAGGGACAGGACCTCCCCGCGCGAAGCCGGGTGAAGCCTGTGGCTGCCCAGGTCGAAGTCCACCCCCGCATGCCTCACGCTCCTGCACAGCCCGCCCGGGGCATCGGCCGCCTCGAGGACGGTGACATCGCTGAACCCCCGGGAGAGAGCCCCGATAGCCGCTCCCAGCCCCGCAGGGCCCGCACCCAGGATCACAACGCGAGCCCGGCTCATGCCACCGGGCCTCCGACGCGGTCACTTTCCAGGACGTCCACCCATCCGTTCCCGGAGATATAGAGGCCGTGCCAGATCATGTAGTTGAGTATCCCCCAGAGCGCTCTGCCGTTGTCCATGCGCATCAGCTGATGCTGGCTCCAGAGATCTTCCACGCCTTCCGGCCGGAAGAGCCCCGTCTCGGCCAGCTTCGGTCCGGAGAGGACGGAGCCTGCGAATTCCCTCAGATCCCCCCTGAGCCATGACGAGTAGGGCATCTCCAGCCCCACCTTCTTCTTGTCGAGGATGGCATCGGGGAGGAGGCCCTTCATCGCCTTCCTGAGCAGGTTCTTCTTGCGGAGGCCCGGCAGCTTGTGCTCCACCGGGACCGTGGAGAGGAAGTTCACCAGCTCGTTGTCAGTGAACGGCACCCTGGCCTCCAGGGAGCTGGCCATCGTCATCCTGTCGTTCTTGATCATGAGGTCGTCCGCGAGGTGGAATGCCCAGTCGATGCGCAGGAGCCTGTTCAGCTCGTCCTCCGCGGAGCAGCCCGCATAGGCCTCCTCGAACAGGCCGCAGGTCGCCGGCATGCCCGCCGGATCTCCCGCGAGCACGAGGGTCTTGCGCTCCTCGTCGAGAACCTCCCTCCAGGAGTAGTGCGACCTGGCAACGGGGAGCTCGGCCCCCCGCGCGAACCGCTTCGCCTTGAACTCGAAGCTGAGCTTCCTGTGCGAAACCGGCAGCGCCTCGACGATCGGGGAGACGACTCCCCTGCGCAGGATCCGGGGCAGCTTCCTGTAGACCCTTCTCACCTTGTGCGCCGCGTGGGTGTCATAGCCGCCGAAGAATTCGTCACCCCCCTCTCCGGACAGGAGGACCGTCACGAAGTCGCGCGCCTGCCTGGCGAGCATGAAGGTGGGGATGGCGGATCCGTCGCCGTATGGCTCGTCGATGTATGCGAGATACCTGGGCAGCAGGCGGGAGACGTCTGCGGAGGTGACCCTGATCTCGTGGTGCTCCGTCCCCAGGAAGGCCGCGACCTGCCTGGCGAAGCGGGATTCGTCGAAGCTGGGATCGTCGAATCCGAGCGAGAACGTATGGAAGTCCGCGCTGCCCAGAGTTCGCGCCATCAGAGCCGACAGAGAGCTGGAATCCATGCCACCGGACAGCATCACACCCACGGGCACGTCGGACACGAGCTGCTTCTCCACTGCCCTGCCCAGCATCGCCAGCGATCCTTCGACGGCCTCCTCCTCGCTCATGTCCCGGTCGATCCTGTAGGATGGCTCGAAGAACCTCCACTCCCTCGTCTCCCCGGTGTCCGACACCTCCATGGCGCAGCCCGGGGGGAGCTCGGAGATGCCCCGGAAGGCGGTCAGGCTTCCCGGGATGTAGTCGAGGGACATGTAGTGGTGGAGGGCGGTCCTGTCGGGCTCCGGGGTCACCAGACCGGAGCGGAGTATGGCCTTGATCTCCGAGGCGAAGACCATGCCGCCGGGCACCCGTGCAAAGAACAGGGGCTTGATCCCGTAGCGGTCCCTGGCCAGAAGCAGCCTGCTCCGCCTGGAGTCCCACAGGGCCAGTGCGAACATCCCGTCGAGGGACGGGAGCATGGCTTCACCCTGCTCCTCGAAGAGGTGGACGAGGACCTCGCTGTCGGTCCTCGATCTGAAGACATGTCCCCTGCCGTCGAGCGCGGCCCCGGATCGAAGCTCCATGAAATTGTAGATCTCACCGTTGCAGGCGAGCTGGAGGCTGCCGTCCTCGTTGGGCAGCGGCTGCCTTCCGGCGCGGCTCAGGTCGATGATGCTCAGGCGCCTGTGCACGAGCCCGCATGGCCCGCATACGGCCATCCCGGAATCGTCGGGGCCTCTGTGAGCGAGGATCGAGCCCATCCTCGAGAGGGTTGACTCCTCAGGCCGGCCGCCGTCGAATCTCAGTATTCCTGCGAAGCCGCACACTCAGGAGGGATCTCCGCTGCCGGGCGCGCCCGGAGCAGCCCCTTCGTCAACGCGGCGAACGTCGGACACGGGCGCGGTTGCGGGGCTCCATCTGCGGGCCAGGGCCTCNGCGACCGTTCCGACAAGCGCTATCTGAAGGCCCGAGAGGAGGAGGATCAACGAAGAGACGGAGAGGACCTCCTGGCTGAGGAGCGAACCGAAGCTCCCGTAGAGCCGGAGGGCCACCACGATGTCGAGGACGAGCTTTCCCAGACCCAGCGCCAGGCAGGCGAGAGCCGCCGGCATGAAGACCTTCATCGGTCTGAAATAGACGGACAGCCGAAGCACGAGGCCCAGGAACGAGAAGAAGCTCGCGGGGGTGATCTTGGACCGCCCCTTGCGCACGTGGTAGTCGATGGGGATGTACTCCGTCGAATAGCCGTCGCAGAACGACGCGACCGTGATCGTTGTCGTGAAGGAGAAGCCCTGGGGCAGCAGCGGGAAATACTGCATGGCGAAGCTGCGCCGAAATGCCCTGAGGCCCGAGTTGAGGTCGGGGATGCGGGTGCCCGTCACGTACTCGGCGAGCATGCGGAGCATCCACTTCCCGGGCTTGCGGGCCGTGGGGATGTGCACCACTTCCCCTGTCCTGGCGCCAACAGCCATGTCGCAGGCGCCCAGCGCCTCGAGCAGATCGGGTATGCGCTCCACCGGATATGTCCCGTCAGCGTCGGTGATGACGACTATCTCGGAACGCGCGGCCCTGATGCCGGTCTTGAGAGCGGCGCCGTACCCCCGGTTCCTCCCGTGAGCGATGACCCTCGCACCGGCCTCCCTGGCCGCGGCTGCCGTGTCGTCACGCGAGCCGTCGTCGACTACGATCACCTCGGAGCCGGGCCTTCCCGCGAGGATGCCCAGGACGGANCCGATGACGGGCCGGATGCCTTCCTCCTCGTTGAAGGCGGGGATCACGACGCTGATCTTCTCCATGTGCGCACCTCCCTCTCCGGTGCCCCGAACATCGCCGCTCGCAGNCGCTTCGTCACCGGCTGCGCGGTTGACCCGGTCCGCGCCTGACCTAGATTCCCGTGCAGGCGGAATGGAGGCCTCTTGAAAGGGTCGCTGGGACGGGTGTTCCCACTTCTCGTCGGCCTCGCCCTCATTGTGGCGACCGGGCTGTTCTCGGGATTGCGAAGCTCTCTCGAGGCCGTCGCCGGTCTCGATCCGGCAGTTCTCGCACCCCTCTGCATCGTTTACGGGCTCTCCTGGGTCCTGCGCGGGTCCAGGCTCGTCCAGATCATATCGATGTTCAAGTCCTCCATCCGTTTCAGGGATGCCTTCGGCACGGAGCTGATAGCCGACCTCGCGAACCAGGTGATACCCGCGAGGCTGGGAGACGTGACCAAGATCGTCTACCTGGCTGAGAAGGGGTATCTGAGATATCCAGAATCCATCTTCTCGGCCTTCCTGGTGCGGGCGCTGGATCTCACGGCCCTCCTGTTCATGGCCCTCCTGTGCATCCCCGGCCTGCCTTCCGCAGGATCGCCTGCCGGGCCGTTTCACATCGCGGTCGGAGCCCTGCTGTTCCTGGCCTGCGCCCTTGCGGCATGGTTGTTCTGGTTCCGCACGGAGGTCCTCCTGAGGGCATTCATCGGTCCTGCGGCACGCCTCAGGCCCCACATCCGCCAGCTCCGGTCGACCCTCCAGGGTCGGGGGACGGCATTCGCCCGGCTGTTCCTGACATCGCTGCTGATATGGGTCTTCGACGTCATGACGCTGCTGGTGTTCCTCTGGAGCCTGGGAGTCCGGCTCGGGCCGCTCCAGACCGCCTTCGTCCTCTTCGCGTCGAACCTGGCCAAGGCCATACCATTCTCGCCCAACGGTCTGGGTGTGTACGAAGGAGCGATGGTCCTCCTGCTCTCGGGCTTCGGTGTGGAGAGGGGGACNGCCTTCGCGGTGTCGATCCTCGACCACGCATTCATGAATGCCTTTTCGATAATCCTCGCGCTGCTGGCNCTTGCGCGNCTGAAGATGGATTTCGCCGGGCTGAAGGCTCTCGCCGTCAGGGGAGGAGCCCTGAGGGAGCGGGGCTCAGGCCAGGTAGCTCCTGAAGCCGTCGCTCTCGATGAACAGGTCGTGCCAGATCAGCAGGGTCAGCAGGCACCAGAGGGCCCTGCCGTTGTCCCTCCGCCTTGAGAGGTGCTGCTTCCACATGGCCTCCACCTCGGGCCAGGACAGGAAGCCGGTGGACTCGACCCGTTCCCGGGTGAAATAGGTCTCGGCTATGTGCCTCAGCTCCCCCTCGAACCAGTAGGAGTAGGGGAGCTCGATGCCGAAATTCTGCCGTCTGCGGATACGGGGCGGCAGCACGCGGGCCATCGACCGCTTCTCGATGTAGCGCCTCGTGAAGCCGCGGATCTTGTACCGTGGAGGTATCCTGGCGAAGAACTCGAAGGCCTTGCGGTCCACGAACGGGAACCGGGCCTCGACGGAGTGCGCCATGACCATCCTGTCGTTCTTCAGCATCAGGTCGCCGATGAAGAAGTACTTGAGGTCGATCAGCGCGATCCTGTCGAGGTCGTCATCGAAGCCGGCATTGTCGTACATCTCCTCGAAGAACGACTCGGTGGGCCTGAAGCTGCTGCCAGGCATGAGAGCGCGCTTCTGCGACTCCTCCAGAACGTGTCTCCAGTGGAGATGCGCGTCGGGGACGCTCATCTCCGCGCCCCTGGTGAACCTCTTGGCCAGGAAATCGAAGCTCAGCTTGCGGTAGGACACCGGTAGATGCGAGGCCAGCATCAGGTTCAGCATCCTGATCGGCCGCGGGACCATCCTCCGGTAGAGGCCGGCCATGCGGCAGGCCATGTGCGTCTCGTATGCATTCGAGATCTCGTCGCCGCCTTCGCCGGACAGGAGGACCTTGACGAACTTCCTGGCCTCGCGGGCCAGGAGGAAGAACGGGATGGCCGAGCCGTCGCCGATCGGCTCGTCCATGAAGGCGATGTGCCGGTGGATGTTCTGCTCGACGTCGCCCGGGTTGACCATGATCTCGTGGTGGATGGAGCCTGAGTAGGAGGCCATCAGCCTCTGGTAGCACGACTCGTCGAAGCTCTTCTCGTTTATCCGCAGCGAGAAGCTGTGCAGCTCGCTGCTGCGGCCGAGGTGCCTGGCCAGTCCGAGCACCGAGCTGCTGTCGAGGCCTCCGGACAGGGTGACGCCCACCGGTGCGTCGGAGATCAGATTGCGCTCCACCGCGCCGCGGATGGCCTCGAAGAAGCCCTCGTCGGCCTCCTCCATCGTCATGTCGTCGTCGGTGTCGAACCTTATCCTGTAGTACTCGGACACCCGGGGCGAAGGGTTCGCCGCCTCGAGATCGATCTCCACGAGATGCCCTCCGTCGACCTCGGAAATCCCGTCGAAGGCCGTGAGCGTTCCCGGGACGTATGCGAGAGAGAAGTAATGGAACACCGCCTCCCTGCTGGCCCGGGGTCTGAAGCCCGGGATCCCGAAGAAGGCCTTGATCTCCGAGGCGAAGTAGAANCTGTCCCCGAGCCTCATGGTGAAGAGCGGCCGCGTGCCGAAGAAATCCCTGACGATCAGCACCCTGCCCGCCCGCCGGTCGTAGACGCAGAACGCGAACATGCCGGACAGGTCCCCGAGGAACGCGGTTCCCTTCTCCTCGTACAGGTGGAGGATGGTCTCGGAATCGGATGTGCTGTGGAAGCGGAACCTGTCCCTCAGCCGTGTCGAGGCCTCGATCTCCCTGAAGTTGGTGACCTCGCCGTTGTAGCAGAGCCAGACGGCGTCATCGTCCGATTTCATCGGCAGGTCGCCGTTGGAGGACAGGTCGATGATGCTGAGGCGCGAGTTACCGAGGTAGCATCTCTCGTCGAACAGCTCGCCCCTGCTGTCTGGTCCGCGATGATGGAGGAGGCCCGTCATGGCCCTGCCGGCTTCGTAGTCGGACTGCTGCAGCGGCCTCCCAAGGCTTATCACACCGGCGATTCCGCACATCACAGGCTCCCTGTGGCTGAGACCGGGCGAATATCGTCTCCTGCGGAAGGTGCGGCCATGCCCGCCGACATCACAGGAGGTTGCTCGCCAGCTCGGCCAGGGCGCTGCGCTCGCCCTTCACGAGGTTCACCTGGGAGTACAGCCTCTGCCCCTTCATCTTGTCGACCAGGTATGCAAGGCCGTTCGACTGGCTGTCGAGATACGGCGTGTCGATCTGGTAGATGTCGCCCGTGAAGACTATCCTCGTCCCCTCGCCGGCTCTCGTGATGATGGTCTTCACCTCGTGCGGAGTGAGGTTCTGAGCCTCGTCGACGATGAAGAACACCCTGTCCAGGCTCCTGCCGCGGATGTAGGCCAGCGGCGTGATGTACAGCTTCTCGTGCTCTATCATCTCCGCGATCTGCCTCTGCTCCTGCCCGTCCGGCGCGAACCGGTTCCTTATCACGGAGAGGTTGTCCCACAGAGGCTGCATGTAGGGATCGAGCTTGGAGTGGACGTCGCCCGGCAGGTAGCCGAGGTCGCGGTTGCCGAGGGGCACCACCGGCCGCGCGAGATAGATCTGCCTGTAGGCCCGCCTCTGCTCCAGCGCGGCTGCGAGGGCGAGGAGCGTCTTGCCGGTTCCGGCCTTTCCGGTGAGGGTTACGAGCTGGACCTCCGCCCTCATGAGCGCGTCCACGGTGAAGGCCTGCTCGGCATTCCTGGGGTCGATGCCGGACACCCTCTGCTTCGAGACACGCTCCAGGAGCCCGCTCGCGGGGTTGTAGACGGCCAGCGCGCTCGTGCTGCCGTTCCTGAGGATGAAGTACTGGTTGGGGACCATCCCCTCTATCCCGAGATCGGCGGGCGGCATGGCGAACGGGGGCTCGTAGAACCTGGCGATCTGCGAGGGCAGTATCCCCTCGACCACCCTGCATCCCGTGTAGAGCTCCTCCAGGTTGGCTATCTTGCCGGTCTCGTAGTCCTCCGCCGGGATGCCGAGGGACTTGGCCTTCATCCGCAGGTTGATGTCCTTGCTTATCAGGATGACGATCCTGTCAGGCTCGGCAGTCCGCATGGAGTCCGCGAGCGCCAGGATCCTGTTATCGGCCTTGTCCCTGATGAACGCGGCCTCCACAAGGGCCGACCGGGGCTCCACCGCGCTCAGGAACANCCTTCCCCTCCCCTGGCCGAGNGAGATGCCATCGACGAAGGGGCCTACATCTGCGAGCCTGTCGAGCCGCCTGATGAATTCCCTGGCGTGGAAGTTTATGAGGTCGTTCCCTTTCTTGAACTCGTCCAGCTCTTCCAGCACGGTGACGGGGATCACGACGTCGTTGTCCTCGAAGTTGTCGATGCAGTTGTAGTCGTAAAGCAGTACGTTGGTGTCCAGTATGAAGGTCTTGGGGCGCGATCCTGCAGTGTTCAGATCGACTCCCGTCCGCCGGCTCGGTCGCCGGCTCGATGCTTTCAGACCGGGCGGAGCTCGCCGCTGTCGAAGGCCTGCATCCCCGAGGAGGTCGCGAGCAGCAGGCGGCCCTCGGGATCAATCCCCGAAACCGTCCCCACCACCGATTCGGGACCCCTTGTCATGCGTACCAGATGGCCCAGGCACCAGAGCCTCGAGTGCAGCGACCCCAGCCTTCCCTCCAGCGGGTTGTCGTCCCGGTCAGGCCAGACCTCGTCAAGGCGCCTCAGGAAACTCGCCAGAACGTCCATCGATGCCGGGGGGGAGGCCCAGGCTCCCCAGCAGGATGCCTCGAGCGCACGCCCGTCAGGGATCTCCGGCGCTATCGCGATGTTGAGTCCGACACCGAGGACCATCCATGGCGATGGAAGGGAGCCCCCCTCTGGGAGGATGCCGGCGATCTTCCTGCTGCCAGTCACTATATCGTTGGGCCACTTTACTTCTGCACTGATGCCAGCCTCGGCGAGCAGGTCGCAGAGGACATCGGCNGCGAGGAGCGAGAGCCGCGGCGCATACTCCGGGGGCGGGGAGGGCTTGAAGAGGATGCTCATGTAGAGGCCGCCATGGGGAGA